>Ga0209345_10002016_pt1 | contig 23271 bp, 15 predicted proteins | sample Cruoilmetagenom7_FD_187294 | JGI IMG/M metagenome (GOLD analysis project Ga0209345, IMG submission 187294) | Oil polluted marine microbial communities from Coal Oil Point, Santa Barbara, California, USA - Sample 7 (SPAdes) (version 2) | ecosystem: Environmental > Aquatic > Marine > Oil seeps ...
AAAAAAACTTGTTGTTTTTTTGAAAAAACGTTGTATCTTTGCCATCCAAATCGCGGGGTAGAGCAGTAGGTAGCTCGTCGGGCTCATAACCCGAAGGTCGCTGGTTCGAGTCCAGTCCCCGCTACTATTTTTAAAATAATGTAAAACAACAGTTTAGCTTTCTAAACTGTTTTTTTTATGTCTAATTTAAAAGAATTTCTTACCTTTAAAGTCGAAAGTGCATACGATTTTGCATACGATTTGCCAATGAAAAAGAATTATTCTAACCCCAAAATGTACACTGCCAATGGTGATTTAAGCAAACGTTGGTACGTCTATTTTTCTTACCGAAATCCTAAAACTGGGAGATTAAAACGCGTAACGCCCTTTTATGGGGAAGCTCATAAGTATAAAACAAAGGAAGACCGCTTATTTGTTTTAACAACTTATCGTAAGAAAATTCTTGAATTATTAAAACAAGGTTACAACCCTTTTGTAGATAATACAGAGCTTTATAAAAAACAGCAAGCAAGCAGTCAAGAAGTTAGGGGAGAAGAAAAAAAAGAAAATATTGCGGCGAATACCTCAAAAAAGATTGAGCCTAATGTAACAAATTCAAAAACAATAAAAGAAGCTTTTGATTTGGCATTAAGCCTTAAGAAAAATATCGTAGGAGTTACTACTTATAAAGCGTATTGTAGTAGAACAAGGGAGTTGCAACATTTCATAGCTGAAAAACACCCTAATGTTATTTATATTGAGCAAATTTCAAAATCCATCATCTTGCAATTTCTAAATGAAGTATTAATTCGTACCAGTGCAAGAAGTAGAAACAACAATCGTATTGAGTTAAGCAGTGTCTTTCAAACATTGGTTGATAATGAAATTATTACAACCAATTTTATTAAAAGTATTCCTGTACTTAAATCTAACCCTCAACGAAATAAAACATATTCTGAAAAGCAACAATTAGATATATTTAAACACCTTGAAGAAAATGATCCAATACTATTGCTATTTACAAAATTTATTGCTTACAATTTATTAAGACCCGTTGAAGTCTGTAGAATAAAAATTAAAGACATCAATTTAAAACAAAAAACAATCTCCTTTAAAGCAAAGAACAAGGCTTTAAAAACTAAGATTATACCGGATATTTTATTAGATGATCTTCCAGATATAACTAATCTGGATCCAGAGTATTACTTATTCACACCAGACTGCATTGGAGGTGTTTGGGAAACAACAGAGCAAAATAAGAGAGATTACTTTTCCAAACGATTTAAAAAAGTAGTCAAAGATCATTTTGGTTTAGGAAAAGACTATGGTCTGTATAGTTTTAGACATACCTATATTACCAAATTATATAGAGAATTAGTTAAAGATGGGTCTCCATTTGAGGCAAAAAGTAGATTAATGCTTATTACGGGTCATTCCTCTATGGAAGCACTAGAAAAATATTTAAGAGATATAGACGCTGAATTACCACAAGATTATTCAGAACTGATAAGAACTAAATAAATATGAAGTCGAATAAAACAGAAATAAAAGTATTTTTAGACGAATTGTTAAGTGTCTTTTATCATAAGTTTATTTATTATGTACCTAACGAAATAATAATTGAAAAAGTTCTTGAGCAGTTGAAAGATGATATTGATGACGATTTCTTTGATGAATTTTATTTTATTGACAACTATTTAGGAAGCTCTAAATTCTACAATTCAGATGCGCTAGAGTTGAATATCTTACTTGCTGATAAAAGATCATTTTTGGAACAAAACACTTTTAGACTGGTTGAAAAAAGTAAGGAGATTACAGAATTTGAATTCTTGGTTATAATTAAAAAATATTATGAGTTCTTATTACTCTTCATTTATATTACAGAATGGTTGAGTGTAAATTTAAAAAAGTACAATGGAGAAGATATTCACTTAAGTATTATTGGAGCATTTGGTATTCAAATGCAATATTTCAGATCACATTTAGAAGATGTATGTAATTATTTTGGAAGGTTTATAGAATTGGAAAAGGAATATGATTTTTCAATGAAACCTTTTGTAATGAAATATTTATCAGAGCTGATTTCAAGGTATGATGAAATTACAAGCAATAATGAAGAACAATCTGAAAAGTTAGAAAATTGCAATCAAGAAACAACTCAAAAACAAGTAGACAAAACAAAAGTAAAAAAGAAAAAGCAACGACCTGAGTTAGATGAAAAGAAGATAGAAGCGATGATTTTATCACAGGTATTTAATGTGAATCAAAAAGTATTACAACATTAAACAGAGTAAAAGAGATTAAAAAACAAGATTATGCGTCAATTATACGTATAATTGACGCATAATATGAAAAAAGATAGAACAATTACACAGATTTGTAAGCAATGTAGTGAACCTTATAGTCCAACAAGAAAAGGAGTTCAAAAATTCTGCTCAGCATCATGTAGGTCAAGGTACTGGTTTTTAAAACAACAAGATGTACCCAAACCTAAAAAAGATTTATTAGATAAAGTGATTGAAACAAAAGAACCAAAACCACAAGAAATTAAGGAGGATAAACCTATTTCAGTTGAGAAAATGAGTTTGCCGGGAGTTGGAAATGCAGCAGCTGGTTTTGCCATTATTGAAGGAGTTATAGGAATTGCTAAAGCGTATCAGCCAGAGCATAAAAAACCAGCAACAAAAGGAGATTTAAAAATCCTTCTGAATAGATTAAGTCAAAGGTTTTTACCAGTTCAAAATGTTTCAGATCAATATGGTAACAAAGCCTTTTATGATAAAGAAATGTTCAAAATAGTATTTTATAATGAACAAATGAGGAGATTTGAATTACCACTAATGGATTTGTAAAAAAGGGAAAAAAGATAACTATATAAATAAAGTTGCTTTAAACAAGATTTAATTAATTACTTTTCATACTTTATATTACTTATTTGAGAAAAGGGGTGTATATGCAGTAATTTTAGTTATTTTATTTCGATGAAACTACTTCTTCCTTTAGATGATATTAGTAAGTAAATTTGTATATTTGAGTTCATCAAAATCTAAAAATTGCATATTTCATATAACTTTATAGCTATTGAGATATATTTATAATGAACGAGATAAATACTAGAAAAGAATTGATTGACAGACAACTTGTTGAAGCAGGATGGAATATCAATGATTTAACCCAAGTAATTATTGAATATGATATTAAAGTAGAGCTACCAGAAGGTGTTAAGGAAGCTCAAACACCCTATCAAGGACATCAGTTCTCAGATTATGTATTACTCGGGAAAGATGGAAAAGCATTGGCAGTTGTTGAAGCTAAAAAATCTAGTGTTGATGCTGAAAAAGGAAGAGAACAAGCAAAGCAGTATTGTCAAAATATTCAAAATGAAAATGGTGGAGAATTACCATTTTGTTTTTATACCAATGGACACGAAATATATTTCTGGGATTTAGAAAACTATCCACCTAAAAAAGTAATTGGCTTCCCTAAAAGAGATGACTTAGAGAGGTATCAATATATTAGAAGAAATAGAAAACCACTTGCTACTGAGTTAATTAATGTAGATATAGCAGGTCGCGATTATCAAATTCAAGCCATCCGATCTGTAATGGAAGGAATTGAAAAAAAGAGGCGAATGTTTCTTTTAGTAATGGCTACTGGGTCAGGAAAAACAAGAACTTGTATAGCTTTGGTAGATGCTTTAATGAGAGCAAGTTGGGCGGAACGTGTGTTGTTTTTAGTTGATCGTATTGCGCTTCGAAACCAAGCTTTGGATGCTTTTAAAGAACATTTACCCAATGAACCTAGATGGCCTAAATTAGGTGAGAAATCTATTGCAAAAGACAGACGTATTTATGTTTCCACCTATCCAACAATGTTAAATATTATTAGGGATGAAGAAAACACATTATCTCCTCATTTCTTTGATTTAATTGTAGTAGATGAAAGTCACCGATCCATTTATAACACGTATGCCGAAGTCTTGGACTACTTTAATACTATTACACTAGGTTTAACGGCAACTCCTACAGATGTTATTGATCACAATACTTTTAAACTTTTTGAATGCGAAGATGGATTACCAACATTTGCATATTCATATGAAGAAGCCGTAAATAATATTCCTCCTTATTTGTGTAATTTTCAAGTGATGAAAATTCAAACGAAGTTTCAAGAAGATGGTATTAGTAAGCGTACTATAAGTTTAGAAGATCAAAAAGCATTAATACTTGAAGGAAAAGAAGTTGCAGAAATAAATTTTGAAGGAACTGATCTTGAAAAGTCTGTTCAAAATAAAGGAACCAATGTAACCATTGTTAAAGAGTTTATGGAAGAATGTATTAAAGATCCTAATGGGGTTCTTCCTGGTAAAACTATTTTCTTTTGTTCCACAATATCTCATGCAAAACGAGTTGAAAAAATATTTGATGCACTTTATCCAGAATATTCTGGTGAATTAGCTAGAGTAATGACTTCAGATGATCCAAGGGTTTATGGTAAAGGTGGTTTGCTACATCAATTCACGCATAATGATATGCCGAGAATTGCAATCAGTGTTGATATGCTAGATACAGGTATTGATGTTCGTGAACTAGTGAATCTTGTTTTTGTAAAACCAGTCTATTCTTACACCAAATTCTGGCAAATGATTGGAAGGGGAACTAGATTGTTAGAAGCAAATAAAATAAAACCTTGGTGTCCAGAAAAAGATACATTCCTAATTATGGATTGTTGGGATAATTTTGAATATTTCAAATTGAATCCTAAAGGAAAGGAGTTAAAAGGACAAATTCCATTACCAGTTCGTTTTGTTGGAATTAGGATTGATAAAATTGAGAAAGCCTTAGAAAAAAACGAAACTGAAATAATTAAAAAAGAAATTGAAAACTTACGTGTTCAAATTTCTGAATTACCCCAAAAATCTGTCGTAATTCAAGATGCAAAACCAGATTTGGTTATAGTAGAAAATGATACTTTTTGGAATCATTTAACTTTTGAAAAAATAGAATTTTTAAGACAAACCGTAAAACCTCTTTTTAGAACGGTTTCTCAAACTGATTTTAAAGCGATGCGTTTTAGAAAAGATGTGTTAGAAGTATCTCTTGCTCATCTTTCTTTAGATGATGAAAAGGAGAGGGAAAAGTACGACACACTAAAGGAAAACATCATTACTGTTGTAAGTGAGTTACCGTTAACAATTAATATTGTAGCCAAGCATAAAACTTACATTCAAAAAGTGATGACGAATCACTTTTGGTCAACGGTGGACGACAAAGGGTTTGATGAGTTGGCTAAAACCATTGCGCCATTAATAAAATTTAGAGAAAATAGTATTAAATCAGATGGTCCAGCAAAGCTGAATTTACAAGATGTGTTGGAAACCAAAGAAATGGTTGAATTTGGACCTCAAAATGAAGCTGTTAGTATTTCTAAATATAGGAAAATGGTTGAGGCTAAAGTGAATGAGTTAACTGAAGGCAATTCTATTTTACAAAAACTAAAATCAGGAAAAGGTATTTCTAGTGATGAGGCCAAACAATTAGCAGAAGAATTATACAACGAAGATCCACATATTACTGAAGAGCTTTTACGTAAAGTGTATAAGCACCAAAAGGCTAAGTTTATCCAATTTATCAAACATATTTTAGGGATTGAAATTCTGGAAAGTTTTGATGAACAAGTAAACAAAGCTGTGCAACAATTTATAACTTCGCACACGCATTTAACAACACGACAAATAGAGTTTCTAAATCTATTGAAGAATTACATTGTAGAACGAGGGAATATTGAAAAACGTGATTTAATTGAAGCACCTTTTACAATTATACACCCAAAAGGAATACGAGGAGTTTTTTCTCCAAATGAAATAAAAGAAATAATAGTTTTAACCGAAAATTTCGCAGCATAATATGAGTTTAATAAGTAGTAATCCAGCTATAGCTTCAAAAATAGATGAGCTCTGGAATAAATTTTGGAGTGGAGGTATTTCCAATCCTTTAACAGCCATAGAGCAAATTTCATATTTGCTTTTCATGAAAAAATTAGATGACAAAGATCAAGAGAATATTGCAAACGCTGAATTTACAGGGGAACATTATGATTCAATTTTTGAAGGCATCTATGTATTACCATATGATAGGTTAAAATCTGATGCTACAAAGGAAGAAATAAAACTTAATGAAAAAGAAAAAGGAATTGATAAGCATAGGTTAAGATGGAGTCAAATAAAAAGGATTGCTCCTGTTACAAATATGTTACCTTTTGTTCAACAATATGCTTTCCCATTTATTAAAGAATTAGATGGCAAAGACTCTCCATTTTCTAGACATATGGCAAATGCAGTATTTATGATTCCCAAGGCTACTTTATTAAGTGAAGCTATTTTGGCTATTGATTATATTTATGAAGAAATAGAAAAAGATTCAGCTGAAAAAGGTCAAGATTTCCAAGATATTCAAGGAGATGTTTATGAAATGTTGTTGAGTGAAATTGCTTCTGCTGGAAAAAATGGACAATTTAGGACTCCAAGACATATCATCAAATTGTTAGTTGAATTAGTTAATCCACAGTTAGGACATAAAATAGCGGACCCTGCTTGTGGAACTGGAGGCTTCTTACTTGGTGCTTACCAGTATATGATAACTCACCTCAATAAAAATGAGGCCAAGAAAGAACCAGATGAAGATGGCTTCGTGCTTAATAGTAAAAGTGCATCGCTTACTCAAGATATCAAAAATATTTTAGGGCAAAGCATACAAGGTTTTGATATTGATCAAACAATGGTGCGTTTAGGATTGATGAACTTGATGATGCATGGTATAGATAGTCCGCAAATAGATTATAAAGATACGTTAAGTAAAAGTTATATCGAAACTTCAGAATATGATGTTGTATTGGCAAATCCACCATTTACGGGGAATATTGATAAAGGTGATATTAATGAAGAGCTGAAAATAAATACTACAAAAAGTGAACTTCTGTTTATTGAGCGTATTTATAATATGTTGAAAATGGGGGGAACTGCTGGAATTATCGTACCTCAAGGAGTATTATTTAGTACGAGTAATGCATTTATTGATGCTCGAAAGTTAATGATTAAAGATTCAGAATTAAAAGCTGTTGTCACTTTACCTAGTGGTGTTTTTAAACCTTATGCTGGTGTTAGCACTGCGATATTAATCTTTACCAAAGGAGGGCAATCAGAAAATATTTGGTTTTATGATTTAGAAAGTGATGGCTATAGTTTAGATGATAAACGAAATAAATTAGATGACTATGGAGACTTGCAAGATGTCATCAAGCATTACAAATTAAGAAATGAAGAAGATGTAAATGATAGACAAGCTAAATTCTTTTCAGTACCCGTTAAAGAAATTATTGAGAATAAATATGATTTAAGTTTTACACGATATCAAGAAAAAGTTTATGAAGAATTAGAATATGAATCACCGCAAATAATAATTGATAAATTACTAGGTACTGAAGAAGTAGAAGGCTTAGAACAACAAATAATAAAAGGACTTAAAGAATTAAAAAAGATTTTGAATTAATGCATACGGAAAAACTAAATTCTTTATGCCATATCAATAGTGGTGGAACACCTTCAAGAAAGAATGATTCGTTTTATGGAGGTGATATTTTATGGGCTAAAATAGGTGATATTGAGAAGTCTGACGGAGTTATTTTTGATACTCAAGAAAAAATTACGGAAGAAGGACTTAAAAATATTAGAAATAGAATTTTTCCAACAGGCACTCTGTTCTTTGCAATGTATGGTTCTGTTGGTAAAGTGGCATTTGCGGGTAAAGAGATGTCAACTAATCAAGCTATTTTAGGGATTAGAATTAAAGATGAAGCAAAAGAGATACTCAATTTAGAGTACTTAAAGTTTTGGTTTGAAGTAAATCTTGACTTTTTAAAGAACAGAGCTGTCGGTGGAATACTTAAAAATTTATCAGCCACAATTGTAAAAGATTTTGATATTCCACTTCCTTCTATAAAAAATCAGTTACGAATAGTTCAGGTTCTATCTACATGTAAAGGTCTTGTAAATAAACGTATAGAAAGTATTGATCTATTTGATGAATTATTACGGTCAACATTTTTAGAAATGTTTGGTGATCCTGTTAGGAATGAGAAAAATTGGAATATTGTAGAGCTTTCGAAATTTGGTCAAATAGATAGAGGGGTTTCTAAACATAGGCCTCGAAATGCTCCGAAATTGCTTAATGGAATTCATCCACTGATTCAAACTGGTGATGTCTCAAATTCAGGTACATATATTGAAGGTTATACTCGAACATATTCCGACATAGGGTTAGCTCAAAGTAAAAAATGGTCTGTAGGTACACTTTGTATAACTATAGCTGCAAATATTGCTAAAACAGGCATATTAACTTTTGAAGCTTGTTTTCCTGATAGTATTGTTGGTTTCGTGGTTAATAAAGATGAAGCAACAAATCTCTATGTACATCATTTGTTTACATTTTTTCAAAGGATACTTGAAAAAAATGCGCCGTCTGCTGCACAGAAAAATATTAACCTTTCAATTTTAAGGTCTTTTAAAGTTCCACAGCCACCTATTGAACTTCAGCTTGAGTTTGATGAAATTTCAAAGAAGATAGAAGCTGTTAAAAAATATAGCCAAGGTAGTCTAAAAGAACTAGAAAGCTTATATGGTAGTGTTAGTCAAAAAGCATTTAATGGTGAATTAAACTTTGAAGCTATTGATATTAGAGATAAAGAAATAGTTAAAAAAAAAGATAAGAAAACAATGAGTGAAGAAAAAAAGGACATCACTTTTATGAGTTTAGCTGATTATTTTGGTATTCCAGAAGATATTCAAGCCGAACAAGAAAATATTGAACTTACCTTTATAAATGATGAGAGATTTTATCAATTTTTTCTAAAAAAATATTTTAAAGATAAATCTTTCCTAATAGAAGATATTGAAAGTTTATTTAATAGAATTTATATTCCAGAGGGAGTAGATTTTGATTATGAAACTTGGAAGGAATTTATTTTTAATAGTTTAAAAAGTGAGAGGCCCATTATAGAGCAATTTTTCGATGATTCAGAAAAAATAAAACAAATCAAATTAAAACTAACAGATGAAGCTTTTAAGGCTTAAAATAACGGACAGTAGAAGGTTTAGAAGTTTACCTATTGATTTCGAAGTCAAATTTTTAAATGATAAAATATACAATTTTGAGCCTTATTGTTTAGCGGGAAGAAATGGAAGTGGAAAATCAAATGTTTTAGAAGTTTTGGCAAGCATATTCTATCATTTGGAATGTATGTTTCTAAAAAATTTACCTGATGGTTTTGTCTATGATGAAGATAATAATTCTGGGGGGTATAGCTCTAAAAAATGTAATCCAGATGCTTTTGAAGTAGAGTATTTATATCCTTTAACACTTTCAGATATAAATAATAACTGGTCTTCTTACAAAGATAAAGATATAAAGGAACTAGTAGCGCATATTTCAATAGTCAAAAAACCAAATGAAACCCCAAAATTGTATTGGAAAAATAGTATTGATTATGGGGGTATTGAAAATATGGAACTCACCGGTAACAGAGCTAAAAGTTTTTTACCTAAAAAGGTAATTGGTTATTCGTCTGGTGAAAATGAAATATTGAGTTTGCCTTTTTTAAAAATGCGTTTTCTACATTATGATGAATATTTAGAAAAACTTAAGAAAGACGATTTTTACGGACAACGACCAGAAGGCAGAATGGTTTACATTGACAATCAATTGAACCAAGCAGTTTTATTAAGTATTTTATTATTAGAAGACCCTGAAAATTATAAACCTTTATATGAGAAAATTGGGATACAAGGTGTAAAAGAGTTTCGTATCATTATTGGGAAGCATCACTTTGAATTGATAGATGAAGATCTTTATTATTCATTAAAGAAAGAAAAACGAAAATTTTCAAGTGGTTTTTCTAGAGAGTTAACAGAAAAATTAAAAATCACATTAGATAAATTTCAATATTGTGCAACCACAAGTGGAACTATTTATGAATATTATGATGGTTCTGAAGAATCAAAAGAATATTTGTATCTAGATTTCAAGGTTGATAAAAATACCATCAAAGCATTTAGAGGACATTTTGAAACGTCTTTAGAACTTTTTGAGGCATTACAAATTTTATTTACGCTTAATTCTTACGTAAACAATGAAAGAACCAGAAATAGAGTTTATAAGTCAAAAAATCTTTACTTAAATAAAGAAGAATTACCTGTTCCTTTTGATGAAGCAAGAATTATGCGTTTCAAAAATTTCAATTTAAAAATTAAAGGAATTGAAGATACTATTTATACCAAATCACTTTCAGACGGAGAGCATCAGTTAATACATGCTCTTGGTATTAGCTTACTCTATAAAGATTTGCCTTGTCTATTTCTCTTTGATGAGCCAGAGACACATTTTAATCAAGATTGGCGTTTTGAATTAATGACATTGATAAGAAATTGTTTTAAATCAGAAATTACGAAACCTTTAATCTTTAGGGAGATGTTAATTACTACACATTCAGCATATTTAATATCTGATTGTAAAGAAGAAAATGTCTTTCTTTTTGAAAAAGAAAATGGAATTGTCTCTTATAGAAAACCATCTTTTAATACACTAGGAGCATCAATAAATAAGATTTCAATTGAAGCGTTTAAATCTCCTATTACAATTGGTAAACATGCGCTTTCTATATTGGAAGATATTGATAAAAGATTTGAACAAGGAGAAAATTCAGAAAGTTTAATAGAGGAATTAGATGATAAGCTAGGTGAATCTGTTGAGAAGTTGTTATTAATGCATAAACTATCAGATTAAGCTATGCTGTTTCCTTATAAATACATAAACCATAATATCACTCAATTACAGGAGTGGATTGATTTTTTATTTATTAATGTATGGTGTGAAGCTAAAGCTGAGTTTAATTTTGAATTATTGAATGAGTGTCCGGAACTTAAGGAAATTGTAGAGAACGAGGCTTGGAAAGGAGTTGAAGATGAAAACACAGAGAAAGGTAAAAAAAGAAAAAAAGCTATTGATCATTTCACTGGACCTATTTCTGTTATATATGACATTTTTAAAGATGAACTTACGCCATATGAAAGAAAGAAACTTCAGACATGGTATATTCGAAATATGCGTATTGATTATATTTTAATGAATAAAAAAAAATATAAGGCCATAACAAAAAAAGATATAGCAAAGATGTCTAAGAATCTTTCAGAGAAGCTATATTCATTTTATGTAAATCTCTATAATAATGTCCTTGATCTTGCTGTTATTAGAAATCAAAATGGAACATTAGAAAGACACTATCAAGATTTTGTGAAAATTAACAATAGAGGTTTCTGCCCGTTTTGTGGCGTTGAGCCCATTCAAAGCTATGAGATGAAAGGCCATGAGGCATATGATCATTACTTTCCAAAGGAAAATTATCCATTGTTTGCTATAAACTTTAAGAATTTAGTTCCTACTTGTCATAAGTGTAATTCTAAGGAAAAAGGTCGTGAAAGTCCTGTATTGAAAAAAGGGAAACAATATCCAATTAAAGCTTTATATCCATATACTAAAAATCCTCCAGTAATTAATATTACCGTTAATGTAGATACAAAAAATTATAAAACTTATGAGCATAAGCATTTGAGGATTGGCTATAATACAAATAATGCATTTAAAGAAGTTTCCAAGTGGTGGAATATGTATGGTATAGAAACCAGGTATAAAGATGTTTTAACAAATGTAGGGGTTGGTAAATATTGGTTAGTTGAATATTTAGATGAAATGTCTCCAGAATTAAGAGAAAAAGTTATGGAAAACCTACCTATTAAGTTAGAAAAGTCTAAATTTAAAGACAAGAATTTTTTAAAAGTACCTTTTTTATTGGCCTGTGAAAAGGAAGGTATATTATAGGAGACACAAATTAAATCACTCAATACTTTAAACTTAAATATTAACTTTTACAAGGAGGATTATTCAAACAATAACAAAAATGACCGCATTCAGAGATCAAAAATTAGATATTAAACTTACCAATGAACATCTTAAAAATAAAGAGAACGTTGTTAAAAAAGAAAAGAGTTGGTTAGATCACACACAAGGTAGTGGGATATTGGATTATGATTTGTTACAAGGTGCTACGATTGAGGAAATGGCGAAAAATAGTGGTCGAGAGGAATCTTCTGTTCATGTTCATATAAATCACTTAAAAACAGAACATGGTATCTCTATCTCAGAGAATAAGGGTAATTATAGAATAATACCTGCTATTGATCAAGAAAGTCATGAAAAATTAAATAAAATAGAGTTACTCACCATAGATGAGTTAAATACGCACCCGGACTTAAAAACCTTTTATGTCGCTAGTTACCAACGAGGGTATCGTTGGGGAAAAGACGAGGTTGAGTATTTGTTAAATGACATCAACGATATAGCTACAGGTAAAAAATATTGCATTCAACCATTAGCAGTAACCAAAAGGAAAAATGAAAATTGTGAATGGGAGCTTATAGATGGGCAACAACGTACTACAACGGTGTTTTTAATACAGGCAGTGCTTAAAAATTATTTTTCAATTCAAATAAAGTCTTTTTATGGGTTAGATTACAATACGCGTACATCTACTAAAGAATTTCTAAATGATATAAGAGAAGGAGATATTCTAAAAGAATTTTTAGGAGATGATTTTGAATTAGAATGGAAAAAGTTTACCACCCTTAAACCAGAAAAAGATAACATAGACAATTACCATATTTTTAAAGTTTACCTTATTATTTATCAATGGTTATATACGAAACAAAGTAAAGATCGTAAAGAGTTTTATGAAAAGCTTAAAAATCAAACTTATGTAATTTGGCATCCAATTTCTATTGATAAAGAAGAAGAAGGAACACAAACAGTAGAAGATTTTTTTATAAATATGAATGCTGGTAAAATTAAATTAACCAGTGGAGAATTGATTAAAGCTCTTTTTATAATTGATATTGAAAAAAGTGATGACCCTTGGGATGTTAGGGAGTTTAATAAGAAAAAGCTAGCAAACGAATGGGATTCTATTGAAAACGAATTACACAACAATACTTTTTGGTATTTTATTAATAACATTCATCAACAAGAGTATTCTACTCGTATTGGAAAACTGTTTGACATTCATTGTAACAAACCTAAAAATGAAAGCGAACTGTATTCCTACTATAAGTATTCAAAAGTAGAAGGAGAAAGTTTAAATTGGAACAAAATTAAAGAAATTTTTCAGCGGTTAAAAGAATGGTACGAAGATGTAGAAAGTTATCATCTAATCGGGTTTATTATTAACGCTGGATTTATGTCATTAGAAGAAATAATAAAAGAAACAGAAGGTAAAAAGAAATCAAAAATAAAAGAGATTTTTACACAAACTATAAAAAGTAATTTTGATGTAGAAAAAACAAAAGAGAAGATAAAGTATAAAGCGTATGCAATAGAAAATTTGCGTTACGACACTTCTTATGAAGAATGTAAAAACACTTTATTGCTATACAATATTAAACTCATTGAAAACACATTTCCAAATCAGAGATTTCCATTTGATTTGTATCAAAACGTAGAAACTAAATGGAGTATTGAGCATATTCACCCACAAAATCCAAAACAAATTAAATCGACTGAAGAAGCTTTAGAATGGTTAGGTGATTATGAAGTGCGTTACAAAGATGAAGATTCAGAAAGCGAGAATATTCAAAAAATAATAGAATTAAAAGAAAATGTAAATAGTTTAGATACCAGCACTTTAAGTAAAGAGTTGTCAAACAAAATAAAAGAATTTTCAGACACGGTTAATGATGCATTGGGTTTACATCAAATAGGTAACCAAGCCTTATTAGATAAAAACACTAATAGTAAGATTGGAAACAAAAGCTTTTTAAAAAAGCGAGCTTTAATTTTAAATGAGTCAGATACAGCACAAGGAAGTTACATTCCTTTGGCAACTATCAATAACTTTTTAAAGAAGACTACCAATACAGGAGAAGACAACAACATTAAAGTGAATTATTGGTCTAATCAAGATGCAGAAGATTACACCAAAGATATAGAGAAGTTATTGAAGGAATTTTTACCTAAAAACAATGATTAATTATGGCTGAAACATTTTGGAAAATAAGTAAGGATAGTAAAATTGAAATTCCTGAGATTCAAAGGGATTTTGCACAGGGTAGACAGAATGAGCGGGTAAATACAATTAGAAAAGGGTTTGTATCAGATTTATTAGATGCTGTTAATTTTGGTAAATCATTAAATTTAGACTTTATTTTTGGGCAATCAGTTGATAGAACTAATCAAGCCAACTTTAACAAAAACAAGCAGAGCCTTGAGCAAATGCTTCAAGTATTAAAACAGTACAGTAAGGATACAGGTGTAGATTTTCATAGTAAAGTATCACCAAAGCCTGTATCAGCTAGTGAAGATAAATTACTAATCCCTTTTGATGGTCAACAACGACTTACCACCATGTTTTTATTGCACCTTTATATTGGTGTAATGGCAGAAAAAGACATTTCATTTTTAACTAATTTTAAATATAAAACGAGAGAAAGTAGTACTCAGTTTATTGAGAAAATAATAGAGAATAGTAAAGTGATTTTACAATTTGAACCTGAAGAGCAAAAAGGAATAGAGATGTTATCTGAAGCTATTAAAAATCAATCTTGGTTTTTTAGTTCATGGGAAAAAGATCCAACTGTTGCTGGTATGTTGGTAATGCTTGATGAAGTTAGAAAGCAATCAATTGAAAAAGAAGTTAAATTTGAAAGAGCTTGGTTTAATCTTATTCAGAAACAATGTATAAGTTTCGATTATTTCGATATTCAAGAAGAAGGTTTTGATGAAGACCTGTATGTTAAAATGAATGCACGTGGAAAAGGATTAACAGATTTTGAAAATTTTAGAGCTTGGTTAGAAAAAAAGCATAAAAAAACATTACCTCGTTACAATTGGGTTCACAAAATAGATAAGGAATGGCTGGACCTTTTTTGGAAAACCAAAAAAGAAGTAAAAGATGTGGATGTCAATTTTTTAGCATTCTTCAAAAACATGGGTTTGTTAACTAAATTAAGTATTGCCAACTCTAAGTCAGATAATTTTTATTCTTTAGAAAAAGAATGGATTGAATTGTTAAGCCCTAAGCGTTACACACCTACTGTTGAATATGAAGAAAAAGATGTTTTTAATGAATCCTTATTAGATTATATTTTTAAAATTCTAGACTTAATTGTTAGTGATAAAGAAGGCAAATTAGATATTGTAATTAATGAAGTTTGGACTGAAACATTCAAGGGTAAAACTAAAAAAAGTTTCACACAAATAATTGTATCTGAGTTTGATAATCTCAATCTGTATCATAAAACATTTTTCTTTTCCATTCTTAAATTTTTGATATTAAAAGAGGAAACAGATATTAATAACTATTCTGATGTAGATTGGGATAGATTTAAAGCTTGGTTGCGTGTTTCAAGAAACTTAATCTACAACTCGAGAATAGATGATAGCACAGCATATATACCAGCTATTCTAGCGATAAGCCTTTTTGACAAAGAAAAAGTATTAGATATAAATAGTACTTTGAAAACAATTATTGTTGATGAGGATAAAGAAAAATGGATTAGTTTTTTTACTAAAGAGCAACAAAAAGAAGAATGTGATAAAATAGAAATTTTAGGATCTAAAGAGGATGCTGTTAAATGGTTTGAACTAATAAATAAGGCTGAAAATCATTTTTATTTCTATGGGCAAATAGGGTTTATTTTCAAATTATCAAACAACAGTATAATCAAGTTCGAAGAATACCTAGATAAGCTTACATTTTTGTTCAGTAAAAGTAATGTTAGTTCAGAATATTATATTTTGCAATGTCTCTTTTTTGCTTTTGATGAAGATAATATTTGGTTGAAAAGTGAGAGTGCAAGCAGATTTAAATTTTACAAGTCATCAGCAGGTACATCTAGAGATAGAGATGAAAACTGGAGAAACTTGTTTAATGATGAATTAAAACGAAGTATATTAAAAGATTTACTTGATAAAAATAATTGTGAATTAAATGATATTCAAACTTTAATTTCTGATAAAAAAGAAAAATTAAGTTATGAAGATTGGAAATATTTTATACTTGATGAACCTACAATGTTAGATCATTGTAAAAGCGCTTTGTTTACTAAAACAGGAAATAATATTCGTTTGTTAGAAAAGACTCTTAACTCATCCCTACAGAGAGAACTAAGGTCTTTTCACTTTTTTAAAAAAATGACAATGGCTGGAGATTTAGTTTTTCTACCATTTGAAAATGTTTGGTATTACACTGGAGAAAGAGGGAATTTAAAACCTTGTATGGCATTTAATGATTGGAGCTATAATAAAGTTGAGTACTATATGGATTGTTTTTTTTATGAAGATGCCTTTACATTAAAATTAGGAAGAATAACAGAAGGTGAAATTTGTCAAGAAATTGAAAGTGAATTGGTAGATAAACATTTATTTGTGCTAGATGAAAACAAATTATATTTGTTAAAAACACCTTACAATAAATTAGAAGAAAAATTAACCATAGTATTTGATACTCTTAATGAATTATAATTAAATGCTGTAATATTCCCTTTTTGGAGAAAAATGAAGTAGACTTAATTATTTGTATTGTTTTATAATGATGAAAAAGTGATATTTGAATTTGCTTTTCATTTAATTTAAAATTATTTATTAATGAGGCTTTAAATAGGTTCTCTTTTAAGAATATTAATTATTAACCATGAAAAGAGCATATTATTCAAATACTATTTTTGCATTTATAAAAGATGATCCTTCTAAAATTTTGGGTGAATTAAGTTTGCATCATACACATGCTTTAGAAGAGTTACAACGCAATGCTTGGATTGGGGGAATAAATATTTTGAAGGATCAATTACAAGATTTTCCTAATGGACAAGTGTATTTTGAGTTTGCCATTCCCAGAATGGGAAAAAGAGTAGATAATATTGTAATTATAAACGATGTTGTTTTTATTTTAGAATTTAAAGTAGGTGATTATGAGTATGGTAATCACGCGATAGAACAAGTAATTGATTATACATTAGATTTAAAAAACTTTCACGGAGGAAGTCATCATACAAAATTAATTCCTGTACTAATATCAACAAATGCATCGGATTTTGATAATGATCAAGAACAAATTGAAGATTTGTATACAGCTGCAAGAACTAATAAAAATAATCTCAGTAAATATTTAAAAGAAGTTCTTAAAAATTCAGATGGCAATCATATAGACCATTTTGATTGGGAAACTTCTATTTATAAACCAACTCCAACTATTGTAGAAGCTGCACAAGCATTATATAAAGGTCATAATGTTCAAGAAATTTCAAGATCCGATGCCGGGGCAATAAACTTATCTAGAACTGCTACTTGTTTGAATAATGTGGTTGAAAATTCTAAGTTATTTCGCAAAAAATCTATTTGTTTTGTTACTGGTGTTCCTGGTGCCGGTAAAACCTTAGCCGGTTTAAATATTGCTAATGAACGAATGAAATCGGATGAAGATGAACATGCTGTTTTTCTATCCGGAAATGGGCCTTTGGTTGATGTGTTAAGAGAAGCATTGACAAGAGATGAAGTAAAAACATCAAAAGAGAATGGAATACCGCTCACTAAAAAACAAGCTGCAATAAAAGCCAATTCATTCATACAAAACATTCATCATTTTAGAGATGATAACTTAATTTCATTAAAAGCTCCAGTTGAAAAAGTGGTCGTTTTTGATGAAGCACAGAGAGCTTGGACCAGAGAAAAAGCCAGTTCTTTTATGAAGGTTAAAAAAGGGGTGGAAGATTTTAATATGTCGGAACCAGAATTTCTGATAGATGTAATGAATAGACATCAAGATTGGTGTGTAATTATTTGTTTAATTGGAGGTGGTCAAGAAATTAACACTGGTGAGGCAGGATTAGAGGAATGGATTTCAGCTCTAAAAGAACATTATTCAGAATGGGATATTCACTATTCAGATCTCATAAGTGAAAATAAAAATTATATAAAATCTACAGAATTAAGATCTTGGATCAAAGAGAATGGTGAAAGTGAGGCTGACTTGCATTTGGCTGTTTCAGTGAGATCATTTAGATCAGAACAACTTTCTAATTTTGTTCATGAGTTATTAGAATTAAATACTAATTCAGTTAAAAGTTTATATAAAGAAATAAAAGATGAGTACCCAATTGTACTAACTAGAGATTTAGAAATCGCAAAAGGTTGGTTAAGAAATAATGCAAAAGGAACCGAAAGAATGGGGATTGTTAGTTCTTCTGGCGCAAGAAGACTTCGACCTCATAGTATAGATGTTAAAAATGAAATTTCACCAGCTGAATGGTTTTTAAATGATGAAAATGATATCCGCTCTTCATATTTTTTAGAAGTGATTGCTACCGAATTTGACATACAAGGTTTAGAAATAGATTGGGTTTGTTTGGCTTGGGGAGCCAATTTTTATTTAGATACCGAAAATGAATGGAATTTTCAAAAATTTAGTGGTACAAAATGGCAAAATATCAATCAAGAATTAACGAAGCAATATTTAATAAATACATACCGTGTTTTGTTGACAAGAGCAAGACAAGGAATGGTACTTTTTATTCCTAAAGGATCAGATATTGATCATACACGTCCAAGTGAGTTTTATGATGCTACTTTTGAATATTTAAAAGATCTTGGAATTAAGGAATTGACAAAAGATAATTTTTCAGAAAGTAAGCCTAAAAAAGTTACAACTTCAAAAATTAATAAGGTTTATAAGTCTAACAAGATTAAACAAACTAAGTTAATTTTAAATGAAGTTTATAAACCAAAGGTAACAACAAATGAAAACCAATCCGATAAATTAAAAATTGGGAAATTAGTAAAAACTACGCTTTTAAATCTAATAAAAAATGATTTGATTAGTGAAGCTGAAATCTTAAGGATGCAAAGATCTGATTACTCAAAAACAACTTTTGATATTCAATATCCTCTGTTAAGAAAAAAACTATCAAACGAACCAGACAATATTCTTAGATATTGGAAAGGAGCGGTAAATATTAAAGGGCAAGATTATTTTATTTGTTCAGAATGGTATGAAAATTTACAAAATAATGATCGCCCTTATTTTTTGAAATGGTTGAGAAAGTTTAAAGAATAAATTTTTCTATTTATTACTTTTGAGATTAACTTTAATTAAAATTTAAGTATACATTGTTAATCTCTTTCCTCTAATTCCCATTTGATAAATTACCATTATCAGTACAATCCACTATATGGACCTGTAATAAAAATGAATATAGTTGTATAACTATGAAAGGACAAGAGCAAATAGTAATATATCAAGCCAAAGGTGGTCAAACTCAAATTGATGTCCAATTAAAAGAGGAAACTATATGGCTAACTCAAAAGCAAATGTCAGAGCTTTTTGATAAGGGAAGAACGACTATTACAGAACATATTAAGAATATTTTTAAAGAAGGAGAATTGATAGAGGAAGAGGTATGTCGGAATTTCCGACATACCACCTGTAAATTAGATAAAAATACAACTGTCTAAAAATTTGCGATAGTTCAACTAACGAGAAATACTCGGTTGTTCAACAAGTCAATTATATTTCCCCCTTAAAAATCAGCTTTTAAAGCTTTATATTTTGTAATCATATATTTAATTTTATAGTTAAATTAAATAATATGGCTTCTATCAATACAACAACAAATAAAACTGTTTCCAGAAAAGAACTTTATATATTAGTTTGGAAAATTCCAATTACCACCTTTGCTAAAAAGCACAATATATCTGCTGATACTATCCGCTCAATTTGCAAAAATTTAGAAATACCAACACCAACGTCAGGATATTGGTCTAAATTAAAATTTAATAAAAAAGTTGAAATTCCACCTTTACCAAAAATTAAAAATGATAATAAAGAAACTGGGCTCAAATTTATAGATGGAAAGCTAATCTATGAAGAGCATTTCCAGACTGCTTTTTATCGAATTAAAAAAGAAATAGAAACAAGTAATATACTACTAACAAAAACTTCTGAAAAACTAAGCAAACCACATCCGCTAATTAAAATTGCAAAGACAGATTTAAAATCGAAAAAGCCGAATACATATTTATATTCTAAAATTCAGGAAACAATCTCAACAAGTAAAAACATTATTAGTATTGATGTCTCAAAAGAGAATGTACATAAGGCATTATGTTTTATGGATGCTCTATTAAAACTTTTAAAAATAAGGAACCATATTGTTGAAATAAATGGATATCATACAGAAGTAATAATATTCAATGAACGAATAACCATTAGATGTAGAGAAATACTAAAACGAATAAAGGTTAAAGACCCAGATTCTCGCTTCAATTGGGAACATTCAGAACTTGTTCCATCAGGTATTATTGCATTTGAAATAGGTGAAAGTTATTGGAAACGCGACTGGAGAGAAACTAAAACTAAGCCTTTAGAAACTAAACTTTCTAACATTATTGCAAGCCTAGAATTAAAAGCACAAAAAATAAAAGAAGAGAGGATAGAAAATGAAAAAAGGCAACGTGAATATGAGAAACAAAGAAAAATAAAAGAAGAGCGTAGAAAAAAGTTTGAAAATGAAGTAGCTAAATTTAATCAGCTAAAAGAAAATGCTAAAAGATGGGATGAAACACAACAATTACGTGTTTACATCCAAGCTGTTGAAACTAATGCTATAAAAAACCAAACTTTAACAGAAGAATTAAAAACCTGGATAATATGGGCAAACAATAAAGTAGATTGGTATGACCCCATTATTAAAAAAAGCGATGATTTTTTTACCAATGCTTCTAATTGAAAACTAGCTACAGTTTATGCGTCTATTTATTCACCTTTCCTATGATACTTTCTACCGATTTTATCTTTTGAGTTAAGCATTGACTTTTACCCTTGCGAATATCAAACTTAAGAGATGAATACACTCGGTCACAATCTGGCTCCAGTACATCATAAGACTGTTGCACAAGCGCTAAAGCTTCAGACATAGTTTCGGTCTCAATAATGGTCCCCATAGCGGTAAGTTGATATGTAGCTCCACTTTCGCGTATCATTTGTATTACTTTACTCACATAAGGACTTATGCTTTCACCTTTATCGGTTGGGAACATTGCAAATTCTAATAGTACTGACATTGATTTATGAGGTATAAGTTATAATTACAAAGATAGTGAAAGTGTTGAAGTTATGCTTCAAAACAAATGAAGTGCTAAAAACAAAGCCAAAAGTCCTATCTCCAGCAGTATTTTAGTATCAACGTTATGCTGAACTTGTTTCAGCATCTCATCCAAAACTAATTTTTTCTAATGACATTCTTGTTTTCTGTTCGTTTTTTTACAACTTATAATTTTTAATAAAATAGGCCAAATACTCAGGGATTAAGGTCCCTAAATAGTAGGGTAAATTCATTAATAAATAAGGTACACCATTGGGTGTTGTTGCTTTTTGAATATCAAATTCACCAGCATAAATTCGTACAGCATATGGATGGTTTGTTCGTTCTATAAATTGATGTAATGATTTTAATGAACCAGTACTTCCCGACTTTATTTCAATAGGTATCACTTTTTCATCAATAGCATAAACCAAATCTACTTCCGATGAAGCTTGTTTTTTTTCTCTAACCCAAAAATGTGGTAATTCAGCCTTTTTACTTTGAATGGAAATTAATTCTTGTGTGATTATATGTGGTATAATGGCTCCTTTATAACTCTGACTTAAATCTTCTAAGATTAGCATTTTAGCACTTATACCTAAAATGTAATTTAAAATACCTGTATCAAGAAATTGCAATCGAGGCGATTTTTTTAGATCAGGAAGTATAGGAACTTCTGTGGAGGTAGTTGGATAAATAAGTTGTATAATTTTAGCTTGATGCAAATTACGCATCGCTTCACCAACTTCTCTGGATTGGTAGTTAGATTTTCCGAAATTCTGAAATTTAATGCGCTCATCAACAGAGTACGCTGCCGTTGCCATGACATGTTTAAGTACATTTTTGGCACTTGTATTAGAAGCATATTTTTCTGTATCACTGATATAGGAACTCCAAATACTCTCATATATTGAGGCTAAATCTGCTACACTCTTGTTTTGAGTGTATTCACTAACCACTTCTGGCATACCTCCTATAATAGTATATTGATTAAATAAATTGAGCAATGTTTTGTGAGCGACTGGTTTTATGGGGATAGATTTTAGTTGTTCCAGGCTAGTATTATGACCAATTCCTTGTAAATATTCTATAAAATTGAAAGGATACAAGTATAAAAATTCAACTCTACCTACCGGAAAACTTTGAACATCTTTAAGCGCAAATTCAAGTAAAGAGCCCGCAGCTATAATGTGTAATTCGGGTGCTTCTTCATAAAAATAACGTAAAAATTGAATAGCTTTTGGTTGTTCCTGTATTTCATCTATAAAAAGTAATGTATTACTGATATCTTTTGTAGTAATGTTGTTTGAAATTAATAAAGCTTCAATAATCATTTTTACATCATCTGTCTGTTCAAAGTACTGACTATCTGCTTTTTTCTCTAAATTGAGATATAATAGATGGTCATAGGTTTTTGAAAACTCTTTCACTAAGGTAGTTTTACCTACCTGTCTTGCTCCTCTAAGAATTAGAGGTTTTCGATTGGGTTTATTTTTCCATTCGTGTAATTCAGCAGTGAGATGTCTTTTTAAATTCAAAATATAAGTTTTTGTTGTAAAGTAAATGCAAATATATTCATTTTTTGTATCAAAGTAAGGGTTGTTTTGGTTATTTTTTGTATCAAAGTAAGAGTTGTTCTATTTAAATCCGGTTCCATAAGGAACAACAGTAAAAAATAGAATCATCGGCGCAGATAATAAGGTGTTGGTCATTTATTGCATAAAATACAACTCATTAAAAGAATCAGTTTCAAATTGGCTTATCTTAGATTGTTTTCAAATTTATAAATTAAAGAGGTCTTTACATTTAAAAAATTGCTAAATTGCATCAACAAAATAATGTATAATCAAAAGCTAAAACTGCATACGATTTTGCATACGATTTTGAAAATACAGAGCGGGTGAGCCCAGTAAAACTGTTGGTAAAACACTGATCTTCAAGCTCATAACCCGAAGGTCGCTGGTTCGAGTCCAGTCCCCGCTACTTGATTATCAAGCAGTTATATGAAAATGTAACTGCTTTTTTAATTATGGGTACAGAATAGGTACAGAATTTAACTA
>Ga0209345_10002017_pt1 | contig 23266 bp, 20 predicted proteins | sample Cruoilmetagenom7_FD_187294 | JGI IMG/M metagenome (GOLD analysis project Ga0209345, IMG submission 187294) | Oil polluted marine microbial communities from Coal Oil Point, Santa Barbara, California, USA - Sample 7 (SPAdes) (version 2) | ecosystem: Environmental > Aquatic > Marine > Oil seeps ...
CATTATTTCGGAGATGTTGCAAGTAACTTGGAAGCGGTTTTAGAACTATGTAAAGAGAATGGAATTGCTGCCATAGAGGACTGCGCCCACTCATTAGGAGCAGAGTGCAAAGGCAAAAAGATAGGAACGTATGGGGATTTTGCTATATTTTCATTGACCAAGGGTTTGATCAATTTTGGCGGCGGAGTCTTAGTTACAAATAACGACAACCTGTTTTATAATGCAAGAAATCTGATGAAAAAGGAACGAACACGTTACAGGAAAAGATTTGTTGATTTTCCTTTAGTAATCTCCTATGGGTGTGAACAGATCATAGATAAATTGGTGTTTGACCGTGTCAAAGTATCTTTTTTCAAATGGTGGGCTATAAAGGTTCCGTCCGTCATAGTGTTGGCAAGAAACTATTTGATTTTGTCAACCAAAAAGATAGGTTCAATTGTTAACCTGTTAAAAAAAAATACTGACAAGTTTAAACCCCTCTGCCAAGATCAGGACGTTTATTCGGCAGAACTTCAAAATCCTTATATTCTTGAAATTAACCGTATTACGGCTTCTATTGGTATATCCCAATTGAGAAAAATTGATCGGACAATTGAAAAAAGAAAAAGTATATATCAAGAAATTGCTCACAAAATAAACAATATACATAGTAATAACAAGGTAAATGATACAAAATCGGTATATGCAAATATTGTTTTGCGTTTTGAACATAGTGATAATAACAATATTATTATACAATGCAAAGAGAAAGGTTTGTTGCTAAGAGGGACATGGCCAAATCATCAGAGGCTATTTGATGAGCAAGATACAACAACAGTAAAAAAAATTAAGAATGAGATTCTAATATTTAATATTAATCCCATGTTAAAAGAACAAGAGATTTGCAGATTTGTTGAGATAATTAACAACACTTCAGGATCTCCTTTTATGTCAGATAGTTGATTAAGGAAAATAGATATGGACCTCTTTCAACCTATATGTAGGCATGTAATAATTCCCCTGTGGGCTATTTATGAAGGGACGCCATATCTGAAGCATCTCAAGTATGTAAACAAATCTCAGTATTCCAATTTTGATGAAATCAGGAAAACGCAATGGAAGAGCCTTAAGAAAATATTAGATCATGCACATAAGAACACCGAATTCTATAGAAAACAATTTGATAAAAGAGGGATTCATCCGAATGATATCAAGACTTGGGAAGATTATTTACAGGTACCATTTTTAACCAAAGATGATGTTAGAACTCATAATGGTAGATTGTTCGCCCCAAATTTTGATAAATACGCAAAATTTTGTACGTCCGGCTCCACGGGAATTCCAATAGAGGGTTATAGAGATAAACGTTGTAATGAATTTAAAAGGGCCTGCGGTTTAAGGAGTTCTCTGTGGTCAGGGTATAATCTTGGGGAAAGGGTATACTGTTTGTATGGAAACCCTGGAGACAAACTAACGTGGAGGGTTAAGCTGAGGCGCAATCTTCTCACAAGAGAAAGGTTTCTCAACACACTTGATTTGAGCGAATCGTCAATGATGGAATTTACCGATTTGCTTAGAAAAAAACCTCCTTCACTCCTCTGGGGACATGCCCATAATATGTATATCTTTGCTAAGTTTCTTGAAAAAAAAGGTATTGATGAGATTAAGCCAAAAGGTATGTATTCTGCCGGAATGGTATTGCATGATTGGGAGAAAAAACAGGTAGAAAAAGTGTTTCAATGCGAGTTTCAAGATCGATACGGCTGTGAGGAGATCGGCCTGATTGCGGCGGAGTGTAAGAAACAGGAAGGCCTCCACATCAATACCGACGACTTGTATGTTGAATTCATTGATAAGGATGGTAACCCGGTTGATGCAGGGACCCCAGGACAGATTGTTGTCACGGATTTGTCAAATTATGTAATGCCCTTTATCCGTTATAAGATGGGTGATATCGGTATTCCCGTTAACCACAGATGTTCATGCGGGAGGACGCAGCCACTGATCGAAAGGATCGAGGGTCGTGTTGCAGATTTCTTGATAACAACGGAAGGAAAACTTATTTCAGGAATATCTCTAACAGACCATTTCGGCGCCAGTATTCCTGGAGTGGCACAAATCCAAATGGTTCAAGAAAAGGTTGATCTTCTAACACTGAACATTGTCAAGGATGGTGATTTCAATGATAATAGCGTAAAAAAAATAGACGATCTGGTCAGCACCTTTTTCGGAAAAAGCATGAATTTCTCTTGTGAATTCATGGATAAGATTCCACAAGAACCTTCGGGTAAGTATAGGTTCACTATATGCAAAATCGATAACCCATTGATGTGAAGAGATAAATCATGAGAGATTGGTACGGCGTCCTGCTTATAGAGTGTCGCCAGAATGGAGTTTCAATGCCGATTTGAGAGGAAAATATGGTTGATAATACTATGAATGCTCTAAAAGAAGTGATCACAAACAGTATTGGGGTCGATTTAAATGTTGATTGGTTTACTGAGGATTTCAAATTAGTTGGAAATGTTTTGGATTCGATGGCTGTGATAAATTTGATTCTAGCCCTTGAGGAACATTTTGGCTTCACCTTTGAAGATGAGGACCTATCAGTTGAGGCATTTGAGACAGTTAGGACATTAGCTGAATTAGTAGATAAGAAAATCAAGTCCCTTGCATGACAACTACGGTTGACAAAATATTCTATTTCAAAGGAAGCAAAAATCGCCTTCTTTCAGGCTTCATTCATTTACCCGAAATCACCAGGAAAAATATAGGAATTGTTTACTGTCATCCATTTGCTGATGAACATAATTTATCGTATCGTGTTGTCGTCAATACTGCAAGGTCATTGGCAGAGTTAGGAGTGCCTGTACTTCGATTTCATTTGAGTGGTTGTGGCGACAGCGAAGGAGAACTAAATGAAGTAACAATAGACGATTGGCAAGAGGATCTGCAAACAGCAATATCAGTTCTGAAGTCGGAAGCAAGGGTTGAACAGTACGCATTATGGGGACTCAGGTTAGGAGCTGGATTGGTATTGAAATATATGAACCAGAATAAAGAAGCCTCATTCGTGATCCTCTGGCAACCGGTTTTGAGTTTTTCACAATATATCAAACAGTTTCTGCGAAGAAAGGAACTACTGCAATTAGCTGAGGGTAAAAATCGTTGTGCTTCAGTTCAAACTGCTGTTGACGAGCTGATTAATCAAGGTACCGTCAGCATTATTGGCTACCCAATAAATCGTGCTTTGTATGATGATTTTAATAAAATCCACGATCAGCCCTTCAATGTTGTACCGGATTGTGATTCGCTTTTGTTGTCATTATCATTAATGGAACAACCTTCTCTGCTAATAAAACGCTACTCAGAATTCTTATTATCAAGAGAAACACCTTTAACTTTCTTACACTTAAAAGCTGAGTCGTTTTGGGACAATTACTGGCGTTGGGAATGTCCTGAAATAACTTATGCAACACTCAAGTGGATGAATGACTTGTTGAGAGCTGAAATAAATGGAGAAAGCCGTACAATTTCACTGTGATGATAAGAGGCTTTATGGTGTCCTCCACATATCGGATGACGCTCCTTCACCCATTATTGTTGTGGCTCTGGTTACTGGTGGCCCGCAGGTTCGGTTTGGTGGACACAGGCTCTTTGTACAGCTTGCCCGGCATCTATGTCGCAACGGCATAGCGGTTTTTCGTTTTGATTATGAAGGCATGGGTGACAGTGATGGAGATTTAGTCGGATTCATGGGTGCAGGCCGATCCATAGATGCGGCCATTAATTTTCTTTCTAAAAGTCTGCCCAATTTTCAAAAAGCAATAATTTGGTCTTTATGTGATGGTTGTCCAATAAGTATAGCATTTGCTGCCTATAACCAAAGTCGAATAGCTGGCCTTATTATGTGCAACCCCTTTATTTTGGACAATAAAGCTATGGAGGCACAGGCACATTTAAGACATCACTATGCAAGGCGATTAGGGAAAAAAGACTTTTGGAATCGTCTATTCTCAATGAAAATGAATTTAGTAGGAGAAGTTAAGATCATCATTTCATCTCTTATAAAAGTTTTTTGGTATCACATTAACGGATTGGGATCTAACAACAATTCAACATCGGGTTCCTTAGAGAGTTTAGTTCTTAAAGGAATAATTCGATTTCCAAACCCCATATGTTTTATTTTCAGCACCGATGACATAGTTGGAATGGAATTCCGTAATCTTCTCCTCCAAAAAAGGAAGATCAGACGGTCAATCAATACAAGAAAAATAAAACAGCATATAATAAAGGATGCAGACCATACTTTTACTGATCCTGAAAAGAAAAAGGAACTTTTTGAAACAACACTCCATGCCGTTCGTGAAATTGCGTCAATAGAAAGCAATGAACCAGGTGTTGCAGGTTTTCATCTGTCCTGATTCCCGTGTCTTCAAGATCAGCAGGATACTAATGATGCTGTTTTACTGTACTCTTTTCATAAACTTGTACGATTCCGGAGTTTGTAGTGATGTTGATACCAGATTTAGTCATAAAAGCCGCAGACCAAAGCCCTGATAAAATTGGACTTATACATAATGATGCGATCTTAACCTATGAAGAAATCTATGAAAAAAGTCTGCGTTTGAGCCATACGCTAAAACACATGGGTGTTGAAAAAAGTGACCGCATTTGTTTCTACATGGAAAAGCGTCTTGAGAAAGTCGTTTCTATCTTCGGAATTGCCCTATCAGGTGGAGTCATGGTGCCTATCCGGCGTCTTGCCCGCCCACATCAGGTAACACATATAGTCAACAATTGTGGGGCCAAAGTGCTCATTACAACATCGTCACGAATTCCGGCTCTGTTGAAAAATACCAAAGAGATGCCGACATTAAAAGCTATTATATCTATCGGTGAGTATGGAGAAACCTCAACTTCAGACAAAATTGACTTGATTTACTGGAAAGATTTAATGAAAAACGGTCCGATGCCCCCTCAAGATAACTGTGTTTCAGAACACGATCCTGCCGCAATTCTATACACTTCAGGGTCAACAGGTAGGCCGAAGGGAGTCATTCTTACTCATCTTAATATAGTGTCAGGCGCAAAGAAAGTGTCTAAATACCTGAGGATAAGTAGTGACGATCGTCTTCTAAGTATCCTTACATTCGGGTTCGATTACGGATTCAATCAGCTCATGACTTCCTTTCTCCACTGCGCTCAGTTGGTTTTATTGGATTATCTTTTTCCAAGAGATATTATCAGCGCGGTGGACAGATATAGCATTACCGGATTGGCTGCAGTATCAGCTACATGGCTTCAATTGTTGCAAATGCCGTGGAAAGATGCGGCTATGAAAAATTTACGATACATAACTAATTCTGGTGGCTCAATACCATCAGAGTGTGTTTATGAGTTACGACGGCGTCTTCCCGATACTGACATCTACTTGATGTATGGGTTGACGGAAGCATTCCGTTCTACTTACCTTGATCCATCCTTGATCGATAAATACCCCACATCAATAGGCAAGGCTGTCCCAGGAGAAGAAGTAATGATTTTGGATGAAGATGATCAGCCGGTAAAACCGGGGCAGATAGGTGAACTCGTACACCGTGGTGTCTTAGTTTCCCAAGGATATTGGAATGATCCTGAACTGACTGCACAACGTTTTAGGAGAAATCCTCTCCAACATAAGGACATTCCTATCCCTGAAACGGTCGTCTATTCAGGAGACTATGTTAAAAGCGATGAAGATGGTTTCTTATACTTCATTGGTCGAAAGGATGAGATGATCAAATGCGCCGGCAACCGCATCAGCCCAACAGAGGTCGAGGAGATCATCCACGGCTCCGGAATCGTGTCGGATGTGGTCGCCTTCGGCATTCCCCATGAAATTTACGATCAGGTAGTGATTGCCGTGGTTTCTCCGTTACAGGATGTTGAGGTTGATGCCCGGGAACTCATGAAGTACTGCAGGAATACAATGCCTCCTTATATGGTTCCGGAAAAGATAGAAATTTGGGAGAGACTTCCCTGCAATCAAAATGGAAAACTCGATCGAGCGGCCATTAAAAAAGAAGTTTACACAAAACACCGTAAATTGGACACAGATGAACACAGATTATCAGGATTTTAAATATAAAAACATAACTGAAGGTATAATAAAAACCTTCTATAAAATTTATAATACGCTTGGTTATGGATTTTTAGAAAAAGTATACGAAAATGCCATGATGATTGAATTCGGTAAAGAGGGTATTCCTTCTGTTGCTCAATATCCAATAAAAGTAATATATGAAGGCGAGACCGTTGGCGAGTATTATGCTGATATTTTCGTGGATAATAAAGTAATCGTAGAGATTAAAGCAATAAGAAGTCTATTAATTGAACATGAAGCCCAATTATTGAATTATTTGAAGGCAACAAATATTGAAGTCGGCCTTTTACTAAATTTTGGGCCCAAGCCCGAGATTAAACGTAAAGTTTATGATAATATCATAAAGTAACAATCTGTGTCCCCAAAAATGAATTTTGCACTCAAATCAGCCCTTAAGCACTTCGAACAAAGCAACGGTGAATTGCTGATAGGCGGCAAAGCGGTCTCCTCTTTCACTGAAGAGTATGGAACGCCTCTGTATATTTATGATCGCGAAATCATTGAGTGGCGTCACCAATCTTTGCGTAAGACAATGCCCGCAAATTTGCAGATTTATTATGCAATCAAGGCTAATCCCAATATTGAGGTCATACAAACCATGGGAATGTATTATGATGGATTTGATATTGCCTCACAGGGAGAAATGGAAAAGGCAATTGCGGCCGGAATATCTCCGGAGGTAATAAGCTTTACCGGACCAGGGAAAACCATTGATGAATTGTGCTTTGCCGTTGAGCGCGATATCGGAAGTATAAGCGTGGAAAGCGAAAGGGAGGTTGAACACCTTAAAACCATATGCAAATCTTTGGGCAAATCTATTCATGTTCTTATCCGAGTCAATCCTGACTTTGAGCTCACTCAATCAGGCATGAAGATGGCCGGGGGGGCTAAACAATTCGGTATCGACAGTGATTTAGTACCGGCGCTCATTGAAAAGATAAGAAATGATAAATGGATACAATTTGAAGGGATCCACATTTTTTCGGGCTCTCAAAACCTCCATGCTGATGAACTCCTCAAGACTTTCAGAAAGATATTGGAATATGCCGATGACCTGTCATCTTTGGTAAAGATAGGCTTTAACATAATTAACATGGGGGGCGGATTTGGGATTCCTTATTTTACCCACGAAAATGATCTCGATCTCCAAGCGGTTGGATGCGGGTTGACAGACCTTCTCAATATGTATCAACTTAAAATGCCGGGCACAACCTTTAACATCGAACTGGGGCGTTTCCTGGTGGGAGAATGTGGCGTATATCTATGCAGAATACTCTATCGCAAGGTCTCGCATAACAGAGTATTTCTCATCATGGACGGCGGCATGCATCACCATCTGGCCGCCTCAGGCAACTTTGGGCAAAGTTTGGTACGCCGTCCCATGCCATTAACAGTTGCAAATAAGCTTGATGAATCCCTTGAAAGAGTCACTGTCGTTGGAGTCTTGTGTACACCTCTTGATACATTCGGCATGGTCGATATTCCTAAAGGGAAGGAAGGAGATTTGATGGCCGTGCTTAATTCAGGAGCATATGGCCTATCAGCAAGCCCAACACAATTTTTGAGTCATAAGATTCCGGTGGAAATCCTAGTATAATATGTTTTTAAATTACATTCACCGTTTTCGTGGAATAGCAATTCTTTTCATAGTCACTGGGCATTGCACCCGTTTTTTTGATTGGGGAAATAGTCCGCAAATGGAAAGGATTTGCAAAGTTGCCTTTTTGAATGGGACAGTACTCTTTGTATTCATAGCCGGATTTTTATTTCAACATCTTTCACACAAATATACGTATAAGCAATATTTGATAACCAAATTAAAGCACATTATCCTTCCATACATTTTCATTTCCATCCCTATCATCATATATCTGGTTTTCATTGAAAAGTTGGGTCATTGGGCCTATCCTGATCTGAATGAAAAATCATATCTTTTCCAAATTACTTGGTTCTACATTACTGGCAAGCACCTTGCTCCATTGTGGTTTATACCGATGATATCAATTTTTTATTTGCTATATCCTCTCTTTATTGCGATAGACAACAATGTAAAAGCATATTTTTACATTATCCCTATTTTTATAGCGGTTTCAGCCCTAATACATCGACCGCCTGCAGAAATTAATGTTTTCCATACATCGGTATATTTTTTCTCTGTATATCTGCTGGGAATGTTTTGCAGTCGTTTCAGATCCTATTTTCTGACTGTAATAGACAAGTTGATGTTATTGTTGTTATTTCTTTTTGCAACATTATTCGTTGCAGAAATATTGTTTCATGAGTCTGTCGGCATCATATATGTGAAGCGTATGTTTTTCCATGACAAAGAATTCCTTGACATTAACCTGTTTCAAAAACTGATATTGTGTGGCCTATTGGTAAATGTTCTTTATAAGTACGAGAAGTTCTTTAATAGATTTTTGTCCGATAAAATTCTAACAAACTTGGCTGGATTAAGTTTTGGGATTTACTTTCTTCATTATTATTTTTTGGAATTGCATTTTAAGACCAAAAGGATTTTTCATTATGAGTTCAGTGGTAACATTATCATGCTTTTAGTCTCTACAAGTGTTGTATGTATGATATGTATAATTATTCTTAAAACTGTAAAAAGATTTGCTGGTCATAGAAGTAGATATGTAATAGGTTGTTAATGCTGTAGTTTGTGCAATACGATTCAGTCTCATGCCAATAAAGGTTTTTGTATATGAACATATACGTTCTTGATGAATTCAAGAATATTGAAAGATTGATGAATGAAAACAATAAATTTGCTGATAGGATAAACAGCAGCTTGCCGGTTCATCGTCTTCAATTCCCACTTCTTTGGTGGAAATATTTTTCATCTGAAAATGGTAAGGATTTCGGATCAAACCGAGAGAGGAATTTTTTTGGAGCTAAAAGCTGGCTCAAGAAACTCTGCTTTATTGTTGTTGAAGACAATGGTGAAACATGTGGCTTGGCGCCTTTTTTTATAAGTGAGGTGTTGTTACGGGGTAAAAAAAAGCCAGTGAAGTTATTATCTTTCTGTGCTGATTCAGGGTTGATATTTTACCATGATATATTAGTTGATGAGCGACATAGAAAAGAAACAATATCCCTTATCTTTCAATACGTTAAAACTCTTATAAAGTCTGAGAATCTTCTTTTTTTTCTCGGACATGTGCCTGACACATCACCAAATATTCAACATTACAGAGATGAAATCAATTTAATGTTGGATAATGGTTGGCGTGGAGGAGAAGCGACAAATTGCTGGAGAGGTGGTGTCTATCCATGGAATATCCCAAGATTATGCAGTGCCTTACAATCATTATCAAACAAGCTTTCCAGGAATGATTCATACCTTAAATCGAGAATTGAAGAAGTCATTGAAGATTTAAAAAGCCAGAATTCAGCGCTAATGTTGTTTGCGGAAACAAGAAAACATTTAGAAAGTGAGATACAGGATATAATCAGTGTCTGTAATGACCGTATAGATATAGCCCCATATATAAATAATATCTTGGATGTTTTAGATACAAAGCCGATCAAATACCCGTACCTTGATCTTCCTAAAGATGCCGATTTACTTTATTCCTCTCTCAGTTCCAGTAAACGTTACTTCTATCGAAGATATATGAAAAAATTTATTAATGCTGGAGGGGTGTTCGAAAACATTGCGTCCTCAGATATCAGCAGTTCTGATATTAAGGAATATTTATCATTGCACGTTATGAGGTGGCAACATGAGTCTGCTGCAGTGAATAAGCAAACAATGACATTTCATGAAAACTTGTCTCTTTCTATGGCTAGGGATGGCTATTTCAGGCTTTTTTTTGCTAAGCATAATGATAAGCGTATTGCTGCGCTTTCAAGTTTTGATATATGCAAGACCAGAGAATTCTATTATTCAGGCAGAACCCTTGATTACCCTAACCTGAGGGCAGGGAAACTCCTTGTACTATATGCAATTTTAGATGCAATTGAAAGAGGATTCAAGGTTTTCGATTTTGGATATGGAGGGGATGAATATAAATTTGACTTTACCAGGAAATACAAAACACTGAAAAGTTTTTTTCTTTCACAAGACAATTCGTTGCCTGACTTAGATAAGCTGTTTCCCATGTATGAACGTATTGTCCTTGAAAAACAAGCAACTTCTCATGAATGATACCGCAATATCAACAATTATACCAACTTATAACAGGGCACACTTTCTAACCCGTTCAATCAATTCAGTTCTTATTCAGTTAGAACCGGATGATGAGCTAATTATCATTGATGATGGCTCTACTGATAATACAAAGGGTATCGTTTCAAGATTTGGAAACCGTGTCCAATATATTAGAACCCCTAACAATGGTGCTGGAGCGGCCAGAAACAAAGGCGTTCAAGAAGCTCGAAATCCTCTTGTCGCATTTGCCGATTCGGATGATGAGTGGATGCCGAATAAAATTGAACTTCAACGGGCTTTCATGAAGAGCAGGACAGATGTTCTCTTTTGTTTTTCAAACTTTGCTTTCTGGAATAAAAAAGGCATAGAGGAACCCTTTTCATTAGGAACTTGGCATGACGATCGAAGAAGCTGGGACGAAATTCTTGGGCCTGGTCAGCATTTTTCCTCTTTTGCTGCCTTATGTAATAATATTAATGACTTTAAAGTCCATATTGGTGATATCAGTTTACCGGCCCTATCTTCTCACTTCTTAAACATCAATACGCTCTTGGTCAGACGTGAAAAGGCTGGTGATGCTCTACGCTTCGCAGAAGATACTAAAACTTATGAAGAGTGGGAATGTTTAGTTCGTTTATCTAGTATTGGAAAATGTGCATATTTTGATTGCGAAACAGCTTGGCAGCATGCACACAATGAACCAAGGCTCACAGACGCCGGCTCATATGATGTTCTCGATGCAAAGATACGTATAATGGATCGAGTTTGGCGAGAAAATGCTGATTCCTTAAAAGAGCATGGCACTTTTTTTCAAAAAGTTTTTTATGAGTATCTTCTTCATAAGGTTGGCCTTCTTATTCTACTTGGGCATACAAAAGAAGCAAGGGAGGTGATTCCAACGTTACCAAGCTGTCCCTTACCTTACCGCATTCTGACTGCAATGCCTGGATGCATAGCTCAACCAGCGGCAAGAATGTTGCGTAAAATACGCAATGTACTGTTAAGATAATTTATTTGTAGGTTATGAATGAAAAAAACTCAGGTGAAAATATTAGGTGTTCCTCTTGATCTGGGCGCACAAAAATTGGGTGTCGACATGGGCCCAACTGCAATCAGATATGCTGGATTGCATGATGCATTAACGTTTAATGGCATTGATTTCATCGATTATGGAGATTTATATTTCAGACACACGCCTGACAAGCACCCAAAAGAAACAATTAAAAATGTATCGGAAGATCTCTCTTCTTTAGTGTTTGAGGCAATGAAAGAAAATTTCATTCCTATTATTTTAGGGGGAGATCACAGCGCATCCATTGGTAGCATAGCCGGAGCTTCGAAAAAAGCGAATAATTTAGGGGTAATATGGTTAGATTTTCACCCGGATGCAAACACGCCGGAAACGAGTCCTAGCGGTAACATTCATGGGATGCCTGTGGCCATTTCCTTAGGTTACGGCTATCCGGAATTAGTGAATTGTGCCGGCTTCAAGCCCAAGGTTTTACCTCACAATATATGTATCGTGGGAGTCAAAGATATCGATGTTGCTGAGAGGTCATTCTTAGATAACTTGGGTGTCAAGATGTTCACCCTGTTCGATATTGACAGAGTGGGCATACACAAGGTTATGGATGATGTTTTGAACAAATTACATCATTGCGATGCAATCCATTTGAGTTTTGATGTCGATGTACTTGATCCGTTAATTGCACCTGGCACCGGGATATTGTCAAAAGGTGGGCTATCTTATAGGGAAATATCATACGTAATGGAGACACTGGAAAAGGCAGAACATGTTGATTCAATAGATATAATCGAAATCAATCCCCTTTTAGATGAAAAAAACATAACAGCGGAATTAGCTGTTGAATTGCTTCTTTCCTGTCTGGGAGGATCCTTTGGAGATTATGAAAGAAATTATATTTTGGGGCAGAAACCCAGTAACTATAGATGATTTATTGAGATGTCAATAAAAATCGCATGATATAGAGTCAATTAAATAGTCGGCACTACCGAAGCGCGCGATGCACTGCATTTTGCAGAAGGCACAAAGACCGATGCTCTTCCGATAACACTTTGATTATTAATCGGTGCGATTGGAAATGTATGAAAACCGTAAGTTCTAATCGAAATGTCCTTGCCGGTAAATTTTAACCCCCTGAAAAAACTACTGTTTTGTTTTCAAAGTAATAGCGGAAGAGCATCCAAAGACTCATGAAGAATGGAAATGCTTAGGACGTCTGGCTTGTATGGGAAAATGCTCAATCATTACGCGCGGCAAGACAATGAATAAGACTTTATACGTTTAGGTATAGTTTTTGGAAACAGAAGAAAAGTATAATTCGAGATTTCTTTTTTGTGGGCTGCTAATATATACAGCTATATACTACTCGCAAATCGCTGGCCGGTATCCTGTTTTGGCTCCTTTCAGAGTAGAGTTTATAGTAGGGAGTATTCTCCTAGTTGTCATTGGTATAAAGGTTGTAGAACGAGAACTATTATATTCAGAAAACAAAGTGAGTCACGCTGCTTTTATTTTTTTTGTATATTGCGGCCTTACGATACCCTTTTCTTATGTCATTTCTAGAGCTTTAGAGCAATATATACAATTTTTTAAGTTTTTTACCATTTACTTGATGATCATTTCTTGCATAAATAGTGAAAAAAGGCTCAATATTTTTTTCTATGTTTATCTATCTATGATCGCTTTATTATTTGTCGAGCCTTTTTTTTTGTCGTTGCAGGGTAAGGGATTTCGTTATGCCAATTACATGATGCGCCTTTACGGCGTCACCGGCTTTTTTGAACATCCAAACCAATTGGGAGGAATAACCGCTGCAAACCTCCCATTTTTTTATTACATGGTTTATTACCAGAAAACTTATATAATGAAAACGGTCTTTATTTCACTTATCATTATTGGCGTATGGGTAGTGATGTTGACCCAATCCAGAACAGCCTTCATAGGTGTAATAGTTTTCGTCTTCTTTGCGTGGTTGATGAGCAAGCACAAAGCATTGCTGATTGTTTTGATTATCGCGAGCTTTTTAATAATGTATCCGTTTATCCCTGACCAGACAAAAAGCAGGTTTTTAACGTTGGGGAAAACTTCGGAAATTATAGGCGCTGAAGAAAGTGAGTTCGCCGGAGATCATGAAATAGGCTCCATGAATTCCAGATGGATACTGTTGAAAAGATCATTGAAAATATTTGGTGAAAACCCTGTAATGGGGGTTGGAATGGATTGTTACCCTAGCGTATCAGGAAGGAGGTGGAATTCATGGATTCTAACTCATAACCTTTATACCCAAGCACTTGCGGAATTAGGGCTGATTGGCATGGCGATTTTTGCTTATTTACTTTACCGAATATTCATAAATATAAAAGAATCGGAATTAATAATGTTATCCAACAACGACAGATCCATTGTTTTCTATGTTAATGCTGCGTTATATATGTTTTTAATGATTCGGCTTGTTATCGGATTATTCGGTCACGATCTGTATAGGAACTGGTGGTGGGTAGCAGCAGGTTTGTCTGTCGTATCTTTAAGGGTTTTAAGGCTAAAATATCCAAATTCGGCTAAAGTAATTTTCTGAATGACCTGTATATGAAAATATTATTTATTGAAACATTAGGAGATGGTGGAATTGCCCACTATACTCATAATTTAGTAAATGCTCTGAAGAAGCGAGAGTGTGATGTAACACTTATAACAACGTCCATGTATGAATTAATCGAGCAGAAAGAGAGCATAAGGCTGCATTGCATTTTTTTTAAATTTGCTTTTGCGCTAATAAGAAAATTCAGCGTACTATCAAAAGAAACCTCAATTCCAACTTTATTAAGAAGGTTAATAAAGATTATCGAATATCCTATCAATGTTATGCAATGTTTACTAATTGCAAGAAGCGCAAAAGCTGATATAATCCATTTCCAAACAATCCATTTAATAGACATGATAATGGTCATTATGTTTAAGGTTTTTGGTTTAAAGATTGTGTACACAATTCATAATGTGATGCCTGGCCACAAGAAGCTGAATCCATTACAGAGGCTCTTATATGGGTTTTTTTACTATAACTGCAATTTCTTGATTATTCACTCCGATGTCAGTAAAAAGACAGCAGTAAAGTTATACTGGATTAACCCCGAGAAAGTTTTTGTTGTGCCACATGGTGATTACAAATTTTTTGTTCCTGATATCCCATTGTCTAAAGACGAAGCAAAAGACAAACTTGGTTTTGCTAATGAGTCTAAGATCATATTATTTTTCGGGGCTATAAGACAGAACAAAGGCTTACAGGATATACTGGCAGCCCTGCCAAGAATAAAGGAGACTATACCAAATGTTTTATTAGCAATTGTTGGAGAAGCATTGCGAGACTATAAAAAATATACCAAGCAGGTAGCTTTGCTTGGAATCAGGGATTGTGTCTATGAGATGTTGGAATATGTTCCGAATGAAGAGGTTCATGTGTACTTCTGTGCATCGGATCTGGTTGTATTACCATATACTGAAATCAGTCAAAGTGGTGTATTGCAAGTGGCTTATGCTTTTGGGAAACCAGTCGTTGCTACTTGTATAGGGGGGTTTCAAGAGGCGGTTAAGGATGGGGAAAACGGATTTCTTGTTCCACCAGGAGATCCAGATATTCTTGCCGCGAAGATCATTGAAGTCTTAAATGATAGCACCAAAATGGAAAGCATGGGAAAGAACTCTTTATTTCTTTCAGACACAAAATATTCGTGGGATTCGATTGCAGAAAAAACCAATGGTATTTACGAAGAATTATTGAATATAAAACGGTCCCCTAGCTTTTAGCCTCTTATGCATTAATGAAAAAGATAAATATCTTATACATAGTTCTGGAATTGTTTGCAGGTGGTCTTGAGAATGGAATTGTTAATTTGATTAACAACTCAAGCGATGAGTTTAATCATATTATATGTTGTTTGAGGCAAAAGGGAGTTTTCGCGAACAGGCTAAAAAAAGCAGTAAAAACATATCAACTTAACATGAAATACGGAAATGATTACAGCCTTCCTTGCAAGATATACAAGATTATCAAAGATGAAAAGGTTGACATCGTCAGGGCATTCAATGAAGAGCCTTTCTTTTACTCAATTTTGCCGGCAAGATTCGCAAGAACTCCAATCATCTATTACAATGGAGGGAGAACCTTTCCGGAAAAAAAGAGGAGGCTCATCATGGAGAAAGTGTTTGGAAACCGAGCCAGTAGAGTTGTTGTGCCTTCGAAGGAATTAAAGGATTACCTTGCAAGTAATGTTGGGATACGTAATGATTTGATAAGCGTAATTCACAACGGAGTAGACTTGAATAGATTCAAAAATGAGATTAACGTGGTTGAAAAGAAGAGAGAGCTAAGGATACCGGAGAGGGACTTGGTCATTGGGACGGTAGGAAGGCTTGTCAGGCAAAAAGACATTCCTACTTTTTTAATGATTGCAAAGAGGTTATTGTCAGATCAAAATGATATTACTTTTTTAATTGCGGGTGATGGCGACCTAAAAAGTGATTTGACCAGATTGACAAAAGAATACGCAATAGAAAACAAGGTCAAGTTCTTAGGAATAAGAGATGATATTGAGGAAATATACAGTGTAATGGATATATTTCTGATGACAGCGCGTTGGGAGGGCATGTCAAACGTTCTGCTTGAGGCCATGTCGAGTCGTAAACCGATTCTGACGACAAATGTTGAGGGTGTTAACGAAATTATAAGCGATGGTGAGCAAGGATTTATACTAAACGCAGGTGATGTAGATGGTTTTGTTCAAAAAATACTACATCTCGACTACAGTAAAAGAATAGAGATGGGAGAAAAGGCGTTCAAAAAGGTGAGCAAGAGTTTTTCCATACGTAATATGGTCCGTGAGTATGAAAATCTTTATTATGAAATAAAAGGTGTTTACCCAAAAACTACAATAAATTTGCGTTTGATGTATTAAGATTCATCAATTAATATCTTCATGTGGGCACGAAAATTGCTACCTCTCCATACTAAACAACATGCATGGTTTACAGTCAATTAAGTATGAAAATTCTAATTGTCATGCACATTTATTTGCATGACGGGAGGTTTGCATGAAGAAAGTATTGACTCTCACAATATTTGCTCTATTGTTTGTTTGTCCCTGTTTTGCTGACTGCGGTGACACAAAACTAGTAGGTTCCTTGTTGAACGAAACCAGCTATGGTAACATTACACAAGCGAACTATTTCAAAGCATTACGTTGGCAGGCGGTTGCATCGGGCGTTGCAGGGTGTTTTAAGATAAACATATATAATCACGGTAACGTAACCAGTGATAATGTGGGGTACGCTCTCTACACGGACAACAACGACACTCCAGGCGCCTTAAAAGCCAGTGGCTATACAACTGGATACAACTGGACAACGATTGGAAACGGGATACACACATTTGAGTTTAACACGATAAACGACGGATCGATTACAGCAGGGCAATGGTACTGGATAGCTTTTACAAATAATAATCTAAGTGTTTATTGGCCCAGAAATGGTCCTAGTAGGATGCACAAACAGGGTTACTCTGGCGCTACTTATAGTAACCCCCCTCCAAGTGGAGCAGTGTGGTCTACCGGCTTTGGTGATAGTTCTTATGCTTGGTTTGTGGTTGATAATGAAAGCGGCGGAAGTGGTGAAGTCTTAATAAATTCAGCAAGTATGACATGGGAACATGGAGGAACCGGTGCTATTTCAGGGGTAAACTTCGGAATAAAAAATCCAGTGGCCCCGCTTCTGTGGGATGACTGCACTTCCAACCCACCCTTGTCTACATATTATGACGAGTATCTGCCTACTTCTGCACAACAGGGATCCACATATAATATGTCTTATCGTAGTTTACCGTTCCGCGGTATTGATGGATCGAATAGTCGGGTTAATTATATCCTCGGTGGGGCTCATGCTATAGATAGAGGTACAGACACGTATACATCTGGTGGAGTTGTCGGAGTAGGGAAAAATATAAATTCGCATAAATATTTTATCAGTTACTATTATAGAGTTGATCCTCAGTTTGACGAAGAGGACCATCCGGATTATACTGACAACATGAAGGAATTGGTTCTTTCAAATACAGAAGGATCCTATTATCCAGATGGCGACCAGATGTTTGGATATTACTGCTGGTGTACGAATACTGTACCTGATGTGAATAACACAGATGATATTCGATTTCTTAGAATGCCAATTGATCCTAACCACCAAGAATATCCTTATTCCTGTAGCCAGGACGACTATATAGTCTACCATAATAATCCCATAAATGGTTGGATTAAGATGCAATGGGAAGGCAATTATAACAGCGAATATAATGCTCCACAAATAAACTTTACAACATATCCGGATGGAAATCGCACATATGAAAGTCACTACGGTGATGGATTGACCACAATGGAATATTTTCGAGGGTATTGGCTGGGTTTTCCTAAGGAGAATGACCTTAGATTTATTGGTATCGGAGGGTTTGGGAGGATTCCAAGAGAGAACAACGGAGTCAATTCATTTCGGTATTTCGCCTCGATTTATATTGACAGCACCCATTCAAGAATAATGCTCGGAGACAATCAGAACTATGATGCCTGTACAATCATGGAGCCTCAAATTCCTTCAACCTGGAATGACAATTCAATCACAGTCAAAGTGAACTTAGGAAGTTTACCCGATGAAGGCACTGCGTATTTATTTGTGTTTAATTCTAACAATACTCGTAATGCAGTGGGGTATCCAGTAACCTTAAACGGGAACGTCCAACTTTCCCCACCGGAAAACTTAGAAATTGTAGATACAGTATCAAATCCATAAGTCTCTCTCTGGGCGGAACACCTAAGGCATATGGTTCTATGGTAAACAAAGTCTCCCAAGACCATAAGGTTTTGCATTTGGTTGCCTCAGGCGGTTTGTATGGAGCTGAGACGGTTGTTTTAAATCTATCAAAGGAATTGAAAGACTCGGAGTTTCATCCAATTGTGGGACTGATATTCCAGAAGAATAAGGGATTTCCTGAACTTGGTATTGCAGCTAAAGAGCTGGATATTGAAACTGTGTTTTTTCCTATAAGATTTAAGTTCGATCCGGCAGGTTGTTTTTTAGTAAGAAAATACTTGATAGACCAAGATATAGATATAGTCCATTCTCATGGTTATAAGGCCACTTTATTAGCCTCATTGGCGACTTTTTCTCTCAAAATACCTGTGATGGTGACATGTCATCTATGGGCTAATAGAGGGGATTTGAAGTTAAAATTCTATCATGAGATGGAAGCACGGATCATGAGGCTTCTGCCAGCGGTAGTCGGCGTTTCAGAAGAAATTTGTAATATACTTGTAAAAAAAGGCGTTAATGCAAAAAAAGTTGAATTGATTCACAATGGGATCGAACTTTCTAATTATAGGAAATACTCAAAACAAGATACGTTCTCAATGATGAATGAGTTTAATATTCATGATGGTGATTTTGTAATTGGAACTGCTGGAAGATTTAATTTGCAAAAGGCACACAGTTATCTTCTTGACGCTCTTAAAATTCTAAAAGACAGAAATATAGACGTCAAGTGTTTGATTGTTGGAGAAGGGCCTTTAAGAAAAAGCCTTGAAGAACAAAGAGATCAATTGGACTTAGTGAACATGGTCCATCTCCCTGGATTTAGACCTGATGCATTAAACATAATTGAACAGATGGATGTTTTTGTGATGTCCTCAGTTGACGAAGGGCTTCCAATGGTTTTACTTGAGGCCATGGCTTTGAAAAAACCGATAATCACAACCCCTGTTGGTGCCATAAAGGATGTTATAATAAACAATTACAATGGCCTTTTATATGAAATTGGTGACGTTCAATCACTGGCAGATCACATATCGATTCTAAAAGAAGATTCGGCAAAGAGGAAAAATCTTGGAGAAAAATCTTACAGAACCTTTAAGAACGAATATACAAGTGAAATAATGGCTAAGAAATACATAGATCTATATCATTCGTTGCTGTAGGGAATCTAGGCAATTGGGCAAACAGAACATGAATGGGTTTTATCGCTTAAGAAAATTCGAGGAATGATCTAATGTTTAAATACATTATCGCAGACATAAAAGCCTATAATGAAGAGTACAAAAGTATTGGAACATTGAAAAGATGTGTATATCTTTTTTTTAGATATGAATTGTGGGGCATTTTGATATATCGTTTTGGGAGATGGGCCAGCTATGAATGCGACATCCCAATTATTAAATATATGTTTAGGACGGTCTATTTTTTTCTGAGGAAAATCAGTGATATTCTTTTTGATATTGGAATATGGCCGGAGTCTGAAATCGGACCAGGATTGAACGTCCATAATAGTGGAATTTATATTAAAGCAAAAATTGGAAAAAACTGCGTAATCTCCCAACAAGTTATCATTGGACACATTGGAGGATTTAAAGGAGGTGGTGTTCCTACCCTTGGTGACAATGTGTATGTGGGTGCGGGAGCTAAAATATTGGGAGAGATAACTGTTGGTAACAATGTTAAAATCGGCGCTAATGCCGTTGTAATTAAGGATATTCCAGATAATGCAATTGCAGTGGGTGTCCCTGCCAAGATCATCAAAACCGATGAATAACCAAAACGAGAATACAAAGAGGTAGCCCTTATGGAAGAAAATATCAAAATTTTAGATTGCACCCTGCGAGACGGCGGATACATGAATAACTGGCATTTTGATAAAAAAATGGCGCGAGAAGTCTATCGTGCTTTATCTAAATCCGGTGCTGATGTAGTAGAAATAGGATTCAGGGGCAGTGAAAAATAGAACGTTATCCTTTGTATTCCACTTGAACCTTTTGCTTGTAGATTAGGTCAGAGTTTGAAGGTATATTGAATGATATTATACAATTTGCGTCATTGGCCGTCAACAACGATAGTGCAGGCCCTTTACACCCTGAAAAAAAAACGTTTTCAATCCAGAAGAGATCGATTTATTCTAATTGCCTGTTTTCCGCGAAGCGCAAGCAATTTTCTGGCTTACTTATTATCTGAATCTACAGGGTATCCACGCATAACTTTAAAGCTTGCACATGGGTTTTTCCATGATGTTATCCATTTACCAAAATTAGTCGACCAAATGCTTAAAAAAACAGTGATAGACCAGCACCTCAGGGCAACTTATTTAACCCGATCGATATTAACTGAACTTAAGATAAAGCCAATAGTTCTTGTCAGAAATATTTTTGATGTTGTTGTCAGCTATAATGATTATATCACCCAAAGAGGCTATAGCCCGCTAGATCCGGACAGAAAAGATTTGGCCCCTGAATTTTGCATGGAATATCCACATTTTGATGATAGTAAAAAATATGATTATTTAATTGATACGGTGATTCCCTGGTATATATCATTTTATGTGTCATGGTTTCACTATACGCTCAATACCAATGACATCGAAGCTTACTGGATAAAATACGAAGATCTCGTTAAAGAGCCAAAAAAAATATTGTCCGACATATTTGCTTTCTATAATCTTTCGATTCCCCCTTCCATAGTTGATTCAATTTTAACACGAAATGAAAAAGTAAATTTCAATAAAGGCATTAGCGGAAGGGGCAACAGATTATCCGAAACCCAGAAGGAAAAAATCAGAAAAATGGCATCGTATCATCCCAATGTCAATTTCGCGATGATGGGACTATAGTCATTTGGAATACCTGGCATAAATTGTCCCATTGTTTAATAAGGACACGAGCTTTCAACTCAAAGCTTGGTTTCAATAACGCCGCCTAAAACTCATACACACCATTTGACAATATCTCAAAATATAAAATATGGAGGGTAAAGAATATGGACAAAAATAAAGATGTTAAAATCCTGGATTGCACAATAAGAGATGGCGGCTATCTAAATAACTGGCATTTTGACTTCAAGCTAGTCAGAGAATTATATCGAGCCCATTCTAAATCTGGAATCGATTTTTTTGAAGTTGGTTTTCGGAGTACTGAAAAGTATTTTGATCCGAAGAAATACGGACCTTGGCGCTTCACTCCTGAATCTTTACTCTCAAAAGTTGTTGAAGGAATTTCAGGTGCACCTATTTCATTAATGGTAGATTTTGGGAAAACAGACATTGAAGATATCCCCTATCGTGAAGATAGTCTGGTGACTATGTATCGTGTCGCAGTGCATGTGGACCAAATCCTAAACGCTATTGATTATTGCGATGCTATCAGCAAAAAAGGATATATTAGTTCTATTCAATTGATGGGTATTGTTCGTTATTCCGACGAAGATTTTATTCAAATACTGAAACCATTGCGTGATTCACAGATTACATACATATATTTTGCTGACAGTTATGGTTCATTATTACCATCGGATATTAAGTACTTTTACGATCGTTTATCAATTACAGGGAAAAAGCTCGGTTTTCATCCTCATAATAACCTGCAACTAGCTTTTGCAAATACTTTGGAAGCAATAAAGAGTGGTATTGATATCGTAGACGGTTCTACCTATGGGATGGGTAGAGGCGCTGGCAATTTGCCAATTGAAATTTTGCTTTCTCATTTAGAGCACAAGGCCCAAATGGATCAATACAATACTCTTGCCGTGCTTGATGTTATTGACCGCTATATGCTTGATTTGCATAAAAAATTACGATGGGGGTATGATTTGCCATATATGTTGTCCGGAATGTTTGAAGTCCATCCATATTATTCAAAAACCATGGTTGATTATCGAGAGTATAGCATGGAGGATATTGTTAGGGCACTCGAAACTGTTAAAAGCATCAAACCAATTGGGTTTGAGAAAGAACTGCTGGATTCTATTATTCAAAGCGGATTTATAGGGTCGAATGATTCATTAGAAGAACCTGAAACCGGTACGGCATCTGTTCCAGATCAGGTATTGAATGAACTAAAGCCTGTTTCTTATATAAACAGGCATGTTGATAAAGATTTTTTGGTTCTTGCAAACGGCCCTACGCTTAAAACCTATAAAGATAAAATCGATTCCTTTATTAAGCAATACGAGCCAATAGTAATAGGAGCAAATTTTATAGGGTATTTGTTTGTTCCAGATTATCATGCTTTTAGTAACAAGAAACGATTCACCAACTATGTTGATACTGTGAATCCGCAGTCAAAGATTCTGCTTTCAAGCTCCTTTTCAAAAGATTTTATCAAAAAACATTACAGCCGTGAGTTTGAATTTATTCAACATTTTCCAGGATTGAGGAAGTCCTTTAACATTGTGGACGGTGTTATTACATCTAACTGTCGTACTGTTAGCATATTATCAGTTGTTGTTGCAATTGTCATGGGGGCAAAACGAATTTTTATTGCTGGTATGGATGGTTATAAACAAGTTGAAAGTTTTACCGGCAATTTTCATCACTTTTACAAAGAAGTGGGTGAAACAACAGATTTTGAGATATTAATGGAAAGGCATAATTGGAATGAAATATTATTGAAGCAAATTGAAGATTATCTGGTTTCAAATGGCAAGGAAGGAGTTAGCATTCTGACTCCGACCAGCCATAAAAACTTTTATAAATCAATTGATATGTTTTTAGGAAGCAAATAATATGCCTGAACTAATCGGTATTATTCCGGCTCGGTACAAATCCTCACGCTTTCCTGGTAAACCTTTGGCTGATATTCACGGCAAACCGATGGTTTGGTGGGTATTTCAGAACGCCATACAAGTTAATGAACTGTCAAAAGTATATGTGGCTACTGATGATGCCAGAATTAAAGAGACATGCCAAAAATATAATATGCCATATATTATGACTTCGGATCAACATCCAACAGGTACTGATCGAATCGCAGAAGTAGCTCAAAATATAGATGCAGATTTTTATATTAATATCCAGGGCGATGAACCATTGACATCGTCAATTACTATAAAAAAGGCCCTACAGCCAATCTATACTGAGGAAGAATTCGATGTAATAAATTTAATGACC
>Ga0209345_10002018_pt1 | contig 23260 bp, 19 predicted proteins | sample Cruoilmetagenom7_FD_187294 | JGI IMG/M metagenome (GOLD analysis project Ga0209345, IMG submission 187294) | Oil polluted marine microbial communities from Coal Oil Point, Santa Barbara, California, USA - Sample 7 (SPAdes) (version 2) | ecosystem: Environmental > Aquatic > Marine > Oil seeps ...
AAACCCCTATCTAACAGATAAGCCACTATTACACGAAGAACTAATCCCTTATGACAAAGTATAGATTTTCAGATATTAAATTTCACAAGGCCAGAGGGAGGAATTAGAGTAAGTCGTACATTTAGTACGTCGTCGAGGATTCCGACCGATAACGCAGTGAAATTTAATATATGGAAACCTATAGTTCATAAGAAGTAAACGAATAGCCCCCCTGACAATGGCTTAAAGGCATAATTCAAATGAGTTTCAAAATTTCTGATATCGGGGATGAGGTTATACACAGAGGAATGGTCGCCTTCGGTGGATATTTCAGAGACCAATGACAACTTTGTTATAAAAGTCGAGTTACCAGGTCTGAATCGAAAGATATGAATGTAAGCATATCAGGAGATATCCTGACGATAAAAGGCGAGAAGGAAGAGGAAGAAAGAGACGAGAACCATCATTATGTTGAAAGATACTCAGGATCTTTCCAGCGTACATTCCAGTTGCCAAGCCGTATTAAGGGTGATAAGGTCGAGACGAGTTTTAAAAATTTATTAACTCTTGTTGATTTACTGAGAGAAATGACCTATGAAAATTGGAATGTTATCCCCTATCGCATGGAGAACCCCACCAAGGCATTATGGGCCCTGGGAGAACGTGGTGTTTCTCTTGACAGAAGCCTTGGCGAAGAGAGGGATTGACGTCACCCTCTTTGCCACCGGAGATTCCCTTACCAGTGCCAGACTCCGAGCGGTTTGCAAGAAGGGATACGAAGAAGACAGGTCAATAGAACCCAAGGTCTGGGAGTGTCTGCATATATCGGAGGTGTTTGAACACGCAGGTGAATTCGATCTGATTCACAATAATTTTGATTTTTTACCCCTGACATACAGCGGCCTGATCTCAACCCCAGTCATCACGACTATTCATGGCTTTTCTTCTCCTAAGATATACCCTGTATATCAAAAATACAATGACAGGGCCTTTTATGTATCTATCAGCAAGGCAGACAGGCTTGATTCGTTGCATTACGTGGCAAACGTCTATCACGGTATCGACATCTCTCAATTTACCTTTCAGATAAGGCCCGGAGAATATTTACTCTTTTTTGGCAGGATTCATATTGATAAAGGCGCCGGGGAAGCAATTGAGATCGCAAAGAAAAGCGGCATGAAACTTATTATGGCCGGGATTATTCAGGACTCACAATATTACGAAAAAAATATAAGGCCCTTCATAGATGGAAGGAGCGTTATTTACGTAGGAAGTGCGGGACCCGAAAAACGCGATAGTCTCCTTGGAAACGCTTATGCACTGCTGCATCCCATCAATTTCAATGAACCATTTGGCCTGTCAGTGGTTGAATCCATGGCCTGTGGTACGCCGGTTATCGCATTTAATAGGGGGAGTATGCCCGAATTAATCAGCCATGGCCATAATGGTTTTTTGGTTCAGACCGTGGATGAAGCGGTCGCTGCGGTCAATGATATCCCTATGATCGAAAGATCAGCCTGCAGGAGGGTGGTGGAGGAGCGTTTCACGGCAGACCGCATGGCAGAAGAATATATCGATGTATACCGGAGGGTACTCAAGATGACCAGGCTTGAGGGACACTAATAACCTGGTTTTCATCGAAATTAGGGAAAGCTGTCGAACTTTAATGACGATATTAAACCTGTAGAAGGCAACTAAGGAGGAGAGGACCTTGATGACCGGCATAAAATCAATCATTAAGAGATATCCGGAAAATCCAATACTCACCCCTGATGATGTCCCCTACCCTGTCGCTACCGTCCACAATGCAGGGATTGTTAAACATGCAGGCAGTTATATGATGCTATTCAGATCGCATCTCCATAATGGGCGTTCCATAATCGGCCTTGCCAAAAGTGATAATGGCTTCGATTTCAAAGTAATGCCCAAGCCATTTCTTGTGCCTGCGGAACATGGCATCTTCGCAGAGTATGAAAAATTTGGCATAGAAGACCTACGCATTTCCCCTTTGGAGGATTACTACACGCTAACCTACAGCGCTTATTCACGGCACGGGGTCCGGATTGCGCTTGCACTCACCCGAGACTTTGAGCACATAGAGCGCATAGCGCTCATAAGCCAGGCAGACATGAGAAATGTAGTTGTCTTCCCGGAAAAATTTCAGGACAGATACGTCCGGCTTGATAGGCCCCATACCGAGATAATTCCCTGGTCCATCTGGATTTCATATTCCCCCGATCTTGTCCACTGGGGAGATTCAAGGCTTATTATGAAACCGCTACAGTATCACTGGGATGAACTGAAGGTGGGACCCGGTGCGCCCCCATTCAGGACTGACAGAGGATGGCTCCACATCTACCATGGTATTTTCCAGACCATGGCGGGATCGGTGTATCGCCTGGGGGTTGCCCTCCATGACTTAAAGGACCCGTCCATGATCATAGGTGTTTCCGACCAGTGGATTCTCCAACCCCAGGACCCATGGGAGTTGACCGGCTATGTCCCCAACGTGGTATTCACCTGTGGGGCAGTCCCTGAAGAAGATGGCACGGTTAAGGTATACTGGGGCGGCGCTGACACCGTAATGTGCGTGGGTACAGCCGGTATCGCTGATTTGGTGGAGCTATGTTTAAATGATCCCAGGCCGCCTATGTAAATTTGTGAAGGGTAATAAAATGAATGCAGAGTCAAGAGTTTTAAGAAAAAGAGGGAAATATATCAAAGACACTACGAGGGTGATAGCGCGCCCTTATCTTCCTGGTGGTGACGATAGCATCAAAAAAATTATTGAGCGCGTTTTGGATTTACCGGAAGAAAAAACCTCTGAGCTGTTTGAACAGGTGCTGACGAATTTCTCAGAGAGACACAGGGATATTGGGTTGATCTTTGAAAACAATTTTCAAAGGATTCAAAGATTCATTCCAGAAGATGTCGTGATATCCGACAAGAAACGGGCATTGATTGGCGCATACTTTACTATGGAATATTCCATTGAATCGGCAGCGCTCTTTAACCCTTCCATCGTATTGCATCCAGACCAGGCCGACCTTCCCGAGGGGTGTATCCGATTCATTATGAGCTTCCGGGCGGTGGGAGAAGGACACATATCCTCCATTGAATTCAGGAGCGGAAATATTGATGTGGATAACAACATTTCATTAGATCCTATCAGCGATTTTGTTGAAACACCTGAAATCCAATTAAACCCTACATTAGACAAACACTTGTTCCAGTTGAAACTAAATGAAATGAATGCCTGCAATGAAGTAACAACTTACTTGCTGGAGAGGTTACCCCCTGAATTTACTTATGAACAGGGAAAGCATGAAATAATGCAGCTCCTGAATAAACGGATTTTCCTGGATCCGATGCAGACCGAAACGATCGATATTGTTTCCTGGGTTTTAAAATCCAACTACGAAATAAAATTTAGCCCGGAGCGCAGAATATCCGAAAGGGCGATTTTCCCTGTCTCAGAGAATGAGAGCATGGGGATCGAAGATGCCAGATTTGTGCGCTTTGTTGATGACGATGGAGATGCAACCTATTACGCTACATACACTGCATACAATGGCCGTACTATTTTGCCTCAAATGATTCAAACAAAGGATTTTGTCACCTTTAATATCCTTACCCTCAACGGTGAAGCAGTCCAAAACAAGGGAATGGCCCTCTTCCCGAGGCGCATCAATGGAGAATTTGTGATGGCCTCCAGGCAGGATGGAGAAAACAATCACATAATGTTTTCAGACCATTTGCATTTCTGGCAAGAATCCCGCATTATACAGGAACCCTCCAGACCATGGGAGTTTGTCCAGATCGGGAATTGTGGTTCCCCTGTGGAGACCGAAGAGGGATGGATCCTGCTGACACACGGTGTAGGGCCAATGAGGCAATACTCCATTGGCGCCCTGCTTTTAGACTTGGACGACCCAACAAAAATAATCGGGTGGCTGCCTGAACCTCTCATTACCCCCAATGAGGAAGAACGGGATGGCTATGTGCCTAATGTGGTTTATACATGTGGCTCGATCCTTCACAATGGAGACTTGATTATACCCTACGGGATGTCTGATACCAAGTCAGGGTTTGCATCTATTCCGGTCATGGAATTATTAGATTCTATGAAAAGAGCCTGATCCGGCAGGAAATACCAAAAGAGCGGAGGTAAAACATATCGCATAATGCAAAGTAAAAAAAGCGCGAAGGTATCAAGGATATCGGTAATCGGCAACCATCTACCACGCCGGTGTGGAATTGCCACCTATACAACCAACATCTGTAATGCACTTGCCTTGGAGATAGAAAAGGATTCCGACCTTATCGTGGTCGCCATGGACGACATACCGGAAGGGTATGACTATCCTGGCCGCGTCAAATTCAGTGTCCGTGCAAATGTTCAGGCGGATTACTACTGGGTCGCTGATTTTCTCAATGCCAATCAGTATGAAGTTGCCATTTTACAGCACGAATTCGGCATATTCGGCGGGGAGGACGGATCGTATATCCTTCATATGCTGAAGGCCTTGCGTATGCCAGTCATTACCAACCTCCACACCGTTGTCAGAGAACCTACCCACGGGCAAAAGGTCATCATAAAAGAAATAGCCCGATTTTCTGATCGTTTGCTGGTCATGAGCCATAAGGCTAGAGAAATGCTTGTCCATATCTATGGTGTGCCAGGGGATAAGATTTCATTTATCCCCCACGGAATCCCAAAGGCTTCATTTGGAAAGCCGGGTAAGTATAACAATCTTTTCGGTATTAAGGGCAGAGATATGATACTTACCTTTGGGCTCCTTGGCCCCAGTAAGGGAATAGAAAATATGATAAAGGCAATGCCCGCCATCATTGATAAATTTCCCGAAGTCGTATACGTGGTTCTGGGGCAAACCCATCCCCATGTTAAAGAAATTGCAGGCGATGCATACAGGCATAGTCTCCAGCAACTGGCAAACCAAATGGGTATCCAGGACCACATCATATTTCGCAACCAGTTCGTCTCGGATGAGACATTAATACAGTATCTCCAGAGTGCAAAGATATATGCCATACCATATTTGGAGAAGGAGCAGATAACTTCAGGTACACTTGCCTATGCCATTGGAGTTGGCGCCGCGATCGTTTCGACATCATTCTGGTATGCAGAAGAAGTCCTGGGTGATGGACGTGGGAGGCTTGTCCCCTTTAACGATCCTGACGCGATGGCGCTGGAAATCATACGACTCCTGGAAAACAATAAGGAACAGGACGAAATGCGCTCCCAGGCATATCAATATGGCAGATCAATGGTCTTCAAGGAAGTGGCGCGTGGGCACCTGGATCTAATCTCGGAGGTCTGTAAACTCCGGAGGCAAATACCCAGAGATCTGACAGTGGCCAGGCAAGAGCACAAGGTCCTGGATGAACTTCCCGAGATAGATCTTTCCCATCTAAAGAGCATAACAGATGGCACAGGTATTCTCCAACATGCCATGTACAATGTCCCGAACCTAGATCACGGTTACTGTACTGATGACAATGCAAGGGCACTTATTGCCCTGTGCATATATTACTCGCTGCGTAAAGACAAAACGATCCTGCCGATTCTAAAAAAGTATCTTGCCTTTCTCCACTTTGCCTTTAATCCGGAAAATGCCAAATTTAGAAATTTTCTTTCCTATGACAGGCGATGGCTGGAGGATGGCGGCAGCGAAGATTCCCATGCGAGGGCCATCTGGGCGCTCGGCATAGCGGTCAAGTATGCCCCAAACGATGGCATACGCAATATGGCCATGCGTTTATTTCATGATGGGCTCATTCGCCTGGAGACCTTCGTTTCACCTCGCTCTTGGGCATTCAGCGTTGTCGGTCTTGATGCCTATCTCAACAAATACGGTGGAGAATCACAAGTCCGCAGGCTCAGAACGGAACTGGCGGAAAAATTGTTTCACCTTTTTAAGAACAACTGCCGTGAGGGGTGGATGTGGTGTGAAGACACCATAACCTATGCCAATGCAAAGATTCCCCATGCAATGGTACTGGCAGGCCAGTGGATACCGGATCCTGAGATGTTCGAGACAGGGACACGTATACTTGAATGGCTCATCCGGATACAAACCGCGGAAGACGGGCATCTATCCGTCATCGGGAACTCGGGATGGTATACGCGAGGGGGTGAAACGGCAAACTTTGACCAGCAACCCATAGAGGCTATGAGCCTTATTGATGCCTGCATTGATGTCTATGTCGCAACAGGAGACATCAAGTGGTTTCAAGAGGCCCAGCGCTGCCTGGGATGGTTTCTTGGCCGAAATGATCTCAATGTAGCCCTGTATGATTTTGAAACAGGTGGATGCTGCGACGGCCTTCAACCGGATGGGGTTAATGAAAACCAAGGAGCAGAGTCAACAATCAGTTGGCTCATTTCACTCCTCAAGATGTATCAGATCATGGGAATGCATAACCTTATCGCCGACAAAAAAGCAATTTTTGGTGGAGATATTTAACTGGTATCCATCCAGAAATGAGATGGTTTTTGCAAGGTCAAGGAAGACGAAGATTTTAACCGCAGGAATACATCGGGTATGTAAGGGCACATTGCAATGTGCCCTTACATCTGAGTCTGACCTGTCTGCGTGCTACGCAAAGGCAGGCGCAGAGATTGCGGAAAATAGCCATTTCTGGATGGATACTAACTGACTCGCAAGAAGTAACCGAATACCCCCCCCGACAATTTGTAGCTCATAATTGAGTTTCAAAATTTCTGAATAAAGTATTTGAGTTTGAGCAGGGATTGCTTGGCAGGAGGCATCTTGAAAAAGCCGGGTATGTAATAAGTGGATAAGGAACTTAGGGGTGAAGCCCTTAAGTCCAACAGTCATCATTTGTTCTGAAAGGGCCTTTATGGATATTATGAAGTGCAAATTTCCTGATATTCCGGATAGGATAGCAGGCCTTGGGGAAATGGCTTGCAACCTCTGGTGGAGCTGGCATCCAGAAGCCAGAATGCTCTTTAAGATGCTGGATCGCCAGTTATGGAAAGATAGTATCCACAATCCGGTAAAGATGCTCAAGGAGCTTCCCAGGCAGGTTCTGGAATCGGCAGCAAGCAACCCCGAGTATTTGCGTCACTATGATGCAATACTTGCTCAACTCAGAAATTACGTGGAGACAAGGGGAGAGTGGTTTTGGGAGCATGTCTCCTATTCTGGTTCGCTTACCATCGCCTACTTTTCGGCGGAATATGGGTTGCACCGTTCTCTGCCGTTTTATGCCGGCGGTCTTGGTTTTTTGGCTGGTGATCATTTAAAGGAATGTAGTGACCTTGGCGTGCCTTTAGTGGCAGTCGGTTTCATGTATCCGGAAGGGTATGTCCATCAGAAAATACGTGAGGACGGCTGGCAGGAAGATACAGATGAAGCCATTGATAGAGATGCAACCTCCATAACCAGGGTTCTGGACGAAGAGGCAAAACAGTTTGTCGTCAAGGTACCTTTCATTGAACCTCCAATCTATGTGGCATTATGGAAGGTAGCCGTGGGGCGCATCACCTTATATCTGATGGACATGGATATAGATATGAACGCTCCATGGAATCGGGGAATATCTGCCCGCCTTTACATAGGGGATTTGGAGCAGCGGCTGCGCCAGGAGATTGTTCTTGGTATCGGTGGATACCAGGTCTTGAGTACCCTCGGGATTAAACACTCCGTACTCCACCTCAACGAGGGACATCCCGCCTTTGCACTTTTGGAACGAACCAGGGAAGGGATTCTGCAAGGGATGAGTTATGATGAAGCTGCCAGAGAGGTAAAGAGCACATCCGTTTTTACGACCCACACGCCGGTTCCAGCCGGCCATGATGTCTTTCCATTCCATTTAATGGAAAAATATTTTAGTTCTTACTGGCCAGCCCTGGGAATGGACCGTGAGGCTTTTTTTCAGCTTGGAATCAATCCAGGGGCACCAACGGCCGGCTTCAACATGACCGCTTTTGCTCTTAGGATGTCTGCCTATCGGAATGCTGTCAGCAAAAAGCATGGTGAAGTAACCCGAGGCTTGTGGCATACGCTCTGCGAGGAAGTTCAGGAGGATAAGATCTGCATAGATCATGTCACGAACGGCATCCATATTCCCACATGGGTGGAGCCCAAAATGGTGCTTCTCTTCAATAAGTATCTGGGTTCCGACTGGTTGGAGCATCACGATGACCCGTCCATCTGGGAACTCCTTGATAATATACCGGATGATGAACTCTGGCACACGCATTACTGGTTAAAAGTGAAACTGATCAATTTTGTACGGGAGCGTGTACGCAAACGCTGGGTTCAAGATCGAATGAGTCCTTCCATTACCTTAGCCGAAGGAGTTATGCTTGACCCCTCTGTATTGACCATTGGTTTTGCCCGACGCTTTGCCACTTATAAGCGAGCAGATCTACTTTTTTCCGACAAGGAAAGGCTGAAAAAAATTTTGAACGACCCCTGGCATCCGGTACAGATCATCTTTGCCGGTAAAACCCATCCCGCGGATATGCCCGGAAAAGACATCCTCAAACGGGTTTTCAATGCCGCTCGCGAGCCTGAGTTTGGTGGACGCATCGCCTTCGTAGAAGACTATGGGGAACAATTGGCCCAGTATATGGTCCATGGGGTAGATGTCTGGCTTAACAATCCCCTACCGCCCATGGAGGCCAGCGGAACCAGCGGCATGAAGGCCGCACTGAACGGCGTTCCTCACTTGAGCATTATGGATGGCTGGTGGATAGAAGGGTTCAACGGAAAAAACGGCTGGGCCTTCGGCCAAGAGGAAGTGAATGGAAACAGGGACCTGGCAGATGCCCGGGCTGTCTACAACATCCTGGAAAAGGAGGTCATCCCTCTTTATTACAAGGTCTCAGGGGACGGCATCCCTCATGGCTGGGTCAAAGTCATGAAAGAGTCCATCAAGAGCAACGGTCCAAGGTTCTCTGCACGGCGAATGGTCAAGGAATATGTCAAGAAATTCTATGCAAATGCTTTGAAAGGGGTGGAGTAAAATGTAGATAACTCGGTCGCAAGCTCCCTCAAACAATCTGTAATTTTCAGCTTCACTCACTAAGAATCTTTCTCAAAATGAATCAAGAAGGTTCGTCAAAGATTATTTAAATCATATTTGTTCCGACTAACTGCACAGGTGGAAATAATGGAGGGCACTTATGAAAAAAACAAATTTTCAGGTTGGACCTGAAAAACCGGAAGTTCACGTCAACAAGCCACCTGAGAAGAAATTTTGGCAGAAACATGGCCCTTTTTCGATCTGGTATTTCATTCTTATGATGCTCATGTTTTATCTCTTTCAATCTTCGATACAGTTAAAAAAGGAAGAGATCCCATACAGTCAATTTCAGCAATACTTGTCTGAAGAAAAGATCGCTGAATGTATCATCAAGGAAAAATTAATTACAGGCACATTGAATTTAAAGGATGAAAAAACCGGCAAACCGCGCCGTTTTGTAACCATACCCCTATATAACACTGACCTGGCCAGTGCCTTGGAAAAGCACGGGGTCAAATTCCAAGTTGCTTTAGAGAGTCATTTCTTGCGTGACCTTATTTTTACCTGGATAATTCCTTTTGCCATTATCTTCCTGCTGTGGGGTTATCTTTCCCGCAAGATGGGCTCTGCGGGAACGAATTTTCTTAACATCGGCAAACACAAGGCACATATCCATGCAGAAACCGAGCAAAAGGTTACATTCAATGATGTAGCGGGCGTTGATGAGGCAAAGCAGGAGCTTGGTGAAGTGATCGAATTTCTGCGGAACCCCGAACACTTTCAACGGCTAGGAGGACACATGCCCAAAGGGGTTCTCCTGGTGGGGCTTCCTGGTACAGGCAAGACGCTGCTGGCCAGGGCAGTATCCGGTGAGGCAGGCGTACCCTTCTTCAATATCAGCGGTTCTGACTTTATCGAAATGTTTGTGGGTGTAGGTGCGGCCCGGGTTCGGGACCTTTTTGAACAGGCCAGGGCAAAAGCGCCCTGTATTATCTTTATAGATGAACTGGATGCAATCGGCCGTCAGAGAGGTGGTCCTGTGGTCATGGGCGGGCACGATGAAAGAGAGCAGACCTTGAATCAACTTCTGGTTGAGATGGACGGTTTCGATACAAGTAAGGGTGTGGTGGTTTTGTCGGCTACTAATCGCCCCGAGGTTTTGGATAAGGCCCTATTGCGACCCGGACGGTTTGACCGCCAGATCGTGGTTGATAAACCGGATCTGATGGGAAGAATTGACATCCTTAAGATACATACTCACGATTTAAAAATGGCTTCGGATGTTGACCTTGGAATCATAGCCAGAAGGACACCGGGTTTTGTGGGGGCGGATCTGGCCAATGTTGCCAATGAGGCTGCTATTCTGGCCGCAAGGATGGACCGCGAGTCGATTACTACGGCGGACTTTGAGGCTGCTATAGACAGGGTGATTGCAGGGCCGGAAAAGAAGAGCAGTACCTTGAGTACAGAGGAAAAACACAGAGTGGCTTATCATGAGTCAGGGCATACATTGGTTGCAAAGCTTGTCCCCGCAGGTGAACCTGTTCACAAAGTCTCTATCATTCCCAGGGGAATAGGCGCCCTTGGTTATACCCTCCAGGTTCCGGAAAAGGAGAAGTTTCTGGCCACGAAAGACGAACTCTTGGATCAGGTAGCGGTTCTTCTGGGCGGCAGGGTTTCAGAAGAGGTTGTCTTCGGGGACCTATCCACCGGTGCACAGAATGATTTGGAGCGTGCATCGGAGCTAATCAGGGATATGGTCTGTACATATGGTATGAGTGAAAAACTTGGGCCTCTCACATTTGGGAAGAAGAACAGTTCTCTATTTTTAGGGACAGAATATACTGAAGAAAAAAACTACAGTGAGGAAACAGCGCGCGCGATAGATGATGAGGTAAAGGCAATTGTTAAGAGCAGTTATCAACGGGTTAAAGGACTTTTGCAGGAGAACAGATCTGTTCTGGATAGCCTGGCCTCTGAATTGGAGGAGAAGGAGGTCTTGTCCGGAGAAGAGGTAGAGGCGATTATAAAAGAGGCAAGAGCTTGAATTTGGTCATTTTCTGGATTTTGTAGCCTCACATGCGGTAATTAACTGCAGAACGTCTAAACCCTTTATGAACCACACTTTGGAAGTGTATCATGTTAAAAGAGATGAAAGAAGAGATTGTCGGGGCTTTGAAAGCGGCCAAAGAGTCCGGTGAGGTAAAGGCCGAGCAGGTAAGGGAGATCGTGAAGGAAGCAGTGTCAAAGACTGCCGGGAGCGTTAAAGAAGGAGGACTGACCCTTCGCGAGATTGCCAAAGAGGCAACCACTGTAGGGATCGAGGAGCTCAGAAAAGGCGGGGATGCGACCAAAGAACGAATATCAGCGGTGGTTGACGGCTCGGTTGACGGGATCAAACGCGTTGAACAAGAGGCTTTGGATACAGCACAGCAAGAGCTGCATCAACTCAAGGGCAGTCTCAGGGAAGGCGAAGAGAGGCTTGCCTGCAGAGTTCGCGAAGCAATAGGAGGAGCAAAAGAATCGGCTGCCGCTTTTTCCGGATACATTAAAGCTCAGATCGAGATCTCTGTAACTGATGCTAAGTTGAAGAGCGCGGAAATCCTGGGACTGACCCACGAGACCGTAAAACAGGCTGTTAAGCAGGCCATTTAGACAGGCAAAGACGTGGAAGAAACTGTGCTCCACATCACTAGAGATGCCACAAAAAAGGCCCTGGCTGAGGCCCGTTTCAGCGCTGAGAAGGTAAAAGACGTTTCAAACACAGTCCTTTCAGCATCTACTGAGGCGGCTGAGGAGGCAGGAAGCCATATAAAGGAAGTGGTTAATGGGGCTGTACAGGGTACCCGTGAAGGCATCAACACAGCGATAGAGGCCGCAAAAGAGGCGTTGTCAGCTACCGGGGACAAGGCGAAGGTCTTTGTTCGGGAAGATATGGCAGGTCCTAAATCAAGATCTCTATGCAACCGAACCGGAAGACCACGGAACCACAAAGACTTCGCATCATGACATACAACATTCATAGCTGTATCGGGATGGATGGCAAGGTATCTCCCGGACGTATTGCACGGGTGATAGCACAGTATGCCCCTGACATCGTCGCACTTCAGGAACTGGATGTGGGCATAGCTCGTACGAATGGTGTTGACCAGGCACATCTCATCGCACAATATCTCCAGATGGATTTTCATTTCTTTCCAACGATAAGAATGGAAAAAGGGTTGTACGGAAACGCAATCCTGACCCATTTACCCATGCATCTGATAAGGGCTGACAAATTGCCCGGGCTGTCCAGCAAGCCGCACCTCGAAACAAGGGGAGCGCTCTGGGTTGCTATTGACGTGGACGGAACCGAAATTCAGTTCATCAACACCCATCTGGGGCTGAGGTCAGGCGAACGTCTGATGCAGGTTGAGGCGCTGCTTGGTACGAATTGGCTATCTCACCAGAATTGTAAAGAGCCGGTCGTCCTCTGTGGTGATTTTAATGCGTCTCCATACTCGCGTGTGTGCCGCAGACTCCGCGGCCGTCTCCTCGATGCTCAGACGGAGCTTAACAATCATCGTCCCAAGAAGACCCTGTTCGGGCGCTATCCATTGGCCCGAATAGATCATGTCTTTGTTGACCCCGGTATCGAGGTACACGATATTGAGGTACCTGAAACAAAACTTGCATGTGTTGCTTCCGACCATCTACCCCTTATTGTAGAGGTTAAAATATAAGGTGTAAGGCTTAAGGCTTAAGGCTTAAGGCTTAAGGCTTATACCTTAAGGATTAAGGATTTGACCCTACAAGCTTGCATGTTGATCCTTATACCTTACCAGATCAGCTATATTTTCATTTTTGCTAAGAAAGCCTAATAACAAAGAATGGGATTTCCTAAACATTTAAATTAATCTACTCAGTTTATGAACGACAAATTGGAGGTAAAATCCATGTATTATCAGATCCTGGTTCCCACTGATTGTTCAGATGAAAACAAGCACTCCCTCGATGTTGCAGTGAGAATTGCTTCACTTGATGGAGGAAATGTCTGTTTGTTGCACGTGATCGAGATGATAGCTGACACAACTTTTCGGGAATTCGAAGATTTTTACCTGAAACTGGAAGCACGGGCTGAGACAAACATGAATGGTCTCGTATGTCCACACCAGGACTCGCAAGTGAAAATCGAACGAAAAATTGTGTATGGCGATCGATGTCGGGAGATACTTAGATTTGCAGAGGTTAACAAAACAGACCTTATTGTAATGAATTCCCATCGAATAGCGGTCGAAAACCCTGTCCAAGGATGGGGAACCCTCAGTCATAAAATTGCGGTTCTGTCGCAATGCCCGGTTATGCTTGTCAAGTAGTGCCCATCCATTAATGCATTTTTGAAAAAGTTGGCACTAGCAAGTTTCCAATTCAGAAATTAACAATTTTTTGCAAGGTCAAGGGAGACAAGGGATTGAGCGGAGGCGTACAAGGGTACGCCGTACAAACAACCCCGCAGGCTGACGAAGAGATTGCGGAAACTATCTCATTTGTGGAGGGACACTAGGTAGAAGAAGGAGGTAAATATGAAAATATTTAAAAAGATTCTTTTTCCAGTTGATTTTTCCGAGGTTTCACCGAAAATCGCACCCTGGGTTCTTGCTATGGCGAAGACGTTTGACGCGGAAATCCACTTGCTTTTTGTTGCAAGGAGGCTTGAATACTTTTCGAGCGTTTATCTGGAGATGGGAGCTATCAGTGATTTTCAGGATGAAGTTATAAAAGGCGCAGAGGCGAAGATGGAAGAGTTCGCCATGCTGCATTTCAAGGAATATCCCTCCTGCAAAACCAGAGTCGTTCTTGGAGACGCAAGTGAAGATATCTTGGACTACATAGAATCAGAAGGGATTGACTTGGTAATCATAGGTACCCACGGTCGAAAGGGACTTGAGCGGATTATCTTCGGAAGTGTTGCTAATAAAGTGGTCAAAAGGTCTCCGGTCCCTGTCCTGAGCATAAATCCCTACAAGGTTTTTGAGATTTAGGATCAATAGTGCCCGAACGAAAACTAGAAAAATTTTTCAAGTTCAAGAAAGGCAAAAATTTTAACCGCAGGAATACACTAAGTATTTTGAGGATTAAAATTTTTGACTGACGCAGAAATTGGGAAAATTAGCAGTTTTCGTTCAGGTACTAAATATGGTTTAAACACAATGGGAGGGAACCTCATGTATGAATTTATCCATTATCAAGTCAGAGACGTTATGACACCAAAGCCTGTAAAAGTACGTCAAGATGTTACTCTTGCGGATGTGGAAGCCATATTTGAAGAGTGCAATTTCAACGGACTTCCGGTTGTTGACATAGATAATAAACTTATCGGCATGATAACAAAACTTGATCTTTTAAAAGCCTTTGCCTTTACAGAAAAAAGCATGTTACCTTCCTATCGGACCATTATGGACCAGACTCTTTCACAGGTAATGGTGAAGGAATTGGATGTTGTTTATCCTGAAACATCCCTTACAAGGGTCCTCCAGAGAATGATCGAAACTAACTACAAAAGCTTCCCTGTAGTGGAGGATGATCAAGTCACGGGAATTGTCGCTCGGGAAGACATCTTAAGGGCCATACGCCGTGCTGCGCAAGGTAACATGCCTGCCCGTCTGCTTTGATTTGAAAACACAAAACCGGAGAAATAGCAATGCCTAACATAGGTTCATTCTGACCTAGACGGTGGATTTGGGTCGATATCAACTCGTGACTTTCTCTCTGGGTTACGTCGACCCTAAAATGTTTCATTTTGACGAAGGCTTGCCTACTCACCCCAGATGCAAATCTTATTGCGTCCGCCATTTTTAGCGACATACATGCTCTCATCGGCACGTGAGATTGTATCAGTTATGGATACATCGGGCTCCATTTCAGCAATACCGAAAGAAACGGTAATGTTTATGATTCTATTTTTACCCAGGACAATAGGCATCGATGATATTTTGGTGCGAAGCCGCTCCAGAATTTTTCTAGCCGTGTCCGGTACAGTACCGGGCAGACAGATAAGGAATTCCTCACCCCCATAACGACAAATTGAATCATAGTATCGCCGATGTCGGATAAGACACCGGGTGGTTTCCTGCAACACTTTATCGCCGGCCAGATGACCATATGTATCATTAACAATCTTGAAGTGATCGATATCAACCATTGAAATACAACAGGGACGGCCTGTGCGAACCACCCGTGCATGTTCCTGAACAAGAATGGTAAGAAACGACTGACGATTGAGAAGGCCGGTGAGAGAATCAAAGGCAAAAAGATTATCCCGCATTTCATTGCGCAATTTCAATAGTCCGGTTGACAGGTCCCCTTCCTTTTCGATAAAGGTATCGTATTCTTTGACCGTAATTTCCTCACCCTGCTTGGTTTTTATGGCCAGGACACCGGCACTGTCGTGCACGGCGCGGTGGAGTCTGTCAATCAGAATAAAATCTTCACGTCCCCTGAGGATCGGTGAAGAAATATTATGGTACCAGTGGCCAAACTTACATAAGTGATGGGCGTTTTTTTTCAGATAGATTTCCGCTACCGGCAAACCGCATATCCGGCTTCGGTACAAATCGTTAAGCCATCTGGTATGTTCAGCAATGGCATATTCAAGTCTTTTAATTACGAGCGCAATCTCCTCGGGGGTGATGAATTGGTACTGACCATTCAACATGACCGGACTCATCCCTAACTGTTAATAATAAGTGCTTCTTGTCTGTTTATAATATTATTATTCTTGCTCGACAGTGATAAGTTTTCCTGAAGCGTCTTATTCAGTGGCATTCTAAAACTGGTCCCAACTAAAAAATTTCGACAAGCTGCTTAATCTTGGGGTAAAAAAGATCAGAAAAAAGGTGTATAAATCGCCGCACCCTTTGGTCTCCCATTAGCTCTGTCTGAACATTCACCAGGGGTTGATCCATGTCGGTCAAGAGAACAAAGGAGAAGGAGACGTTGAAACCCTGGGCACTCGAATCGTTCACATGGCACTTGATTTTGCAGGATTAAAATATCTCTTTGCAAAAAATCTGTCAAGAGGTTATAAATTATTTTATAATAATTTAAGTAGGTTCTGAGGATTCAGGAGACATTGGGCCGGACAGTCAAATTGAACAGAAACTATGGAATCACTCTTCTGTCTGTCACTCTAGGTGTGGAGATATGCAGATCTATATTTTGCCATGAAGCACAGTAAGCAGCATATTACGAAGAGTCTCGAAGCCTAAAAAACATGACAGGAAAATTAAAAAACAGATAGGAAAAATACAAGACAGTATCAATAAGGGTCAAAGGCAGACTTGACCCCCCCCCTTTCCTTTCCTTCCCTTTCTTTCTAAAGAGGTAAAGAGCATGTTTAGCCCAACAATGAAGACAAGAAAAGATTCAGATCTTAAGTCGGGAAATCCGCAAAACGGGCATCGCAAAAGAGATAACGGTTCCGAACTCTTCAACCGCTTTAGCACTCAGGCCAGACTAACTGTCGGACAACCCAATGATATGTATGAGCAGGAAGCTGACCGCGTTGCAGATCAGGTCATGAATATGCCGGACAGCCAAATGGCTGCTCCTTTTTTTCAACGTCAAGTTCCGGAAGAAGAGGAAGTCCGGTCTAAACCGCTAATCTCAACTATCACTCCATTAGTTCAGAAACAGATAGAGGAAGAGGAGGAATTACAGCCCAGACTAATCCAAAGAATGATTGGCGAAGCGGAAGAGGGCCAAATCCAAGGGAAATGGATTCAAAAAATGATTGCGGATGCTGAACCTTGGAAATATCAACAGGAGGCGGATCGTGTTGCCGATCGGGCAATGGCCGGGCCTGATTCGAAGATTCAGTGCCAACCCGAGGAAGAGGAAGTGGCGCAGGCCAAGGGAGATGGCGCTGCTTCAGCTGCGTCTTTTGTTGAAAGCGGCATCAAATCTATCCGAGGAGGGGGCCGTCCGCTCCCCGCATCAACTCGTGCATTTTTCGAGCCACGTTTCGGCACGAGCTTCAACGATGTGAGGGTACATGCCGGATCAACTGCGACGCATCTTGCAAGAAGTTTCAATGCAAAGGCCTTCACCGTCGGGAGGGATGTCGTTTTCGGTTCCGGCCAATATTCACCGGGGACGTCGAGCGGGAAGAAGCTGCTGGCACATGAACTGACGCATTCAGTGCAACAAAACTATCGCCGGTCGAGGATTCAAAGAAAGATCATCGTTGCCGGTAACACATTCACACCCACTGCGAGATACTATACTTGGCTGGATAATCACTCCTATTCTCCCATGAAGGAGTTCATCAAGAGGATGCATAATGGTGGCAATCCGCCGGACTATAACTTTAGCAGCTATACACAAATGGGCAGAGAGGTAAGGCTTAGGAATCAGGCATTAAAAGGAATGGAGGAGGTTAATAGTAACGGAAGTGTTAATTATGGAAGCCCTCATAAATTAGATACGGCTTATTGGGACAAAGTGGGGCCAACGCATTTTACAGTCAAGTCGCCTTTGCCGGCCAGCAAAAAGCCCTCTGATGCAATCGAATCCATTTTCAAAGCCGGCGCAGATAATAGATTGGAATGCAATTCTCTGATGGTGGCTGTTCAATACAGGGCCATGATGACGGGTTTGGGCAAAGCTAAATTTAATGCAAAATTCCCCAACGGGACCGGAATCCTTATTTCTCCTCATCATGACCCGCGAACAGGCTCCACAAAGCATCCTATCTGGGACAAAAAACTCTATAAACAAATAACAATATCAGGGGAAGGTGATTTGCTTCCCGGGGATTGGGTTTACTTTAAAAACTATGGAGATTATATAACCTGGAATCCGGGCGGTCTTTGGACTGGGGAGCATGCACTGTATATGGGTGGGGGAAAATACCAGGGCTTCGGGCCTGCCACATTTGCAGGAGGTACATCGATGACCAAGGTGGCACTCGAGCAAAGATTATGTGATAAATATAATATTGGTGCTGACGTGGCTCATCAGAAAACCTATACTGCCTCTACGAATGTATATCCATATAGCGACTCTATAGTAGGATTACGTGACTATGCCAGGAGACCGGTGATAAAGGAAATAGATAAATAATGACCCCACATTAATTCGGGAGGTTTGAGAGCTGACAGGAAATGATAGCAGTATTACACGGGATAATTAAAGGACATCCAAATGGTTAACGACGTCGATATAAATCGAATCCGAATGACAGGCTGGACTCAATTATTTGACACTACTGGTGTTGCCTTAGAGAAATATATGTCGTTTTCAGCTTATTTTGATGAAAACGATAATAAAACAGAAGAGGTGCATTACGACAAAGATGGATCCATAAGAATCAAGAAATTATTTGATCGGAAGGGCACTGTTTCAGAAGAGGTGCATTACGAAAGCGACGGTTCTGTCGGTTACAAATATATATTTACATATGATGAGTCGGGAAAAGAAATTGAGAGAGCAATGCATTCAATAGATGGCAGCCTTCATAAAAAGCGAGTACATGAATATAACACCCGGGGAAAGATTGATCGGTCCATCTGGTATGACAAGGACGGCAATGTGGAGGTTATAGATGAATACAAATATAAAGAAGGTGACGGGCTAGTCACAATTACACGTGGAGCAGTAGCGGAATGGACAAATAGCTATGACGAAACCGGGAATCTGGTTTCAACTAGCGGAGGCTATTGGTCTGACGATCAGCTCGACCAAACCAAGCTCTTCTATTCTGAAAATGGCCTGTTGATGCAGAAGGACAAAATGGATGCTGAGTCAACAATTATAAGTACCACCACGTATGTATATACGGAAATGGATGGCCACCACTAAAAGTCATAATTAGAATTGCTGGAAGGAAGTTGTTGAACTCATTCAGTCGTAATGACGTCTGTTTTAACAGACGTTTCTTTAAATCCGGCTACTTTGCAATACGAGATAAAATCTTTAATCTTTTCGTCAAGCATAGGGAAACCTCCTTTGGGTTACAGTGGTTTGTGGTTTCCTTATGCTTTTACCCTATTTTCAGAAACTTGCAAATCCCTTCTTTCCCTGACTGCGGGGTTTGTAGGTTAAGCAATCAAAGAGGAGGAATATGAAATGAAAAAGAAACATTTTTATCTCAGGTATCTATTTAGCGCCATTGTAATTCTAACACTCGTCGGATGTCACACGACACAATACAGGCTGGACGACAGAGATAGTTCTAAAGTTAGCTCAGAGGCCGTATACTGGAAAACAGAAAGAGACTATATTGGAATGTTGGCTGCCTATTCTGTCGTTTACAAAGGTTGGCAATCAGATAATTCTCGTGGATACAATATCGGATCAGTTCTTCTAAACAACAATCCTCCAGATGGTAAATTGGTATTTTGGGCCCGGAATTGCAATTCAATAACTGAAAACGAAACGCAGCACGGCGAGGTTCGCTTAATGCTTGGGTACCTGGCAAAGCTACATTACGCGAGACAACTTGGCCAGCAAGTCCCAGATATCAAGAATTTAGATGGATATACAGTATACACGACACTAGAACCGTGTGCCCAGTGTGCAGGCATGATGACGCTCCAAAAGGTTAATCGTACAGTTTACGGACAAAGTGACCCCGGGTTTGGTAAAGCAATAGAACGATTAAAAATAGATTCATCATCGTTGCCGAATGGCTACAAGCCATATCCTCGTCCAGTTATTTCCGAACGTTCCAATATTATCTACTGTGACCAAATAGAACAAGCATATTCCGACTACCAGAAACAGCATGGTAAAAGTGCGCATATAACAGATTTTCTTAAATCTGAACAAGCAAGGAAGATTTTTGAAGCTGCGTACAATGAGTTCATGAGTTATGAAGTAAAAGTAGTTAAGATTAATGGCCAGTTTTTAGACGATGCAAAACAATTGGTAAAATCAGCACCGAAAGAATTTGTCCCACTTAATCCCGACATTTAGTAAAAGCTGTTTATCGGGATAGGGAGGAGCCTCGCCCCCCCACACACACCAAACAGCATACGTCGCGACTTGAAGTCGCTGTTTTTTTTATCGCTGAACTTTGATTCAGCCTACTGTATCACCAGTAGTTTCCTACCTTAGCATGCATTGCCGGTAACGGCTTTGTGTGAAGCCCAGGGGACAATGAAGCCTCAGCCTTTGGCTGGGAGAGCGCCTCGTGAGGGTGAACAGGCCAAAGTCGAGACTGTGAAAAGCATTGGATTTAGAAGATGGAACTTCAAGAAGGTGGAAGAAGGCGAGAGGTGACGAAAGCAAGAAGGGGAATTGCATATTATTTGAGCAGAGAAATGGTTGACCATAGCTGAGATAGTACGAAGCGTTGGTTGCTATTTGGATAATGAAGGGAAAGGAGGAAAAGTAGGTGAAATTATGCCGCATTGAGAGGATGGATTTGTTTTAGCTCCTTCTGAAAACGTTGTTCGGATTCCCAAAGGTCCCATGCGTGCTGTGTGTTTAGCCAGAATTCAGGAGAATTTCCGAACAGACGAGACAAACGCAATGCCATAATGGGAGTTATGGATCGTCTTTCTCTTAAAAGTTCATTGATCGTTTGACGGGAGACCCCCAAGGCATCTGCCAGTGATGCGGTAGTCAAACCATAATCCGGCATGAAATCTTCCTTTATCATTTCACCAGGATGTGTCGGGGGGATTTCTCTATTATTTGTGTTCGGTATCGCCATTATGTCGCTCCTTAATGATAATCGGTTATTTCAACATCAAACGCATCGCCATCGATGAACCGGAAACAAATGCGCCATTGGTCGTTGATGGATATTGAATATTGTCCCTCTCTGGTTCTTTTGAGGGCATGTAATCGATTGCTTGGTGGTACCTTAAGGTCATTTAAAATTGTTGCCCAATTTATGTATTCCAAACGACGGACGGCTCTTCGGATCAAATCCGGGGGAAGATGTTTTGATTTGCCTTTAACAAAAACCTGTTGGGTTTCTTTATCGGCAAATGTTTTTATCATATCCCAAAGGTAACCTGTCACGTGACAGATGTCAAGATAAAAATTTCCGCTGAAGTAGACAATAAAGGGGTCAGCCCTGGAAAACAGAATTTAATTTTTAACATGGCGAAAAAGGGGGACGACCTTAAATAATTAAACAACTTGCTGTAAGGGATATTTAAAAATAAGAATGTGGCCATGCCTTGAGTTGCCCGAATAGATACTCCCGGCCTCTTGCATCATGTTAGACGAACGAGGCTATTAACTGGACACTTAAGTTGTTTAAATATTTAAGGTCGTCCCCCTTTTTCGTCCCCCTTTTTCACTTTTTCACAGAGTTAATGTTTGACCACCTATTTGGGGAGGTTCTCATGAAACTATTGCCAAAATATGTTTCAAAAGATGCAAACCTGTTCTTATTGTGGCTCGCCCTGTTTTGGTCAATTGCGATTTTGTTTAGCCTAATATGGAACATTGTTGAAAACCGTCACGGTGTTGAGAGCATTGCGCTGGTTCACGCAAGGGAGTCATTTCAAAAGGATGTTTTTGTCCGCAGTTGGAATGCCTCTCATGGTGTCGTTTATGTGCCAGTTACAGAAAAAACTCCGCCTAATCCCTATCTTTCTTCCATTTCGGAAAGAGACATTACTACACCCTCCGGCAGGAATCTGACCATGATCAATCCTGCCTATATGACACGGCAACTACATGAACTGGCACTTGTTAATGAAGAAGTCGCCGGACATATCACCTCCCTGAAGCCGATCCGCCCAGAAAACAAACCTGATGACTGGGAGGCCGAAGCATTAAGAAATTTCGAGAAAGGCGAGACCGAGGTTTACACCATATTTGAGCGTAAAGGTAAAGACTATTTGAGGCTTATGCGGCCCTTGCTCACTGAAAAAAACTGCCTCCAATGCCATGCTCAGCAAGGCTATTCCGAGGGAATGGTCCGTGGCGGGATAAGTGTTATCGTTGCTGTGCCCCCTGCGTATAAAATGGGTTGGCACAGCAACGTCGCCCTGTTTGTCGGCCATTTTCTTTTGTGGGCCATGGGGCTTCTTGTACTTGCTTTTTCAGGGCGAAGGGTCAACAATGCCATACGCCTGCGCCAACAGGCAGAAAAGGAGCTTGCCGAAATAAATCGGGATTTGGAAATCAAGGTTGGTGAGCGAACCGCGGAATATGAGGAAGTGAATAAACAATTACAGGATGAAATTGTTAAGCGTTCAAAAGTTCAAGAGAAATTAGAATATTCTGTCAAGCAGTGGCGGGGTACATTCGATGTTATGAGTGATTTTGTATCTGTTCATGATACTGATTTGAGGTTTGTAAAAGTGAATAAGTCTCTTGCAGATTTCCTCGGGAAAAAGCCGAAAGAATTGATTGGGAAGTATTGTTATGAGCTTATACATAATACTAAAGAACCTTGGCCAACCTGCCCACATTTGAAGGCTATTGAAAAGCAGGAAATGGTCACCGAAGAAATCGAAGAGCCATACTTAGAGAAAACTCTTCTTGTCACATGTTCACCAGTTATTGATATAAAGGGAGTGGTAATTGGAAGTGTTCATGTTGCAAGAGATATTACTAGTCAAAAACTTGCTCAGAAGGAAAGAGAAGAACTGATCAAGGAACTTCAAATATCAATAGCCGAAGTAAAGACTTTAAGAGGCATATTGCCAATTTGCTCTTTCTGCAAAAATATAAGAAACGATGAAGGTTATTATGAGCAGATAGAAGGATATATCCATAAAAATTCAGGTGTAGACTTTAGCCACACAATTTGTCCAAAATGTATGAAGGAACATTATCCTGAGGAATATGAAAGTGTGGTTTTAAAGAAAAAGAGTTAAAATTTAAACTTCCTTGCTTTATGTTTGGAAAAGGGGGACGATCTTAAATAATTAAACAACTTGCCATAAGGGATATTTAAAAATAAGAATGTGGCCATGCCTTGAGTTGCCCGAATAGATACTCCCGGTTTCTTGCATCATGTTAGACGAACGAGGCTATTAACTGGACACTTAAGTTGTTTGAATATTTAAGGTCGTCCCCCTTTTTCTCCCGGGTTGCCACACCGACATTTCGAACCGCCCTCCGGTAGGTATTCGTTGAAAGCCGAACCGACATTTGGTCCGGCAAGACATCGACCACCAGACAGCGAGCGGGACGGCCGTGGAAAGGAAACTGTTGTGGGTGCAAACGACATCGTTCTCATGCGGTGTCGGGCGGGCTCCAACGGTTCCTGACGACGGTTGTTCATCCCGCGGCATCCACGATGGTCTCTTTC
>Ga0209345_10002019_pt1 | contig 23257 bp, 18 predicted proteins | sample Cruoilmetagenom7_FD_187294 | JGI IMG/M metagenome (GOLD analysis project Ga0209345, IMG submission 187294) | Oil polluted marine microbial communities from Coal Oil Point, Santa Barbara, California, USA - Sample 7 (SPAdes) (version 2) | ecosystem: Environmental > Aquatic > Marine > Oil seeps ...
GGAACCCTTGGTACTTCCGTTATTTATGGTTATGTTAATATCATTTTTACTAGGCATGATTGCTGTATATTTATTGTTTATAGGAGATAGAATATTGCTAAAAAAGGAGCTTTCCAAGGCAAAGAAGGATATGAAGCAGACAAATGATGAATTGATAAGATTAAGGAACCTTCCAATATTAGATGATGAAGAAAAGGATATATAAGGGTAGACAAGGGTAGTGCATATGGATAATGCAACGAGCAAATATTTCTTAAACAGTTTTAAGTCAATAATAGAAAATAATGTGGATGATTCAATAGATAATCTTAAAAGAATTGTATTGAAAAATAATGAATCGAAAGAAAGTATTGTGTTATTAGGTTCACTCTTTAGGATAAAAGGGGATTATATCAAGGCTATACATATGCATGAGGGTGTTTTAAAAATGATTGGAGTGAATAAATATACATATGATTTTAATATGCATGAGCTGATTTTAGATTATGTATGCTCTGAAAATTATGAGGTTGCAAAGTATTATCTGAACAAATTTATGTCCAAGAATAAGGATACTAAATTAATTTTTCTGCTTGCAAAAATCCAATATCATTTAGGTGATTATAAAGAGAGTATTGATGCTTATAAAAGATATCAAAGTGTGAGCAAAAAGGGTATGAATAAATATATAGCTTGGTGTTATCTTGGTATGTTGGATAATATCTCAGATAGAGCTTCTTCAGCATATTTTAAATTATTGAAAAGATGTATCAAGGCTTTCCCAGAAGGGAGAAGATCTAATATATTATTAATGGATTATTATCTAAATAATAATAAAAAAAACAAGTCATTGGAGCATGCGGAATATATTATCGACAATGATTATATCATATGTCTGGAAGATCTTCTTCATATAGAAAGTATATTTTATGAATCGAGCAGAATTGATAAGTTGGCTGTGAAGTTGAGAAATAAAATTTCAGAAGGTATTAAAAATCCTTTCTTTTTTATTTATTTATCAGATTTTTATGAAAAAGTAGGAAAAGATGGGGATGCTGTGGCACTGTTGCAGGAATTTATGAAAGATAAAGGCCCAATCAGAATTGTTTTCAAAAAGTACGCGCACTTGCTGAATGATACAATTTTATTAAATGTATATGATGAGAATAATTTTGAATGCGTGAGTTGTAAGCAAAAATCTAAAGAATATTCAGATGTTTGCAGTAATTGTGGTTCAATTCAGGCATTAGAACCTTTTTAATTCCTGGTGATTTTCTGTGGATAAATTTTCTGAAGTTACCCCTATGATGAAGCAGTATATTGAGGTTAAAAAGCAATATAAAGATTGCATAGTTTTCTTCAGGATGGGTGATTTTTATGAGATGTTTGATGGAGATGCCAAGGAAGCTTCAAAACTGCTTGGTATAGCACTTACCAGTCGAAACAAAAAAGGTGATAACCCCATACCTATGTGTGGGATACCTCATCATTCACATCAACCATATTTAGTCAAATTGTTGAATGCTGGTAAAAAGGTGGCTATATGTGAACAACTGGAAGACCCTAAAATTGCGAAAGGTATTGTTAGAAGGGGAGTAGTTCGAGTTGTAACACCTGGAATAGTCGTGGAGGATGAATTTTTAAAAGACGCTAATTTTAATTTTATTTTCTCTGTTTACCCATCTGATGAGAAGTTTTATGCTTCAATTGTGGATATATCTACGGGAGATATATTTCTCAAGAAAACTAAAAACATTGAAGACCTTCTTATAACATGGGATCCAAAGGAGATTATAGTTTTCAATGATTTTAATAAAGAGTCTCTGGTGCATTACAATATCCCTATAACTTTTATTGGTGGAGAGAAAAAACTATCGAATCTTCTAAAATCAATTTTGTCTTATTACAATACCACAAGTAAAAAATCTGTTGGCATATATGAAGATGGATTTATTTTTTCTATTTATTTAATATTGAAACACATCAATAATATGCTCATAGATATTGTATTGAAAAAACCTCATCTACTGGTAGATGAGGATGAATTATATATGGATGCTACTTCAGTCAGAACCTTAGAATTAGTTGATGGTCATGGAGGCGGTAGAAAAAATAGAGATTGTTATACACTTTTTGATATCTTAAATAATTGTAAAACGTCTATGGGGGAGAGGTTACTCAGAAGATGGCTCCTTTCACCTTCCAGGAATATCCCAGAAATCAATTTTAGACAGGAAGTAATAGAGTTTTTTGTTTCTAATAGTAAATATAGGTTTGAGATACAGCACCTTTTTGAGGGTATTTATGATATAGAGCGTATTATAACAAGAATTGTTGCAAAAAAATGTAATGCAAGGGATTTGGTATGGCTAAAAAAATCTATCAAAACGTTACCAGATATAAAAAACCTTCTGATTGGTTTTAATCATCCTGTAATAAATGAAATTGGGGAAAACTTCATAACCTTAAGTGAACTATATAGTTTAATAGATATGTCAATTTTTGATGAGCCTGGTCCACTTTTAACGGATGGTGGAATGATAAAGACCGGTTATAATAGGGATGTCGATGAATTAAGGGGACTTAAAAACAAATGTAAGAACATATTGACAGAAATAGAGGTTAGAGAGAAGTTAAGTACGGGTATTTCCACACTTAAGGTAAAGTATAATAAAGTTTTTGGCTATTATTTTGAGGTCCCTAAATCGCAAGTCCACAAAGTGCCATCTTATTTTGAGAGAAAGCAGACACTTGTTGGCGCTGAAAGGTATTTGACTGATGAACTAAAAGAACTTGAAAATAAAATCTTAGGTTCAGAAGATAAAATTAATACACTGGAATATAATATATTTAATGAAATTAGATCAAACGTGGCAAAAAAATGTAATGTAGTTCGGGATTCAGCATTCCAAATAGCCCGACTGGATGTTCTTATATCACTTTCTGAAGCAGCAGTTAGCGGTAATTATTCGAGACCTGAGGTGGGGGATGTTGATGATATCGTAATTATTGAAGGTAGACATCCTGTAGTTGAAATGAATGTTGATGAACCTTTTGTTCCTAATGATGTGTTTTTGGATTGTAATGAAAACTGTTTGTCTTTAATTACTGGTCCTAATATGTCTGGTAAAAGCACTTATATTAGAATGGTTGCGTTGATTGTTTTGATGGCTCATATTGGTTCATATGTACCTGCTAAATCAGCGAAAATAGGGTTGATTGATAGGATTTTCACACGAATAGGGGCAAGTGATAATCTTTCCAGAGGGGAATCCACCTTTATGACAGAGATGATTGAAACAGCAAATATTTTGCACAATGCCACAAGTAGATCACTAATTATTTTAGATGAGATAGGCAGGGGTACGTCAACTTTTGATGGTGTTTCTATCGCCTGGGCAATTGCTGAATATATTTTGGACCATATTAAGGGAAAGACTTTGTTCGCAACCCATTATCATGAATTGACTGATATACCTCTTACCCATCCTGGAGCAAAAAATTATACAATAGAAGTAAAAGAATGGAAAAATGAAATCATTTTTTTACGAAAGATAATTAAGGGCAGTGCTGATAGAAGCTATGGGATATATGTTGCTAAACTGGCGGGTGTTCCTAAGAATGTATTAGAAAGAAGCGAAGAGATATTAAGTCAACTGGAGAAAAATGAGTTTGATGTGCAGGGTGTTCCTAGAATATCCAGAACGTATAAAAAGAAAAAGGAAAAATCTTATGTCCAACCACTGCTCATATTTGAGGAGAATCCTGCGATTGATGAACTAAGAAATATTGATATAAACAGCATAACTCCATTGCAGGCGATTAATATTCTTGACAAACTCAAAAAGAAGATTTGATATATCTGGTCCTATATTCAGGATCATAACCTCTAATTACTTGTATAAGCTCTATTAGTCTACCTTTTTTCCGTGAAAAGGTCTTTCCATAGGCATGTTAATCAGGGGCTTAATGTTTTTGTAGTTTAGTGGAAATAGTGTGTAGATTTCTGATTGACTTTAATACTAAATATTTATGTAGTTTTTATACATACCGAGCAAGGGTCCTTTTTAGATTATGTTGTTACGTACAGAACTATTGATATATTTACGTTAATCCGCTATAGTGAGGATGTATATGTTATTATGTTTTTTCCATGGAGGATGCTGTGAAGATAGAATATTCTGACAAGATTATCAGGACATTTAGGGTTAGGATACAGGATAAACCGAGTTACTTAGGGCTTTTAACGACTGCAGTGGGTGACTTGTCAGGGATGTTTGGAGAAATAAGAACGGTACACATCGGAAAAGGTTATAAGGTAAGGGACCTCGATGTTTATGTGGATACGGAAGATGCTTTTAATAATATTGTTAATGAGATAAAAAAATTTGATGGAATAGAATTACTGGAAATTAAGGATTTAGTTCAGGATGTACATGAGGGAGGAAAAATAAAAGTTGTCTCTACTGTTGATGTAAGTTCTATAGATGATCTTAGCATTGTTTATACTCCAGGTGTTGCCTCCATTTGCCGACTTATATTCAAACATCCTGAACTTGCGCATAAATATACGACTATAAATAAAAATGTTGCTATTGTAACAAATGGAACAGCTATTTTAGGGCTTGGAGATATAGGACCTGTTGCTGGCATGCCTGTTATGGAAGGTAAAGCGTTGCTTTTCAATGTACTAGCTGGCCTTAACGGCTATCCACTTTTGATTGAAAGTAAATCTGCGAAAGATATAATAGAGACAGTCAAACATATTTATCTGACATTTGGGGCAATAAAACTAGAAGATATTAAAGCACCTGAATGTTTTGAAATAGAAGATGAGCTTGATAAATGCCTTGATATCCCTGTTATGCATGATGATCAGCATGGAACGGCGATAGTTGTGTTATCTGCTCTTATTAACATAGCCAAATATACGCATACTAATATTAGTGAAGCGTCCGTTGGAATAATCGGTTTAGGAGCTGCCGGAAGCGGTATACAAAAGCTGTTAAAAGCATATGGGGTAAAAAATATATATGGTACTGATCTAAATCAGGATATTATAGACAAATTTGTTCAAAGAGGGGGAATCCCCGCAGATTATACAGATATCATGGAAAAGTCTAAGATAGTGATAGCAACAACTGGGTGTCCAGGTCTTATAAAGCCTGAGTGGGTTAGAAAAGGGCAGATCATTCTTGCTCTTTCAAATCCTGATCCTGAAATAGATGCTGAAGCTGCAATAGATGCGGGGGCTGTTTTTGCGGCGGATGGCAAATCTATAAATAATGCATTGGCTTTTCCTGGTGTTTTTAAGGGGGCCATGAAAGCCAATGCAAAATGTATAAACAATGCCATGAAAATTGACGCTGCTATAACAATTGCCCATTTTGCTGAAGAAGGTGATCTCGTGCCTAACATATTAAACAAAAAGGTTCACGATGCAGTTGCAGATGCTGTTGAAAAGGCTGCCTACATGAGTGGAGTTTCTAAGAATATTAGGTGAATTTTATCTATGGTTGAGGCAATCTAATTCCAGATTATATTCTTGTTTTTTTGTATAAATTATGTATTATCGGATAAATGCCTAATCTAAATATATTAAGTTCAGGAAGTTCCGGGAACTCCAGTTTTATCGAGTATGGCAATAAAATTATTTTCATAGATATAGGTATCAGAAAAAATAGGTCAGAAAATTCTTTAAAAGATGTCTCTCTTGAAGGCAAAGATATCTTTTTGTTCATTACACACGAGCATTCCGATCATATAGTTGGATTAAATTATTTTTTGAAACGTTATAAGCCCTTTGTTTTTACTAGTGAAGGCACTGCTGATATATTAAACACAAAAGGCGTTGATGTGGATAATTTTTATATGTTAGGGCATGATAGTATTTACACTATAAATGATTTTGATGTTCTAGCATTTGAATTATTGCACGATGGGGCAGAACCCCTTGGTTTTAAGTTTATGTTTAAAGATAAGAGCATTACTTTTGCCACAGATTTTGGAACGGTAACACGTACTGTTATGGATTATTTAAATGATAGTACTATGCTAATATTAGAATCAAATTATGAAGATAAACTTTTAATAAATGGGCATTATCCCAGTTATGTTAAGAAAAGGATAAGATCAAGCAAGGGACATCTCTCTAATAAGGATGCAGTAAATTTAATTAGTTCGTTGGATAGCAGTAAAGTTGAAAATATTTTGTTGGCTCATGTAAGTGAGGATAATAATGATTATATGTTGTTGGAGAAATATACGGATTTTTGTTCTAAACATTTTGGTATATCTACGGCATATTTGAAACAAGGTGAAAGCAAAATGGGTATAGAGGTATAATGATCTTGGAAGTAGCAAAAGTATTATGGCAGATGCAGCATAGCCATGGCGTAATCTTATCGTTTTTTTAACGGTGATCCCCGTATTGAAATATTACCCGTACTACATATAATTACAACAACATAAATAACAAATATTCTGGGACTGCATCTTACCTCTATGATTTTGATTTTTATAAAAATTATTTCTCTTATTGTTCAGATGGTATTAGTTCTTACTAACATAGTAGGATTGCCTGGAAATATTATTGCTATTTTCATACCTCTAATGTGGTTTTTTGCTGGTGATATTACTTTATGGGGTTTATTTATATTAGTTATAATTATTGCAATGGGGGAAATCTTTGAATTTTATACAGGTTTTATTATAGGCCATGCATATGGAATAGACAATAAAAGTTTGATCCTTGGGTTTATAGGCGCAATTCTTCTGGGCATTATCATGGCTCCCTTGTTTTTTGGAGTGGGGGCTGTTGTAGGATCATTTGCAGGGGCATATATGGGGGTGTTTATATATGAATGTGTCGTTTATAAAAATTTTTCAAAGGCATCAAAAAGGGCCGTTATAGTGTTTAAGAGCAGATTTATGGGGACAATGATAAAGTTTGTTCTGGGAATATTTATGGTAGTATTAACAACAATCTTTATTTTCTAGATTAAAATATGTATTGTATGCATCAGTAACGACGGCTACTGATTTGTCATTCATATTAAAGTTATCTAATGATTCTATATCTTTCAGTTTTTTAAAGCCCATTCTTTCACTTTCTGATTTAGAAAAGGAGGAATAGAGATAAATATCGAATTTCTCTGTGTTGAGTTTTAAGGAATAGGCTGTTTGTTTATTGATGTGATAGCCTTTTAGTAAATGTTCAAACATCATATCTGATTCTTTTATATCAAAAAAGTTTTCAAAACTGGTGTCGCCATATTTATCAACGCATTCAGCAAATAAAAATATTTTACCCCCGGCTTTTACAACACCAGCAACTCTATCAATAGACTTTTGTGTTTGTACCATATTTATATCTTTTGGGAAACCTCCACATGATAAAAACAATATGTCATATTGTTTGCGTATATTGATAGAAGTCATCTTTTTTAAAGCATCGGAGGCTTCCAGATGTGAAATAAAAATATCTCCAGAATTTATAAAAATAATATCCCCATTATCATTAAGGATGGTATTAATTCCAAAAAAATTTTTGTTTTTACTGGCTATTATAAGTGCTTCATTAAGATCCATATGAATCGGGTTTCCTTTCAGATTACCTGCAACAGCTTTTGGGTGTTTGCGCATGCAGTTTTTGTCTAATATAAGTTTATGGTTATATGTTGCGGATTTACTACCTGCTATTCCAGGGATTATCATTTTTTTCCCACCCCCAAAGCCCGCAAAATAGTGATAACTGACAGATGATATGGTTATAATCGTATCATGCCTAAAATAGGCGCTGTTTAATAGTATTGGTGTATTATTCCTTGTCTTCCCATAGTATATAAGTTCCTGTATATTTTCAGGGTCGTGTTTAAGTATATGGTTTTTGTACTTGCTATATATATTATCTGTTAATATATATTTTTTTTCGTTTTCTGTTAAGGCCCTGTGTGTCCCCGTTGCAAAAATAATAGAAAAATCTTTCTTTTTTTGCCTTATTAATTCTATCAGTTCCGGAAGAAAAAAGTGACTTCCTGATTTTCTTGTTATGTCTGGAAGGACAATTAATATTTTATTTGAATGTGCAACAATTTCTTCAAACATGGAGCTGTGGACAGAATCACTTTTTATATGTTTTATTATATCTTTTTTGTTTAATGGTTCAAAGATCTCTCTCTTTATCAGGATATCTGATGTGTCAGGAATACTTATTTCTAATTTTTTTTTGCCATAAGGGATATCCAAGCTATCCGCCTATTTGTGGCATTGTTCTGCAACATGTTTTATTTGCACTATTTTTTTGCAAATCATAGGTTCTATGTTTTGCAAGTAAAGAGTGTTTAATAAGGTGAATCAATTTTTCTTTCTCTCTGTTTTTTATAAATTCTTTAATGTCGTATTCCGTGTCTGATAGAAGACATGGTCTGATTTTTCCGTTGGAGGTAAGTCTTAATTTATCACAAGTATTGCAGAAATGATTGGAAATGGGTGTAATTATACCTATTGTTGCACCGTTAGATAGAAGATAGTTTTTTGCAGGGCCATCATGTTTGCCATGCTGCAGTGCTTTAATATCATATTTTGATGCTATGGTATCAATGACTTCTTTGCCCGATATGATTTTGTCATTAGTCCATTGAACATTGTTACCTATAGGCATAAATTCAATAAAACGAACTATTACACCGGATTCAGACGCAAACTCACAAAAATCAAGAATTTCATCATCATTAAAACCGCGGACCAGGACAGTATTAATTTTTATAGGATTAAGGCGGGCTTCTTTAGCTGTTTTTATACCGTCAAAAATAGCATTTATATTGAAACCACCTGTAATATAGGAATATTTGTTGGAATGCAGGGAATCTAAACTAATATTTATTCTTTTTATCCCGCTATTATAGATTTTATTAGTATATTTTTTCAACAGTGAACCGTTAGTTGTTAACGTAACTTCCTGTATGCCATTTATCAAGGTAACTTTATTTATAAATGAAAAAATATCTTTACGGACTAAGGGTTCGCCTCCGGTTATTCTTATTTTTTCTATACCTAATTTTGAGAAAACCTCTATGGTATAAAGCAGTTCTTCATATGTCAGGATATCTTCATGAGAAATGGGTGTAAACCCATTAGTAGGAAAACAATATTTACACCTGTAATTACATCTATCAGTAACTGAAATCCTTAGATATTTATAGCTTCGGCCGAAATTATCTATTAACCTATCATTCATATATATCCTCTTCTTTTAAGATTTTTTTCTTGCCAAAGATTTTAGCAACAAAAATACTAACTTCATAAAGAATAATTAAAGGACCTGCCATCATAAGCTGTGTTATTACATCTGGTGGGGTGAAAATAGCTGCTATCACAAAGAGTAGGACTATGGCATACCTTCTATATTTTCTTAGCATATCTGCGGTGATTATACCGAGTTTTGCCAGAAAGAGCGTGAATACAGGCAACTCAAAAATAATTCCAAACCCTAAAATAAGTCTTGTAACAAAGGAAAGATACCATTGCAATGATAACGCAGCTTCTACTGATTCACTGGTATAACTGAGAAAGAATTTAAAACCAAATGGGAATACCAGATAATACGCAAATACTCCCCCCAAAAAAAATAAAAAGGATGATAACATTACGAATGAGACCATATATCTTTTTTCATGGATATACAGGCCTGGTGTGATAAATTTCCATAGTTGATATAAGATGAACGGCATACTGAAAAATAGGGCTGCCATAAAGGAAAGTTTTAATTCTGTAAAGAACCCCTCGGTAAGTTTAAGCATTGCAAGGGATGATGATTCAGGCATAACTTTCACTAATGGCTTTGAAATAAAATCAAAGAGATATCTGCTCTGTGAGTAACATATACAAAAAAATATCCCTAATGATAGAAATATTCTTATAAGCCTTTTTCTTAACTCTTCTAAATGAACTGTTAATGGGAGTTTCTCCTCTACTTGTGCCATCTAGGAAGTTTTCTCCTCATCTTTTTTATCACTTGCCACAGGTTCAATGTTTTTTACTTCATTGTTATTTTTTTCTTTTTCCTCTGTTTCTTTGCCATCTGTTTCATTGGTATCGTTTTCTTTCAGTTTGTCACTTTCCATCATTTTATTTTTCCATTTATCCCTGTAGATATCATCTAGAGTAGAAGTCTTTTTATGATTATGATCATTGATATCTATATCAAGGTCAACGGATTCTTTTATATCATCCATAGCTCTTTTAAGCTGGCCATATAATTTTCCCATAGATTTTGCAACTTCAGGGAGTTTTTTGGGTCCTATAACCAGCAAGGCTATAACTAAAACTATCATAAGTTCTGAAAATCCAAAACCAAACACTCGCAACCTCAATAAACAAATTATTATATCCAAATGCTATCTGCAAGCAGATACTTCTGAGGATATGATTAGGTAAAATTTTTACAAACACCCCAGCTTGATGATACTATCAAAACCGCTAATTTGGCAATATATATTATAATTTCTCAGTTTAAAAGGAACATATTTTTTAACACTCTGATACTTGTTATTATCCTTATTTAATAGAGATTAATTATCCAAATAATGCAGTTGTCACATATCTTTCCCCAAGATCGGGAAGTATAGCAATAATATTTTTGTCATTGTACTTAGGATCTTTCGCGACCCTTATTGCTGCGGCTAGTGCTGCGCCTGAAGAAATACCGCATATAATCCCTTCTTTTTTAAATAATAGTCTGGCAGATTCCAATGCATCTTCGTCCTCTATTTTTTCTACTCTGTCGATAGTATCCAGATCCAGCGTTTGTGGTATAAATCCTGTGCCAATGCCCTGTATCATATGAGGAGAGGGCTTAAAGATTTTCTTTTTGTAATGTGATGTGATTACCGCGCTTTTGGAAGGTTCCACCGCAACAGTAATCATTGGCTTATTTAAAACCTTTTTTAAGAATCTACTGACTCCTGAAATTGTTCCACCCGTCCCTACGCCTGCTACGAAAATGTCTATATTACCATCCATATCTCTAAAGATCTCTGGTCCTGTTGTGGCTTCATGTATTTTCGGGTTAGCAGGATTATTAAACTGATCAGGAATAAAATATTTTAAAGGGTTATCATCATTCATTTTGTTCACTTCTTCTATGGAACCCAGTATCCCTTTCTCTTTGGGTGTGAGGATTAAATTAGCATTTAGCATTTTAATAAGTTTTTTTCTTTCCTCACTCATAGATTCAGGCATGACAATATTGACCTTGTATCCCAGGGTTAGCCCCGCCATCGCAAGCGCAATACCAGTGTTTCCACTTGTAGGTTCAAGAATTTCCATATTATTTTTTAAAGTATTTCCTTCTATGCCATCTTTTATTAATGCATATCCAATTCTGTCTTTAACAGAAAAACCGGGATTTCTAGATTCTACTTTAGCATAGATTCTATTTTCTAAACCTTTATCGATATTTGAACATCTTACGATAGGAGTGTTTCCAAAGGAACTAAAGTTATTGTTATATCTATTAATCATATTCCACCTCCTAAACCTTTAATAATGCTTTATTTAAATGGTGTACAATATCTTCACTGTTTTCCAAACCAATAGATAAGCGTATAAAATCATCGGTAACTCCTGCAGATTTTCTTTCCTCAACTGTCATCTGGCTGTGCGTAGTACTAGCTGGGTGTATAATAAGGGTTCTTGCATCACCTATGTTCGCAAGATGCTTTATCATTTCTATTGAATCAATAAGTTTTCTTCCTGCTTCAAAGCCCCCTTTTAAGCCAAACCCTATAATCCCGCCAAAGTTCCCTTTCAAATAATCTATGGCTCTTTTATAATCTGGATGGGAGACCAATCCAGGATAATTTACCCATGATATTTTTTCATGTTGTTCTAGAAAGCAGGCTACAGTGAAAGCATTTTTGCAATGTTTTTCTATTCTTAAGGGGAGTGTTTCCAATCCCTCAATCGTCATAAAGGCGTTAAATGGCGACATAACTGCTCCTATATCTCTTAAGAGTTGAAGTCTCATTTTATGTATATATGAGGTCCCTCTAAAGAGTGCTTTTTGATGATTTCCAAATAGATCCCAGTAGATAAGACCATGGTAGGAGGGGTCAGGTTTTGTAAATTCAGGGAATTTTCCACTATCCCACTCAAAATCCCCTTTTTCTATAACTGCTCCTCCTATAGTTGTGCCGTTGCCTGTCATAAATTTTGTTAAAGAATACACTGCTATATCAGCACCGTAATCAAATGGATTGAAAATATATGGAGCAGTTGTATTGTCCACAATGAGTGGGATATCTATGCTATGTGCATATTTGGCAATTTCTTCTATATTGTCAATATTATTTTTAGGATTCCCTATAGTCTCCAGATAAAATGCTTTTGTGTTTGCATCTGCTGCTTTTATGAAATTGTTAGGATTTGAAGAATCAACAAAATGGACGTGTATCCCCATTTTTGAAAGCGTGTGATGAAAAAGTGTGTGAGTTCCTCCATACAGGTTTGAAGTGCTAATTATGTTGTCTCCCGAAGATGCTATGTTAAGTATACTGTATGTGACGGCAGACATGCCTGATGATACGCATAAAGCTGCTGAACCATTATGAAGCACTGTCAGTCTCTTTTCCAAAACTTCTAGTGTAGGATTGTTGAGTCTTGTGTAAATAAAACCAGATTCTTTCAGACTAAAAAGTTTTGCGGCATGATCCGTGGATTTAAACTGGTAACTGCTAGTCTGGTATATAGGAACGGCAGTGGCACCTGTATTATCCGCATCATAACCATAATGCAATAGTAGACTTTCAATATATTTCATTTTTTCTCCTTAGTTGGTCAGTAGTATTATATGATAATTGAATTAGAAATAATTTAAAGACTTTATTATTGAAATAAACATAATATTAAACTACAATCGGTATGACAGCTTGGAGAAGGGTTTGGATATATATATTATAAGACATGCGCATGCTATGCAGAGAGAGGTTTGGGAGGGGGTTGACCTTTTGAGGCCTTTGACTGATAAAGGTATCTACAGAGCAGAGTTGGCTTTTGAAAAATTTGTACGTATATTTAAAAAACCCGATTTAATAGTAACTTCTGATGCTGAAAGATGTAAGGGAACTGCTTCTATATTGAACAAATACTGTAAGTCTGAATTAAAAGTAAGTGAAATGCTAAACCCTGGTGCTTCTGCTACCGATTATCATAATGTGATAAGGGAGATGTCAAATTATAACCCTATAGCTTTAATTGGTCATGAACCCGATATCTCAATGTTTATATCAGGGTATTTAACAGAAGGGAAACTTGGAATATTAATGAAAAAGGGTTCCATTTGCCATATTTCAGATGGATTATTAGTGAATCTAATTCAGCAAAAGATTCTTATAGGCTGAGGTTAACATAAAATTGATGGTTAAAAGCAAGTTTTTTGTTTTAAGAAAAGATAATGCAGATGATTTTTTTTCATCCATAAACAGAAAATATACTATTGAAGAGAGTGAAACAGACCCTATTTATTATGAATTTTACGATACTTTTGATAGCAGATTTTTGAATAGTGGAATGATATTGGTAAAGTATGATAAAAATGTAATAATTCATAGAAATGACGCTGAGCGGAATAACTGTTTTATATCTCTTGATAGTAATATGCCATCTTTCTGCAATGATTTCCCAGATAGTGATTTTAGAAACTTTTTGTCAGGAGTAGTAGGAGATAGAGCAATTTCAAAAATTGCTTCTATTTATGCCGAAAGAAATCAAATAAATGTGAGAAACAAGGAAGCCAAGATTGTTGCAAGAATAGAAATCCTTTATATAAAAAATATGTTTGAAATAGGAGCTCGGAAGGAAATTGAGATTGTTACGATTAAGGGAATAAGGGGGTACGATAAGGAATTTAGCAGTATAGTTAAAATAATTGGGGAAATAGCTGAAGGGTTAATTAGGGGGAATTATTGGATAAATGTTTTGGGAATGCTAGGTGTTAAACCTAGAAAGTATTCTGCTAAACTCGATGTAAAGCTTTCTGCCGCGGATACATCATATCATGCTGTAAAATTAATATTGCTGCATATGCTCAATGTAATAATGATTAATGAAGAAGGTATCAAAAAAAATATAGATACAGAATTCCTGCATGATTTCAGGGTATCTGTTAGAAGGACACGTTCAGCTCTTACACAACTCATGGGCGTATTTAATGATACTATAGTGCAGAGATTTAGAACTGATTTTGAGTTTTTACAAGAAAGTACAAATATAGCAAGGGATTTGGATGTTTATATTATTACGGTTAATCAGTTCAAAGAGCTTCTTCCAAAGGAATTGGTTGTAGGTTTATCTCCGATAATTGATTATCTTATATGTGAGAAACTTCGAGAGTATAGAGAATTGGCGCTGTTACTTGCAAGCAGCAGATATAAAAAGATTATCCATGAATGGAAATTATTTCTGAACTCTGACAATACAGATAAATATGTAGGTGAATGTGGTTTAGAACCCTTAAATAGAACTGCTAACGCATTTGTATTTAAAAGTATAAAAAGTGTAAATAAGAGATATGAGAGATTATTAGAAAGAGATGAACCAGAAAATATGCACAGACTTAGAATAGGTTGTAAAAAGCTTAGATATATAATGGAGTTCTTTGCATCACTTTACCCCTATAGTATATATAAAAAGGCTGTAAAAAGCCTTAAATCGCTTCAGGATGCTTTGGGGGTTTATCAGGATATTCAAGTTCAAAAAAATATGCTGATGGATATTTTTGAGAAATTAAAAAGCAAAAACAAATTAAATGATGTAACTCCATTGTCCGTGGGATATATTATGCGTGTTTTGGAAGATAAGCAAAGAGTTACTGCGAGTGATTTTAATGTTTTGTATGATAAATTCAATGCATTGATTAACAAGAAAGAATTTAAAGAGGTGATTGTTTAGATGAAAATAGTAGCGTTGTACAGCATAAAGGGTGGTGTTGGCAAAACAGCTGCATCTGTCAATTTATCGTATCTGGCTGCTAAATGTGGTTTTATGAGTTTGTTATGGGATCTTGATCCTCAGGGGGCTTCCAGTTATTATTTTAGAATAAAACCAAAATTAAAAGGTAACATAAAAAAACTGATAACAAAGAGTTCTACTATAGAAAAAAATATTAAAGGCACAGATTTTAATATGCTGGACCTTTTGCCTGCAGATTTTGCTCTTAGAAAGGTAGATCTCTTGTTGAATGAAATAAAAAAATCTAAAAATGTTTTGAAAAAAACATTGTCAAATTCAAAGGATGAGTACGATTTTCTGTTTATAGATTGTCCTCCGGGATTTACGTTGTTGACTGAGAATCTGCTTGGGGTAGCTGATTTTGTTCTGGTACCTTTAATCCCTACAATTTTATCTCTGAGAACCTATGAGATGCTATCGAATTATATTCGTGATGAAAAATTAAATAAACTCAAACTCTTTTCTTTCTTTTCTATTGTGGATAGACGGAAAAAAATGCATAAAGAGATAATGGCTGATTTTATGGCTGATAGAAAAAATATTCTGCATAATTATATACCTTATTCATCTGCTGTGGAGAAAATGGGGTATCACAAAACGCCTGTAGAGCTATATGGGATGAATTCTGTGGCTGCTGTTGCTTATAGGAATTTATGGGAAGAATTAAAGGATTTGTTATATTAATCTTCTGTATTTTCAATGTCTTTTTACAATCAATGATTATGTTGAATGTCAATTAATGGGATAATAATATGGGAAATATTGCGGTTATTGATATAGGAAGTAATTCTATCCGGATGCAGGTGTCAGAGTTTTTGGAAAAAAGTTATCGTATTGTGGATGATTATAAGGAACTGACAAGGATAGGTGATGATGTATTCGAAAAAGGGTATTTTTCAGAAAAGACCATCAGGAAGATTATTGATGTTTTGAAGTTAATGAAAAGATTGCTGGATAACAGAAAGATAGAAGTTTTAAATATTGTGGCTACAGAACCTTTTAGGGAGGCTAAGAACAGTATAGATGTAGTAAACTTAATAAAAAAAGAATGTGAGTTTGATGTCGATATTATATCTGGTGAACAAGAAGCGTATCTTATTTACCTTGCCGCCGCTGCTAACTTTCAGATGTCACATCTTAAAGCGCTGGTTGTGGATATAGGTGGGGGAAGCACAGAATTCAGTCTTGTAGATAAGGGTGAGCTTATTTGCGCAATAAGTACAAAGTTGGGATGTTCTAGAGTTACAAAGCGATTTATAAAACATGACCCTCCTTTATTGGATGAAATATTTCAATTAAAAAATTATATTTCAAGGGGACTTATCAAGGCAAGTATTGATAATGCAGTTGATTTTCTCGATACTTATGTAGATATAGTTATCTGCACTGGTGGTACTATGAATAATGTGGCAGATATATCTTATAAAGAAAATAGTAAATCGGATTCCATTGTTAAATATGTTGAAAGAAAATTTTTAAAGAAATTAACAAGTGATGCAGAGTGGAAAACAGTGGATGAAAGAATGAAAATGAATAATTTGGAACCTAAAAGAGCTGATATAATACTTCCGGCAATGATGCTTGTGGATTTATTATTGGAGAAAACTGCCTGTAGCGGTTTTTATTCTTTGAGAGCAGGTTTAAGAAACGGTTTAACAATTTCTGTTTTAAATAATCTTGGCATAGAGCTACCCTTTCAAAATGAGATAAAAGATGTAAGCTATTCAAGACTTATAGAGATAGGAAACAAATTTTCTTTTGAAGAAGAGCATGCAAGGCATGTAACTGACTTAGCAAAGATTATATTTGAGTCACTAAAAAAGCCGATGAAACTGAACGGTATCCATTGGAAGTTACTGGAGGCAGCATCAATTTTACATGATATTGGTAATTACATAAGCTATTCCAGTCATCATAAGCATAGTTATTACCTGATTAAGAATTCAGATATTGTTGGCTTTAATGATAATGAAATTGAGATGATAGCGAATATAGCAAGATATCACAGGAGAAGTTTGCCAAAAGAGGGTCATGAACCATACAAAAATTTATCAACAATCGAAAAGAATACAATAAATAAACTGAGCGGAATTTTGAAGGTCGCAGATGGACTTGACAGATCCCACAAATCCTTGATATCAGATTTGAAGATCGAAATCAGAAAACAGGATATTGATATTATTCCACAATCAACGAAAGATTTGTATCTGGAGAGAAAAGGTTTTGTCTATAAAAAAGACCTATTAGAAAAAGCAACGGGTAAAAAAATACATCTATTATGAAGAACGGATTATTTGCTGTTATTAATATTGGAGCGAGTGCTTTTAGGATGCATATTAGTGAGTATGCAAATGGTCATGAGAAACTGCTTGAATATCTGGTAAAACCCTTAAGTCTGGGCAGGGATACATTTTCCAAAGGATATATATCACTGGAGAATGTATATAAATCTACAAAAATACTGGAAAGCTTCAAAAATAAGATAGATGAATATAGGATAGGAAAAAACTATTGTGCAGTATGTACCAGTGGTGTTAGGGAAGCCCAGAATCGTTATTTCTTTTTAGATCATGCAAAAATTCATACGGGACTGGATATAAAGATACTGAATTCCTATGAAGAGATATATATAAAATTCTTAGGGATAAAACACAATATAGAACAATTTTCAGCATATGAAGAAAAGGGTTTGCTATTTGCAAATATTTCAAGCGGTAATATTGCTTTGTCTATTCATAAGGGGGAGAAGATTATTTTTTCTGCTTCTCTACCTTACGGCAGTTTAAGAGTTAATGAAATTTTTAAGGATGTATCTGTTTTAAAAAAATATAAAGCTTATGAACAATATATATACAATATGTTCTATACCATAAGGAGTTCTTTACCATTTAAACTCAATCTATTTTATATCATTAGTTCTGGCAGTTCAATCGACTTGTTAACGGATATTATAAAATCTAAAAGGGACTGCCTAAAAAGAAAAACGCTGGAAGAACTGTATCACAGACTAAGGACCAAAAATAGTAACGAAATAGTAAAAGAACTTGGAATTAGGTCCAGTGACGCAGAGGTTCTTTTACCTGTGCTTATAATATACCTTAATATGATGGATTTTGCTGGAAAAGATAGAATCTATTTTTCAAAATATTCATTTCCATACATACTCTCCTTGTATTATACATCTAACATCAGAGACAGAGGTTACAATAAAAGGTTACGTAATACATTTTATTATATTGGTGATAGATATGGCTTTGATCGATCACATGCCAAAATTGTATCAAGTTTTTCTTTAAAACTTTTTGACTCCTTAAAGCAGATGCATTTGCTTAAATTAAAGGAAAGATTACTGCTGGAAGGTAGCGCTATTTTGCATGATATAGGGTATTTTATCGATGCGGAGCATCATGAAGAACATTCATATTATATAACTAAATCTTTAAATTACCCAGGATTATCTAAAGGAGATATTAATATAATAGCTATAATTAATTTTATGCATAGAGAGGTGCCAGGTAGAGATTACGACACATTGATATCATCACTTCCAGTAGAAAAAAGATTATTGGTTTTCAAACTAGCGAGTTTGTTGCGTGTGGCCGATTCTCTTGATTCTAGCCACATGCAGCTAATTAAGGATTTTACCGTTACTGTGGACGTTGATTCAATAATAATTAAAGCAAGAACATTGAAACATCCATTTTTAGAACACCTTGCTTTTGATAAGAAATCTAAAATGTTTATTGAAACATTTGGTGTTAAAATATTTCTGGAGACAAAAATTTTATATGAATAATGATTATCCATTTATTAATAGAGAAATCAGTACGCTTAGTTTCAACCAGAGGGTACTGTATGAAGCTAAGGATAAAGATGTACCGCTTTTCGAAAGATTAAAATTTGTGGCTATTTTTTCTTCTAATTGCGATGAGTTTTACATGATACGTGTTGCAGGGTTAAAAGATCAGGTTGAAGCCGGCTATGACAAAAAAGACAGGTCAGGACTTACGCCGAAGGAACAGCTGGGAAAAGTCTCTCTTCTAGCTCACAAGCTTGTGGTAGAACAGCAAAATATTTTTAGGTTTCTTGTTGAAGAATGCTCGATGGAAAATGTGATCTTTTCCCCAAAATTGGAAGGTGATCTTTATGATATAGCCGAAAGTATTTTTAATGATGAGATATTAGCTGTCATATCACCTGTAACGTTGAGTCCTGCCAACCCTTTTCCTTTTATTTATAACAATAGATTGACTGTTTTTGTTGAAATGGAGAGAGAGGGTAAACATTATGATGCATTGGTGATTATCCCTGAAAATTTAAAGCGAATATATCAGATCAATCTGAACGGATATAATTACATTATGACTATCGAACAGATAATCAAACAGTTTCTTGATAAAATATTTTTAGGATTTGAAATAAGAGATAGTTATATGTTTAGATTAACAAGGAATGCTGATTTAACAGTAGCAGAAGAAGGTGCAGAAGACTTATTGAAACTTATTGAAAGTCAGTTATCTAAAAGAAAAAAAGGTAATGTCGTTAGAGTTGAAGTAGATCAGGAGATGCCAGATAAGGTTAGAAATTTTCTTATGAAAAATATATCTTTCGAGAAAGATGATATATTTGTGGTTGATGGTATCATTGATCTTACATTTTTATTTAACATAAAATCTAATAAAGGAAGCTTTTACTATAAACCATTTTTACCCAAGCTTCCTAAGGATATTCCATTAGACAGCAGCCTATTTGACAGGATAAAAGAGAAGGATATTATTTTATATAGACCTTATAACGATTTTAGACTTATTGCAAGGCTGGTAGAACTTGCGGCTAATGATAAGGATGTTTTAGCCATAAAAATGACTCTATATAGAGCTGACAGGGATTCTAGTATTATAAGTAGTTTGATCACTGCTGCGGGAAAAGGGAAGCAGGTTAGTATTGTTATAGAACTGAAAGCCCGTTTTGATGAGGAAAAAAATGTGGAATGGGCAAAAAAAATGGAAGAAGCTGGATGTGTTGTTACCTACGGCATCATGGGATTAAAGATACATGCAAAAAATCTTCTTATAGTGAGAAAAGAACAGGGGAAAATCGTAAGGTATTCACATATTGCAACAGGGAATTATAATGAAAATACTGCCAGGTTATATACAGATATAGATTATCTGACATCTGATGAGGATGTAGGGCGTGAAACAGGACAATTATTTAATTTTTTGACAGGATACACAGACTTTATCTCTGATAAACAAAGGTTATCATTGGCGCCGGCTGATCTGAGAAATACTATTCTGAGTTTAATTGATAACGAAATAAAAAATGCCGGCAATAAGATTAAAGGGAAGATAATAATCAAGATCAATTCTTTAATTGATAAAAAACTTATTGTAAAATTGTACGAAGCTTCACAAGCAGGGGTAAAAATAGATATGATAGTTAGAGGAATTTGTGGTACTACCCCAGGTATCAAAGGATTAAGCGATAATATAAAGGTAAGAAGTATTGTAGGAAGATTCTTAGAACACCCTAGAATACTCTATTTTTATAATGGTGGAAACGAAAGATTTTTTATATCGACTGCAGATTGGATGGAAAGGAATATGGACCACAGGGTTGAATCTCTTTTTGAAATTGTTGAAAAAACAAGTAAAGAGAAATTAAGAAAATTACTTGAATATAATTTGAGGGACAACTGTAAAACGTGGGAGTTAGTTGGTACATCGTACAATAAGGTGAAAACAAAAGGTAAACGCTTTAATCAGCAAGAATATCTCATGGATAATCCTTTTTAGCAAGCAGGTGATTTCTGTTTTACATAAACCACATCCTAACCTAGCCATTACAATAGAATTGTTGGATGTTTGTAAGTAATATTTTGAAGATATAAGGATTAGTATTAGGTGTTAGTATGAAAATCCAAAATATAGAATGAAGCTTTCATTTGCTGAAAAAGGGCACTTTGTCTTTTCTAAGGTCCAACCTACATACTATAATCATATGATTATAGAAGGTGATACAAATAGCGATATTGGTATAGATGCATTAACATCTGCTATTAAAATTTCATCAGAATCAAATCATGGATCCCGACTTGTTCTGCGTGGGCTTTTAAATTTTTCTTATCTTGAGGACTCTGGTGTTCCACCCCCACTCAGGATAGTAGAAAATGTTTATTGGGATGGACTAAGCTCTGATAAGGCAGATTTTTTTGATGCATCTCTTAATGCGAGGTCAGGTCCTACATGTGAAGTTATTTATCTGAAGGGGGATCCTAACAGAATTATCTTCAGAACACACCATATGGTTATGGATGGGATAGGTACGATGTTGTGGGCTGAAGATGTTTTTAGGGTTTTGCGTGGAGAGAAACCTGTAAGTTTTTTTGCAGAACTAACAGAATATGACCTTATAAAAAGGATGGGGGGGGGGACCAGGATGCAATTCCCTCAGAATAATATCGCTCCTACCGGCAAATCTGATGGTATAGCATCATTTAAACCACGATGGATAAGAAGATCAGTAACTGGTAGATATTCAAACCTCATAGGACAGATTTCGGTACTCTCGGCTGCAGAAGCCAGGAAATATTCTGAAGGAAATTTTTATGTATCAATTCCAGTTGACCTCAGACAGAGAAATAATTATTTTAAAACTACTCGTAACTTTGCCGGTATAATCTATGTTGAGGTCAAAGCTGATAATTCAGCTTCTGATATATCGACAAACATACGGCATCAATTAGAAAATGCAGAAGATTTGAAATTTGATATAGAAGATGTTTATTGCCGGTATATCCCCGTATCAATAATGAAAAAGTTCCTGACAAAAAGGATATTGAAAAGGCATTCAAGGAGTAGGTACGGGTCATCAGCTACTATTTCAAATCTTGGTTATGTAGATATTGGGAAGTTCACAGGTGGTGGGTTTAATGCAGAGACCTTTTTCTTAATACCGCAGCGAGAATATAGCCCTGCATTTATAACATTAAGTGGATCAAAGAACCTTGTTGAAATAGCACTATCAGTGCCTGATGTACTAAGAACAAACAATCGTGACGAAAAACTGATGGATGCTATTGTAAGCGGCCTTGTCCCCAAGGGATGACTGTTAACTACTGCCTTTTTGTTCTTTGCACAGGTAAGCAGAATATTTGCGTTGTTTATAGATAGCACCGCATGAAAGATTATAATTTTTTTCTAATTCATACTTATATTTTGGTTTTGTTACTACAAACATTTCCCCCCTTTTATTGAAAACTTCTGAAACCTCATTTTTTTTATCTATATAAAATTGTTTGTAATTTCTATCATATTCAAATTGTGTCTCCCTTTTCTTTCCCAGGGCAAATATGGATATCTTGTTTCTATAAAAAGAGATTGACGGGATAAATGCTTTATAAACCATTATATCAATATTTTTGTCAGGATCTACTACGTTAATATTTTCAGTAAGTTTTTTGTAACCTTTGCTTTCTGGGCCTATAGATGGAAGAAGCAGATAAATCATTAATATAATAAAGAAAAGAGAAGATGCGGATAGTATAATAAAATTTTTTTGTTTTATTTTTATATTAAACATGAAAAAAGCTATAATAAAAGTAAGCCAAAGGAGAATCAAAACTTTAACATTTGTTTCTGATAATAGGGGAGTGTAACCAAAAATGAGGTAAATAATAAGTAATATATGTATGAATATAAGTATATAAGAAGATAACTTTTCAAATCTTCTACTTTTAAAATTTTTGATAATATCAAATGTTACAATACTTGCAATGCCGTAAAATGGTATTATGTAACTGAGTAACTTACTTTTACTAAATGAAAAAAATATGAGAGGTATTATTATATATAAATAGAGAATTTGAATTTTTATGTCTAACTTTTTAAAGTTAAATAAGCCCTTAATGAAATAAAAGGTATAGGGGAAAAAGGTCACAGCAAAAATAGCAAGAAAAAAATAGACAGGTTGGTTTCTATGAAACCTGTTTGTGGATATCCTGTCAATCGTTTGAGTGTTGATGAAGTAATCCAGCAATAAGGGATTTTTTATAATAACTATTAAGTACCAGGGTAGTGAAATGAGAAGAAATAGCGTTACCCCTCCCAATATCTCTTTCAATGAAAAAACTTTCCTATGAGTGTTGCTGAAAATCTTGCAGATAAAATATGGCAGCAAGGTGAATAAAAAGATAACTGGGCCTTTTGTGATAAATCCAAGCCCCATGAAAAAAGCATATAGTAAGGTATTTGTTATACATTTTTTG
>Ga0209345_10002020_pt1 | contig 23255 bp, 17 predicted proteins | sample Cruoilmetagenom7_FD_187294 | JGI IMG/M metagenome (GOLD analysis project Ga0209345, IMG submission 187294) | Oil polluted marine microbial communities from Coal Oil Point, Santa Barbara, California, USA - Sample 7 (SPAdes) (version 2) | ecosystem: Environmental > Aquatic > Marine > Oil seeps ...
CGCAGGACTGCATCGCGTTTGCTTCAACATGTGCAAATGCCCTCAATGGCGATGTTTGGCTCACGACAGATGTAGAGAATACGCCTTCAGTTTTGTCAGCAGATCTATCTGCCATGATAACGCACACGCCCGTCAGCATCGACGAAGACGTCTATACACGAATGGACCACATCCGCTCACTCGCTGATGAAATGATGGCTCAGCCAGATACAGAAGCGCCTGTAACCGACATTATGGAAGAAGATGACAGCCACGCAGCGGTCAAATTCCGCACACGCCTGCCTGATCGCCGGAAGGGCTACATCCAGAAAGCCACAGTCGGCGGCCACAAAGTATACATCCATACGGGAGAGTTCGATAACGGCCAGCTTGGCGAAATCTTTATCGACATGCACAAGGAAGGCGCTGCCTTTCGCAGCCTGATGAACAATTTCGCGATTTCCGTCTCAATGGGTCTGCAGTACGGCGTGCCACTGGACGAGTTTGTAGATGCGTTCGTCTTTACCCGGTTTGAGCCGGCTGGAGAGGTCAAAGGCAATGACCGTATTCATCGCGCCACATCTATTCTGGACTATATTTTCCGTGAACTGGCGGTCTCATATCTTGGCCGTGACGATCTAGCGGAAGTTGATGTTACGCATGATGGCCTTGGCCGCGGCGCAGGTGACGCCACACGCGATGCAAATGAAATCTCTGATGAAGCCGCTCAATTCATTTCACGAGGATTCTCACGCGGGCAATTGCCTGCAAACATCGTTGTTCTAGACAAAAAACGGGCTGAAAAAGAGCAAGCTGAAAAAGAATCAGACACCGAGCTGCTTGATCCAGAAACAGATTATCTGGACCATCCCTGCCCTGAATGTGGCAGCTTCACCGTATGCACATCTGACGAAACGGGCGAAACAGCATGCGACACATGCGGGGAGCAATTTGGTCCCCTTAAAATTGATAATGAATAAGCCCTGCAGCAAGAAAGATCTGGCCCACGATTTGCGAGTTTGAAATAGAATTCAGACACTTACAGAATCGATGCGTCTCATGCTGAAACATATTTTTGTCCTGACTGCGTTTGTTATCGCGCTTTCAGGGACTGCACTCGCCCAAAACGCGAGTGAGATAGCCAAAGTGCAATCAGGGCAATCGTGCGCAGGCTGTAACTTGTTTCAGGCTGAACTTTCCTACAGCACCCTTTCAGGGTTAAACCTCAGTGGGTCTCGTCTGCGTCAGGCAAACATGACCATCGCAATCATGGATCATGCAGACCTTTCAGGGGCAAATCTCTCTATCGCGAACCTTTATGGCGCACGCCTGACCGGAGCAAATTGCAAGGGAACAAACTTTGAAGATGCTATTCTTGTGGCCACATATCTAGGCGGCGTGAACTTTTCAGGCGCGAATCTCAATAATACGAACTTGTCAGGAGCCGAGGCCGCAACAGCGATCGGCCTCACGCAAACCCAGCTAAATACAGCTTGCGGTGATGACTCAACCCAATTGCCAACGGGGCTTATCCTAAGGAAATGCCAGTAAATACAGGGCTGTGCCATTATGGTACTTTAGCAACACCAATTCGATTATCCCACTTGTTACCGTAAATTCAGTTTTTGCTGATAAATGGTCGCGGTATTCAGATGATAATGAAATATTCGCCCCTCCTACGCGCATATATCGCAACAGCCGCACTGTTGATCAGCGCCCTGCCTGCAGTCGCGCAGGGATTCAAAGTGAATTGGGCACCATCTTTTGGCGGCTCCTGCACAGACTGCAATCTATCAGGCCGCAATATGGCTGGCTGGACACTGAATGGCGCAAATTATTCAGGCGCGAATATGGAATACACCATGATGCGCCGTGTTCAGGCGCAGGGAGCCATTTTTAATAAAGCACGTGCAAATGGCGTTGATCTTCGCGCTGCGGTGCTCACCAATTCAGAATTTGCAGACGCAACACTTACAAATGCACGGCTTCAAGGCATTCGTGCTGACGGCGCGCAGTTCAGAGGCGCGGATTTCTCCAATGCTCAAATGAATGGCGCAACTCTGATCGGTGCGAACCTCGCTGGCGCTATGTTAAACGCCGCAAAGCTGCCCAATAGTGATCTGTCAGGCGCAAACCTAACAGGTGCGCAATTGCAAAGCGCGGTCTTAACGGGTGTCGTCTTTGACGGCGCGAACATGTCAGGCACCAATTTTCAAGGCGCAGACATCAGCGGTGCCTTCTTCCGCGATGTTCGCTTTATCGATGCAGACCTGACCGGCGCGGTCGGTTATGAGACAGCTGACTTTAATGGCGCCTGCGTTTCCATTGACACCAAAGTTCTACCTGCCCTGAACCTACCACAGTGCAGTGCAACGCTTGGCTCTGAGGCCATGGCGGCGGCAGAGTAAGCATTTACGAAATAATCAAGGCGGCGGGCCTCAACCTTTCGGTTGAGGTGCCATACGAATGTTCAGTTCTTTTAGCTGCGCATCATCCACCGGGCTTGGCGCGCCCATAAGCAGATCACGTGCCTGCTGGTTCATTGGGAACAGCGTGACATCACGAATATTCTCAGCGTCAGCCAACAACATCACAATCCGGTCTACGCCCGGCGCGATACCTCCATGCGGCGGTGCACCATAGCGGAACGCATTTAACATGCCGCCAAACTCTTCCTCAACGACCTCTTCGCCATAGCCAGCCATCGCGAACGCTTTCAGCATAATATCTGGGCGGTGGTTCCGAATCGCGCCTGAGGACAGCTCAACACCGTTACAGACGATGTCATACTGATAAGCTTTGATATCTAAAATCTCTTCTTCGGTTTTCGCTGCGTCCAATATGTCCATTCCGCCTTGCGGCATAGAAAATGGGTTGTGGCTAAAATCGATCTTCTTGCTCTCTTCGTCATACTCAAACATTGGGAAATCGACGATCCAGCAGAAGCGGAAGACATTCGTCTCGATTATATCCAACTCTTCACCCACTTTGGTGCGCGCCGCGCCAGCCAGTTTGTACGCGTCGCCTTTTTTACCTGCCGAGAAGAAGATGCCATCACCTGCGCCGAGGCCAAGATGCTTCAGGAAGGCGTCCAGATGGCCTGCATCAAAGTTTTTCAAGACTGGGTCCTGACTATCCACGCCGCCGCCATCAGCTTCTTTCAGGCGTGCATAACCCAGTCCGGGTGCCTGCATGTCTTTCTTGGCCCATTTGTCCATATCATCGAAGAATTTGCGGGACTTTTCGGCTGTCGCTTTCGGCGCAGGGATCGCAATAACTTTGCCGCCACCCGCAATGATTTTCGCAAAGATGCTGAAACCTGTTTTGCTATCGTCCGCAAAAAACTCAGTCACATCCGCCAGTTCAATCGGATTACGCAAATCTGGTTTATCAGATCCATATTTAGCCATCGCCTCAGCATATGGGATATGAACGAAAGGCTCAGACGGCATTTCGCGTCCTTTGCCTTCCCAGTCAGCAAACTCTTCAAAAACGCCGCGCATTACCGGCTCAATTGCGCCGAAAACGTCTTCCTGTGTGACAAAGCTCATCTCAACATCCAATTGATAGAACTCGCCCGGCGAACGATCCGCGCGCGCGTCTTCATCCCGGAAGCATGGCGCGATTTGGAAATACCGATCAAAGCCAGACACCATCAGCAATTGCTTAAACTGCTGCGGTGCTTGTGGCAGAGCGTAAAACTCACCCGGATGTATACGTGACGGCACCAAAAAGTCCCGCGCGCCTTCAGGTGAAGATGCTGTCAGGATCGGTGTTTGGTATTCCGTGAACTTCTGCTCGATCATGCGTCGGCGAATAGATGCAATTACATCTGACCGCAGGATCATATTTTTGTGCAGCGTCTCACGGCGTAGATCAAGATAGCGATGCTTGAGGCGAATATCTTCTGGATAGTCAGGTTCACCAAACACTGGCAGCGGCAATTCTGCAGCTTCAGATTGCACTGTGACCGAATCAGCGACGACTTCGATCGCCCCTGTAATCAAATTTTCGTTCACAAGCTCGGCATCGCGGGCCACCACATGACCCTCAACTGTCAGTACGCTTTCTGTGCGCAAACGCTCCACACGCTCGAAGTCCGCTGCGCCCGGATTGAACACCACTTGCGTCAGCCCATAATGGTCGCGCAGGTCAATAAACATTACGCCCCCATGGTCGCGGCGACGGTGCAGCCAACCAGAGATTTTGACGGTTTGTCCCACGTCGGTGTCCCGGAGTTCACCACACGTATGTGTTCGATAAGCATGCATCAGACTATTCCCTGCATAAAGCGATCATAAAATTCCAGACAACAGGATAATAACTTCCTCTCGCCTTTATCTAGGCGATGCGATACGCAAGCCTGCGATGACTGACAACACCCTCACCCCAATTACTGAGCAGGAAAAGCTGCAGGAACTCTGCGATAAGCTATCCAAAAGTGACTTTATTTGCGTGGACACCGAGTTCCACCGTGAAACCACCTACTGGCCAGAACTGTGCTTAATACAAGCTTCAGCTCCCGGCGTAGAGGGTGTCATTGACCCAATGGCTGACGATTTAGACATCGGCCCCTTCCTTCAGCTTATTGCTGAAGAAAGCCGGGTAAAGGTATTTCATGCCGCGCGACAAGACCTCGAAATCTTTAATCGACTGATTGGTCATGTCCCTGGCCCAATCTTCGATTCACAAATTGCTGCGATGGCCTTGGGCCTCGGCGACTCTATTTCATACGATAATTTGATTCAGCGCGTTTTGCAGATTCACATCGACAAATCGAGCCAGTTTACAGATTGGAAGCGTCGCCCGCTTTCAAATAAACAACTCGTCTATGCCATCGGCGACGTTACACATCTGCGCGAAGCCTACCTGCTGATGACGCAACAGCTTGAAGAACAAGGCCGCATGGGCTGGGTTCGCGAAGAAATGTCCAGCCTTGAAGACCCGGCCAAATATGACACCGACCCGATGAAGGCGTGGCAACGCTTGAAACTCAGAAAACCCAAGAAAGACTACGCTGCGATCCTCGTGGCTGTTGCCGCTTGGCGTGAGCGCGTTGCACAGGAGTTAGATAAACCTCGCCGGCGAATCCTAAAAGATGACGCGATCCATGAAATTGCGAGCCAAAAACCGAAATCTGAAAGAGAATTTTCAAATCTACGCGCGGTTCCCAACGGCTTCGTACGTTCCAAACATGGCGCAGGCCTGATCGAAGCAACTGTAGATGCCATAAACAACCCTGAGGTTTATGCACCAGACATTCCTAAGCGCAGCCACAACGCGCAGGTGCCCGCTGGTGCGCCTGAGTTGCTTAAAGTGCTACTGAAGCATGTGAGCGATCAAAACAACGTCGTGCCGCGTCTAATTGCCAATGCTGCTGACATCGAACGCATTGCACGCGGCGAGACAGATGATGAGATTGCTGCAATGACAGGCTGGCGATACAAAATGTTCGGTGAAAAAGCACAAGCTTTACTCAATGGACAGCTCGCTGTGTCATTCGAAAATGGCGAAGTACGTCTCTTTAATGTCTAGATCACTCTAGGTGAATGTCACTTCAGCGCTCAAATTTAACAGTTCAGCTGTTTGATTGAGGCGCTTGCGTACAGTCTCCGACACCATCGCTTTGTCAGATTCCCGCACTTGCAATTCTAACGTATCTTCTCCGCGCACCAGTTTGGCGCGCTTAAGGTTTGGACCAGAACGCCCTGAAAAAACCGCTCCGAGGCGCATCGCTGTTCCCAATTGCCGCGCGCGTAATGCCTGTGCATCAGAATTCATGCGCCTAAATTTCTTAGGCGGATCAAATTTACGCGAATATCGACTACCAACAGCATGCGCGATCAAAGCGCGTTGGGCATGATCTAAAGCGACGTAAGGCGCGCGTAAGGCTTGATAATAGGCTTGATCTGCACGGTGGTCGGGGTGGAAACGCCCCGCGCTATCAGCCATAAGGCACGCAGCACGGTCCACACGCTCATCAGCATAGGATGAGCCAAAAAGATCAGCTTCCGGGCCAAACACACCCATCAGAAACTCATGTAAGGCTTCGCCAAACTTAATTTGGTTGTCATCCAGTCGTGCAAACGCGACGACGCCATCATGTAAAGGGTCGCCCTCACTTTCCCCGGTTGCCGCGCTAAGAACCCCTTCACGCAAACCATAAGATGACATGATCACGCGGTTTAGCGCGCCGACCTCTAGAATTTGCTCCAAAATGACGGCCGCATAAGGCAGCGAGTGAACCCGGCGACTATCAGTCGCTTCCAATCTGGCACGCGCAGATCTGTCTTTCACACTGTCCACACATACTTTCACGGCCCTCGCCAGCGGCCCAGACTTCAAATGGTAGCCCTGCAGCACGCGCAACGGATAGTCATCAAGTTCCATTGCGATACGCGCAAAAGATCGCCAGGCGCCGCCTACCGCAAAGAAATCGCCTGTTGCAGCGGCCAGTGTATCTGAATCTTTCAGAGCTTCACGTACCAATAACCGCACAGATTTATATTCAAATTTATCGTGCGCAATCGACAATGGTCCTAGCATGAGGCTTTCACCAGTAGGCCGTATTTGTCCGATGGAGTGAAACTCAAGGCTCGATCCCCCAAGATCGCCAATCACGCCTTCCGGCTTATGGAAAGCCGCCTCAACCCCCCAACTTGAGATGCGCGCTTCATCATTTCCAGACAGAACGCTCACTTTCACGCCCAAATTTTTTTCCGACGCTTTGACAAAGTCAGGCCCATCAGAGGCTACCCTCACGGCCGCCGTTGCGACGGCTGAAATTTTTCTGATGGATAAAGCTGCGAGAATGGCCCGATAGCGAGATAACGCATCTAGCGCTGCTATCTTACCCGCGCTGGACAAAGTCCCCGTCTTCATCAGCCCCGCGCCTAGGCCCGCCATCACCTTTTCATTGAACGTCGGCAGCGCAGATGCGCCTAGCACATCATAAATCACCAACCGCACCGAGTTTGACCCAATGTCGATAACCGCAATACGTTGAGAGACTGGAAGTTTCCCCACTATGGTCAGCTACCTCTTCTTCTGAGATGTCTTTGGGGACAAGCGCGGCGGCAAAGTCACCTCCAGCGCACTTCCACGGCCCGATAAGCTGGGATTATCCATAAAGTATTGGTGCGCAACAAATGAATCAGATTTTGCCGTCTCAGATAACCGCGTATATTCGCCATCACCATCCATCATCCAGCTCTGCGGTCCATCGTTCACATTAGCGACCATAATCTGGTTCAGAACTTGTCGGTGCACCGTTGGGTTCTCAATCGGCACGAGCGCTTCAACGCGTCGCTTCAAATTGCGTGGCATCCAATCAGCTGAAGACATAAACACCTTGGCCTTGGGAGAAGGTAACAGCTCACCATTGGCAAAGCATACGATACGGGAATGCTCCAGAAAGCGCCCGACGATAGATTTAACAGTAATGTTCTCAGACAATCCCGGCACACCCGGCCGCAAACAGCAAATCCCCCGCACGATAAGCGCTATTGAGACACCCGCATCACTTGCCTTATAAAGCGCGTTAATCACGTCTCCATCGGCCAGAGAGTTCATTTTGGCCCATATACCAGCCGGCTTACCTGCGCGTGCATTCTTCGCCTCGGCATTGATCAATTTGATCAAATCAGACTCAAGCGTCAGAGGCGACATAGATAATTTTTCAAGCGTCGGTCCAACATCAGGCGGCTCACGATAAGCGGTCACAAAGTTGAACAATCGGTTTGCGTCACGACCAAGCGCCGCGTCCGCCGTAAAGAGAGACAGGTCTGTATAAATGCGCGCATTGATCGGGTGATAATTACCCGTTCCAAAATGCGTATACGTCTGCAGTTTATCGCCTTCTTTGCGGACGATCAGCGAAACTTTGGCATGTGTTTTATACTCGATAAAACCGTAAACTACCTGCACGCCGGCCCGCTCCAAATCTCGAGCGAGACGCAGATTCACTTCCTCATCAAACCTGGCCTTAATCTCAACAAGCGCCGTAACATTCTTTCCCGACTCCGCCGCTTCAATCAGCGCTGAAACGATGGGGGAATTACTACTCGTCCGATAAAGTGTCTGCTTAATCGCCACGACCTCTGGGTCAGCCGCGGCCTGCCGAATAAACTCCACGACCACATCAAAACTCTCGAAAGGGTGATGAACAAGAATATCCTTGGCTCTGATCGCTGCAAAGCAGTCCCCGTTCATCTCGCGTATGCGTTCAGGGTAGCGCGGCTCATACGCCGGAAATTGCAGATCGGGTCGCTCATCGATGATCAACTCTGAGAGCTGCGCCATGCCAAGCAAGCCATCATAATAAACAACGTCGCGCGCCTCCGCGCCAATCTCTCTGACCACAAAATCACGCAAGTCTGCTGGTGCATCATGCTGCACACGAATACGCACAATCCGGCCTCTACGGCGCTGCTTCAGCATCACCTCAAACTCACGGATCAAGTCTTCGGCTTCTTCTTCAATCTCAATGTCGCTGTCGCGCACGATCCTGAACAAGCAGCGTTGCGTCGCCTCAAACCCCGGAAATAATTTATGTAAGAACAAACCGATGACGTTCTCTAGCGCCACAAAACGCACCGCGCGCCCCTTACCTTTCGGCAATTGGATAAAGCGTTTCACAAAGGCTGGCAGTGGTACAAGCCCGACCAATGTGTGGTCGCCCTCACTTTCCCGCAGGCTAATCGCAATTGAAAACCCTAGATTCGGAATAAACGGAAATGGATGCGCCGGGTCCACAGAAAGCGGTGTCAAAACCGGAAAGATTCGCTCGTTGAAATATGTTTCAAGCCAAGCCCGGTCGCGCTTCGACAAATCATCCGTTTGATCAACATGAATGCCTTCATTGGCCAGCTCTTCACGCAAAATCCGCCAATGCCCCTGCTGATCGCTGATCAACTTACGAGACGCTTCTTCGATGCTTGCGACCTGCTCAGTCGGCGACAGCCCGTCTAAACTTAAGCTCTTCACGCCAGCCCGTACTTGCTCGCGCAAGCCTGCATACCGCACCATCTCGAACTCATCTAAATTGCTAGCTGAGATCGACAAAAATCGGAGACGCTCCAACAGAGGATGCGACTTGTTCGCTGCCTCCTCCAAAACGCGCTGGTTAAAGTTCAACCACGACAACTCTCGGTTTAAGAACTTTTCGGCACCACTTATTCCCGATGCGCCTTGTGTCTTCGCCGTGTTACTCATGACCAACTACTACCTAGCTTTGAAAATCTATCTTGCTTCGTCTTCGGCCAATCCGAGCATAATCACAACCTCACGCGCTAATGGAATAGACGGCGCACGTTCAGTTTCAGAGACTTTTTCACTGAGCAAACGCAAACAATCTTCTATCATTTCATAAGACAGCAACAACCGCATCGTAAGAAAATTCAGAACGTCCGGTGGAATGTCCAGATAATATTTACGCGCAGAAACGACCAGCCGTCGCATCAGAGTATCTTCATCAGGAGGCAAAATCTCCGCGACGGGAATTGATTTTAGCCGGGACGTAAGATCTTCGAGGCTAAACTGCCACTCAGACGGGGGTACATTCGCGGTCAATAACAGACGTCCCCCCTCTGCAATCGTGCGATTAATCACTGTTATCAGCGGCTCAGCTTTGCGCGTTTGGTCTGCCGCATCTATCACAATGGCATCGACAGACAGCTTTGCAGTTTGCTTGGCAGAGAGCTTAGAGATGTCTTTCGAATGATACACCGTTCCGCCATTTTCCAATGCCCATGCAAGTCCTGCACTGGTTAATCCGCATTTTGGTGGCCCCAGTAAACACATAACCGGCTGCGGCCAATCTGCTGTCCGCCTGATCTGCGCATATGCGTCACGATTTGGCACCGTTATGCGCAAATCAGCAAAAGGCAGCGCCTCCTGCGGGAAATCAAAAATCGGCTGACGTGTCATGCAGGTCGAATATGCCGCCTTAATAAGTGGAGACTGGCGCGGTCAAAGCCGAACGCAGCACCCATTGCTGGCCTTCTTGAGAGAAAGAAACACCGCGCTGGCGCAGATCTCTCTGTAAACGATCACGCTCACCTGCAAATGCAAACGTCACCATCGCGCCGTCTCGCGCAATCGCACTAATCTTGAAGTCAGAGACTTGCGGTGATCGCGCAAGCGCGCTTCGCAGCGTATTCCACTCGGACAAAGAAACATACAGCACTGTCGCTGACTGCAACGTGCGCGTTGTCCCTCGCACAATCGATCGGTTTTTCCAAACCTCTCCCAAATATCCAGAGATCGCGGCTCTCGCCTCATCCAAAGTCGCAACAGTACCCGTCGTCCCAATCGTCTCTCGTCCGCTCGCAGTCACTGTTGAGAGCGTCACGCGGTAGGCCCCACTTCGTCCACTCAGCTCTGCAAGTATGCCCCGCCGCGCTTGTGAACCAAGCGCATCACGAGACAGCTCATCCCACGTCGTCTCTGCCGTGTAAGTCTGTCCATCCGCTGTGATATAGGGTGACAAGCCATAACGATCTCCGTCGCCTAACGCATCACGCCAAGCAAACTGAAAATCGCGAGACGCTAAAGGCACCAACAGACTCATAGGCCCCTGCGTATCCACATACGGCACAGATAGACTTTTCAAATGCGCGCGCACGGCCACAGGGTTCAAAACAACAGACAGCGTGCCACGGTAACGCCCGGCGCCAGCCGTTTCTTCCTGCACATCAACAGCCGCGGCAAGTCGCTCTGCCAGCGCGTAATTGATCGGCACCCCGCCTGCCGCCGCACGATCATCTCGAAGCGTGATTTTGTTGATTAACTCTCGTGCGCCCTTCAAGCGTGCGGCACTCATCGCTTTTTGTCGCGCTTCAATCACGCTTGAGGCACTTTCATCTATCTCGATATCCGTAATCGTATAGACTGAGCGGGTATCTGCCGCCGCTTCAAACAACGAACCTTCGATACCTAAAGAAATAAAAACCAAAACTAGCGACAGTGCGATAGATCGAATCATGCTGAACAAACTCCCGATAGGTCTGTGATAGCAGGCCAGCACATGTCATGAAACATCCAGCGACACTGGAACATCACTTTTCCTCATGCTAACGCGCAAAGCACAATGACAGATCACAAAAAAACTCCACTTACTTATCGCGACGCAGGTGTCGATATTGAGGCAGGCGAACGACTTGTTTCAGCCATCGGCCCGATGGCCAAAGCGACCCATCGTGCAGGCGTGATGGGCGGCATCGGCGGCTTCGGCGCTCTCTTTGATCTCAAGAATGCTGGATATGATGATCCCATCCTTGTCTCAGGCACAGACGGCGTTGGCACAAAACTGATGCTGGCGTTTGATACAGGCATTCACAATACCGTTGGTATTGATCTGGTTGCGATGTGCGCAAATGATGTGCTCGCACAAGGCGCTGAGCCTCTGTTCTTCCTCGATTATTTTGCAACGGGTCACCTTGAAGAAGGTATTGCGGCTGCTGTGATCGAGGGCATTGCTGAGGGCTGTAAGCGGTCTGGCTGTGCGCTAGTGGGGGGCGAAACGGCCGAAATGCCGGGCATGTATCCCCCGGGCCATTATGATTTGGCTGGTTTTGTTGTTGGTGCTGTGGACCGCGCAAAAGTCTTGCCGCGTATGCAGGATATGAAAGCTGGTGACGTGTTAATTGGTATTGCGTCATCTGGCCCACACTCCAACGGCTATTCTCTCATACGGAAAATTGTCGCGCGCACGGGTCTTGCTTACGAAGATGCTTCTCCCTTCTCCGATGCCCCCTCATTAGGTGAAGCTTTGCTGACGCCAACACGTCTTTATGCGGGTCTTACACTACCCCTTAGTAAAAATGGCCTCATCTCTGGTCTTGCGCACATCACGGGCGGCGGACTGACCGAAAACATTCCGCGCATGTTACCGGATACGCTGCTACCAAAACTCGATGAATCTGCGTGGACCCCACCGCCAGTCTTCCAATGGCTTTCGGAAGAAGGCTGCGTAACAGACAACGAAATGAACAAAACTTTCAATATGGGAATTGGCATGGTGCTCGCTGCGCACCCTGAAGATGCTGACGCCGTTCTTGCAAGTTTGGCAGAGCAAAACGAAACGGCGACGGTCATTGGCCACCTGACGCAGGCATGACCCAGCCCCTCAACCTCGGCATTATGATTTCAGGTCGTGGCTCCAATATGGAATCCATTTTGGCCGCCGCTGAATCCCCTGATTATCCAGCAAAGCCCGTGCTTGTTCTTTCTAACCGCACAAACTCACTCGGTCTTCTAAAAGCACGCGAACGCGGCATCGCCACGATGGCCATAGATCACAAGCTTTTTGGAAAAGATCGTGAAGCCTTCGAGCGTCATCTCGATGCCGCGCTCAGGGATGCAGGCGTCGATATCATCGCGCTCGCCGGATTTATGCGTATCCTTACCCCGTGGTTTGTGGACCGTTGGGCCGGACGCCTCGTCAACATCCACCCCTCCCTCCTGCCAAAATATAAAGGCCTGCACACGCATCAGCGCGCAATTGACGCCGGAGATCAACAAGGTGGATGCAGTGTTCATTGGGTCAGTGCCGAAGTGGATGCAGGCTCAGTGATCCAGCAGGCACGCGTCCCCATCGCCCCCGAAGACACAGCCGATCAACTTGCAGCCAAAGTTCTTGTCAAAGAACATGCACTGTACCCTGTCGCACTTGCCAAAGCCTGCCAACAAATACTCAAAAACAAACCAAAGAATAAAAAAAGGCCCGCCAAGTCTGGCAGGCCTTAATCTTTTATCGGTCGGCGCGTTTAGCCAACAATGTCAGCTTCTGCGAAGAACTGCTGGATTTCGAGCGCTGCATTCTCTGCAGAGTCAGACCCGTGAACTGAGTTCTCACCGATTGATTTCGCAAACAATTTTCGAACTGTACCATCCGCCGCTTCTTCTGGGTTAGTGGCTCCCATGACTTCACGATACTTTGCGATTGCGTTCTCACCTTCGAGAACCTGCACAACGACGGGCGCAGAAATCATGAAATCAACCAGTTCGCCAAAGAACGGGCGTTCTGAATGGACACCATAGAAGCGCTCAGCCTGTGCGCGGCTCATGTGAATACGGCGCTGAGCCACAACACGCAGACCAGCGGCTTCAATCACCTGATTGATAGCGCCAGTTAGATTTCGCTCAGTCGCGTCAGGCTTGATGATAGAGAAGGTACGTTCGACAGCCATGATCGGCTCCTATTTGAAAAAGTTTTACGTCTGGCGCGGCCTATACCGGGCAGCGCGCTATGGGGCAATGGGCAAGCGGTTTTAGCCCGCCTCTTTCCAGCCACCAGAAGATGTTTGCTGGAAATAACGCGTGACGAGCCCAGCCCCTTGCGCCGCTTTAAACTGCTTACGCGCCACCTGCCGACTGCTTTGATCCTGCCCGTCAAACATAACCATACAGCGCTTATACGCAGAGTTTGCATCCACATCTGCCCCGTCCATCAGAAACAAAGCATCGGCTTGGTTCACATTCTCAGCTTTGCCACTCAGTAACACGGGTTGACGCGACGCATCGAGGCCCGGTGCTTCGGCGTGGCCGTGCGGGACAAAGGACTGGTCGTCAAACGTCCACAGTGCCTCATCCAGTGCAGCACATCGCTCTACGTTCTCAGACACCGCCAACACCCGCCAGCCCGCCTGTAAACACCTAACAATCAATGCTGGCGCCGCGCGCTCCACCGTCGTGCGTTCTAAATGGTAAAACCACCACTCCGGTGAAGCCGCGTCTCTCAAAACCCTTAGCTTTCGTAGTTTTCAGCAATCCAGCGATCGAGCAGACGCGGTCCAAAGCCAGACGCCCAGCTTGGATCGATAGCTTCTTTCTGCCCATCAACCCATGCAACGCCAGCGATGTCCAAGTGCGCCCATTTCACACCATCATTCACAAAGCGCTTGAGGAACTGCGCAGCTGTAATTGAACCAGCCGCACGGCCGCCAATGTTACGCATATCAGCAAATTTAGACTTCAGCAGGCGATCATACTCAGAGCCGAGCGGCAGACGCCAAACGCGCTCGCCCTCGATCAAGCCAGCTGCAGTTAGCTCACCCGCAAGGCTATCATCAGCAGTAAACAGACCCGCATGGTGATGACCAAGCGAAACAACAATCGCCCCCGTCAGTGTGGCCAGATCAACCATCGCTTTCGGTTTGAAATGCTTCTGCGCGTACCAAAGCACATCACACAACACCAAACGACCTTCTGCATCTGTGTTTTGAACTTCAATTGTTTGGCCGGACGCTGATGTGAGAATGTCGCCAGGGCGAATCGCATCACCATCTGGCATATTCTCAACCAGCCCAACCAGCCCAACGACATTTACTTTCGCTTTTCGGCTGGCCAGCGCGCAGATCGCGCCTGTGACTGCAGCCGCGCCGCCCATATCGCCGCGCATGTCTTCCATGCCTGCGCCCGGTTTCAACGAAATGCCGCCGGTATCAAAACACACACCCTTACCGACAAGGATCACTGGGTCGCTATCGTCGCCAGCGCCATTCCATTTCATGATACCGAGTTGGCTTTCTTTGCGGGAGCCTTGGCCGACGCCCAACATTGAGTTCATCCCCAGTTTTGCGAGTGCTTTTTCACCAAGGATTTCCACCTCAACACCCAGCTTGCTCAGATCTTTCAGCTTTTCGGCAAAAGTCTCTGGGTTCAAGTCATTCGGCGGCATGTTCACAAGGTCGCGTGCCAGATATGTACCGTCGGCTGAGGCACCCAGGGGCGCAAACGCAGCTTTGGCAGCCTTCACATCATCAGTCACAATCGTCAGAGACGTCACGCTTGGCTTCTGATCAGCCTTCAGTTTCGTGAAATAAGTATCGAAGCGATAAGCCGCGAGTTTCGCGCCTAACCCGACACGACCCGCATCAGTTGCATCCGCGATGTGCAGCCCAATGCTTTTGAAGCCGCTATTGGCATTCGCCTTCAACAAACCCGCGCCAATTGCTTCCAAAGCGCGGTCATCACGCTTTTTCGCGTCACCGCCACCGATCAAGACGGCGCGCTTGGCGGCCAAACCTTTTGGCAGCACGACAAAGGCCTGTTGTTCTTTCTTGCCTTCAAACCGTCCGCCGGTCATCGCTTCTGACAATAGGCCGCCAGATGCGCTATCAATTTCCTTAGCCGCTGCGGGCAGTTCTCCGCCTTTATTCACGATAAATGCGACGATGTCGGTCTTGGCTGAATCAGCGAATGTGATTTTCATGTGTGGAATCTCCGTTTGTTACGGAAACTAAGCATCGACGCGGCCAACGCAACTCGTTAGCAAGTAATTTCATCCATTAAGAGCATATAACTGGGCAATCGCTGCACTTACAGGGCTTATGACGCGCATACAGAAATACATTTTTTCAGAAGTCCTGCGTGCTGTTGTCATCATTGTAGGCGGCCTCGCCCTGCTGGCACTGCTCGCACAGGGGCTTTCGCGCACGGATTTGATCCTTGAAAATCGTCAATCTGCGGTCACCTATTTTTATATTGTCAGCCTCGGCGCTCCCCAAATCATCGCGCTGCTCACTCCATTGGCTTTATTCGTGGCGGGCATTTGGTCTCTCAACCGCATACACAAAGACAGTGAGATCGTCGTCTGTCAGGCCGCGGGCATGACCCGGTGGCAAGTTGCATCGCCTATTATGCGTCTCGCCCTGTTGTGCACTGTTGCGCATTTGACGGTAAACCTCTGGGTACAGCCGCTGGCCCAGCGCGCAATGCGAGAGACTGTTGCCTCAGCCCGCGCAGACCTCGCAGCCCTTCTCATTCGCCCCGGTCACTTCACAACAAGCGGTGATCGCTTGACCTTCTACGCCCGCGATCAAGTTGGGTCAGAACTACGCGGTGTCATGATCTCTGACATGACAGACCCAGAGTTTCCGACAGACATTCTCGCCCGGAGCGCTGAGCTGGTTCAGGTTGACGGCGTTCCGACGCTTCTGCTGCGAAATGCTGTCAGCCAGCAACTCGATGAAGAGGGACAGCTATCTATATTGGAGTTTGATCAATTCCCATTCGATTTAACCGATTTCATGAAAGAGCGCGGGGATTTGGTGCTGAAGGCATCCGACAAATTTCTCTACGAACTCATCTTCATTGATCGGTCGAATTATTATGAAAACAAAGAAGCCGATTCGTTTCTTGCTGAGGCAAATGCACGCCTGACATCTCCATTGCTCAATATCGTCATGGGCTTACTGGCGGTGATTGCTGTGCTTGGCGGGGACTTTAACCGGCTAGGCTATAGTCGGCGGATATTCATCGCCACATCTGTCGCGCTTGGCTTCGTTATTCTGCAAGTCGCTCTACAATCAGCTGCAAGCGATCCAGCGCTAAACGTGCTCCAATGGGCTTTCCCCTTGATCGCAATTGCCGTGATGAGCCACATCTATTTTCGTCGAGGACGCAATATCGGACCACGCCAAAAGCATATGCGTGAGCTACTGTTCTCAGCGGGGACAACGCCATGATCCCATGGTTTTCACGCATACAGAACTACATTCTAAAAGAATGCCTATCGGGGCTTCTACTTGTTCTTGGTATTTTCTCGCTCGCAATTGTTCTCGTCGATGTTGTCGAACAGATGCGAACCGTTGGCGGAGATGTTGATCTAAGCCCTGCGATCGCTCTGCGCCTATCGCTAATGAAACTACCTATGCTGATTGAGCAGACTCTACCTTTCTCAATTCTGATCTCCGCAATGATCGCCTACTCTCGGCTCAATCGACGTTCTGAACTCTCGATTATCCGAGCGAGCGGTTTATCGGCGTGGCGCTTCTTAGCGCCTGTTAGTTTCATGTCTGTCTGCCTCGCACTGCTGACAATGATGATCCTAAACCCGTTTGGGGCAAAACTTGTGGCGTCTTTCGAAATGGAACGCGCTCAGTTGCTTCAGGAAGGTCAAAACGCCTTCACGGTATCAAATACAGGCGTTTGGCTGCGTCAGGGCAATGATAGCAGCCAAACGGTCATTCACGCTAAACAAGTCGAAGACGGCGGTCTTATCCTCATTGATGTGAAGATGATCCAAGAAGAGCGTCTCTTCAGGAATGGCGGAGCCACGACTGACTTTGGCTTTGTGCGCCGCATAGATGCCGACCGCGCCTATCTGAGGAATGGCTTTTGGCAATTAGAGGACGTCATTGAGAACGTCGCCAATCAACCGCTGCAACGCAAAGCCAGCCTTGCTATCCCGACATCGCTAGATGCCGTTTCACTTTTGGATGAGTTTGCATCTCCAAACACAATTGGTTTCTGGAGTTTACCGAAATTCATTCGGCAGACCCAAGCCGCCGGGCTGGATGCCTCCCGTTATAGTATGCGCTTTAATGCCTTGCTCGCGACACCCATCTTCTTTCTAACCATGGCACTTATTGGAGCGATTGTTTGCCTGAGGCTGCAACGCTTGGGCGGCACGCCGCGCTTACTCGCAACAGGTGCAGCGGCAGCGATTTCTCTCTATTTCATCATCCAGGTCTCCGCCAGCCTCGGCGCAACCGGCGCTGCCCCACCGATTGTCGCTGCGTTCGCTCCACCGCTCTTTGTGCTCTTCTGTGTCCTCAGCATTCTGGCCTATAAAGAAGACGGCTAATGTGGCTTAGCGCTTGACACCCCCCGCTTCGTTGACACATCACGGCGCTCTCAAGTGAGGTATGCTATGAAAGTTGTCGTCGTCGAATCGCCCGCCAAGGCCAAAACGATCAACAAATACCTAGGCCCGGACTACACCGTCCTGGCCTCTTACGGTCACATCCGGGATCTGCCGTCCAAAAATGGATCGGTTGACCCTGAGAATGATTTTGAGATGATTTGGGAAACTGACTCCAAATCGTCCAAGCGCGTGACAGATATCGTCAACGCGCTCAAAGGCGCTGACACCCTCATCCTCGCGACCGACCCGGATCGTGAAGGTGAAGCGATCAGTTGGCACCTTGTTGAAGCGCTCAAGAAACGCCGCGCCCTCAAGAAAGACGTCGACGTGCAGCGTGTTGTGTTCAATGCGATCACCAAGAACGCCGTCACGACCGCGATGAACCAGCCGCGTGAAATCGACGGCGAACTCGTGGATGCCTATCTCGCCCGCCGCGCGCTTGATTATCTTGTGGGCTTCAATCTCTCGCCTGTTCTCTGGCGCAAGCTGCCCGGTTCACGTTCTGCGGGCCGTGTGCAATCTGTTGCGTTGCGGATCGTGTGTGATCGCGAAAACGAAATTGAGATGTTCAAGCCGCAGGAATACTGGAACGTTAGCGCTGATCTACGCGCGCCTGATGGCTCAGACTTCCAGACACGGCTCTATGCGCTTGATGGTGAGACCTTAAAGAAATTCACGCTGGGCGACAAAGGCGCAGCCGATACCGCGCTCGCCGCTGTTCGTGCCGGTGGTTACAGCGTCTCATCTGTTGAAGCCAAGCCAGTTAAGCGCAACCCGCCGCCGCCATTCATCACGTCTACGCTACAACAAGAAGCTTCTCGTAAGCTGGGTTTCGGTGCTAAGCGCACCATGCAAGCCGCGCAAAAGCTCTACGAAGAAGGCCGCATCACCTATATGCGGACAGACGGCGTGAACATGGCCGAGGAAGCCTACACTGCCGCCCGCGCCATGATCCAATCCAACTATGGCGCGCAATATCTGCCAGAAAAAACGCGCCGCTATTCTTCAAAGCAAAAGAACGCGCAAGAGGCGCACGAAGCTGTCCGCCCAACAGATTTCCACCTTCGCCCAGAAGAATATCATGGCGGTGAAGACCTCAAAAAACTCTACACCCTCATCTGGCGCCGCGCTGTGGCCTCACAGATGGAAACCGCCCGCTTTGAACGCACGACCATTGATCTGAAAAGCCAAGACAACCGCGCTGTGCTGCGCGCGACAGGCCAAGTCCTTATCTTTGATGGCTTCATCAAGCTCTACACAGAAGGCCGCGATGACGGCGATGATGAAGATGCCGAAGGCCGCTTGCCGAAAATGGAAGTTGGCCAACACGCCGATCTTCTAGGCGCTGAATCCAGCCAGCACTTCACAACGCCGCCGCCGCGCTACACCGAAGCATCATTGGTCAAGCGCCTTGAGGAACTCGGCATTGGTCGCCCGTCCACATACGCCTCGACGATGTCTACGCTGGTGGATCGTGACTATGTGCGGATCGACAAGAAACAACTCGTGCCGGAAGATAAAGGCCGTCTGGTCACCGCCTTCCTCGAAAACTTCTTCGAGCGCTATGTGCAATACGATTTCACCGCAAACCTCGAAGACCAGCTCGATGTCATCTCCGATGGCAAGCTCGACTGGAAAAAATTCCTGCATGAGTTCTGGACGCAATTTGCCGCCACAATCGACGAGACAAAAGATCTCCGCGTCACACACGTTTTGGATGCGCTGAATGAAGCCCTCGGTGCATTCGTGTTCCCGAAAGTAGATGCAGACGGCAATGTCGTTGAAAAGCCGCGCGAATGCCCGCTCTGTAAAGAGGGCGAACTGTCGATGAAACTCGGGCGCTTTGGCGCGTTTGTTGGTTGTTCACGCCACCCTGAGTGTAAATTCACCCGACAATTCTCCGCCAATGGCGATGAAGCCGCGATTAATCCGGATGGCAACGAGTTGGGCCTTCACCCAGACACGGGCCAGATGGTACTACTCAAAAAAGGCCGCTTCGGCCCTTATGTGGAAATGTCACAAGGCGAAGAGGAAAAGCCGAAACGCTCCTCCTTGCGCAAAACAGATGTGCCCGAAGAACTCACGCTCGCGCGCGCTGTGGAGCTGCTCTCCCTGCCCCGTGAAGTCGGCAAGCACCCTGAAGATGGTGAGCCTATTCTGGCGAACTTTGGCCGCTATGGCCCTTATGTTCAACACGGTAAAACCTACGCGAATTTAAAAGACCCGGCGGATGTGTTCGATATCGGCATCAACCGCGCGGTGGCCCTCATTGCGGATAAGATCGCCAATCCGGGACGCGGACGCGGCGCAGCAGCAAAGCCGCTTAAAGAGCTGGGCAAGCACACAGACGGCGAGCCGATCAATGTCTTTGAAGGCCGCTACGGCCCATACGTGAAGCACGGCAAAACCAACGCCACGCTCCCCAAAGAGATAACACCGGAAACGGTCACGCTCGAAAAAGCCATCGAACTCATCGACGCAAAAGCCGCCAAAGGCCCCGCGAAGAAGAAAAAGCCTGCCGCCAAAAAGAAACCAGCCGCGAAGAAGAAGGCGCCAGCTAAAAAGAAAGCACCCGCTAAGAAGTAACCTACTGCTGAGGAGTAAAATGTTCGAAACTAAGAGGCTTTGCGTTAGGCCTGCTCTTTTTCAAACTGAGCTCAGTGATTTTCCGGTGGCAACTCATGGAGGCGTCATCACTCTAATAGAGTATAGGAACCAATTATTCGGAGTTACTTGTCAGCACGTAATTTCTGATTTTCAGTATAAAGACGTGGTAATTACCACGCATAGAAATGGTGGGGAGAAGCTCAGGACAGTCGGAGGGTATTTTCCCACGCGTCCTATTGATGACGCGATTGAGAGCGACCTTTTAGACTTAGTAATATTCCGCATTTCGAAAGATGTTGATAGTAGTAAATTTCAAGATCCTCCTGTGCAGCTAGGAGAGGCAGAACTTTTCTATATTAAGGATCAAGCACTTCTTAGAGCCTATGGAACGCTTAAAGATCAAACTAGCTTTATGCCAGATGAAAGTTGCATCACATTCTTTGAGCTCCAAGTGCAATACCAAAGAAAAAAGCTGCTTCACGGCATATTGCACTTAGCTTCTATGAAGCCTCAATCTGCGGCGCTCAAAAACTTACATGGCATGAGCGGCGGACCGATATTCCATGAAGAGAGCCAACAATTATGCGGCTTAGTATTGCGAGGAGGAATAACCTCTGAGAATCAATATCGCCTTTGGTTTATCGATATCCATGACGTAAGAGAAATGCTTAAAGCAGGTCTAAACCCCAACAAAATTCATCACTACAATAAGTTAGTTTATCATTAACCTGCAACGTAACGCGAGTTGAGCGGAACAATGCCCCCCAACGCGCCGCCGCACATCCCACATTGACAAAATGTTCCCAACATGTTCTACGGCCCCATGAGCGCTGCTTAAACCTGATCGACACATCGATCTCACAGCGCCTGCGATCCCTTCTAAAATTTGAAGCGAACGCCCACATAATTCCGGCGACGCGCACCTGTTGATCACACATGAATCGCATGCTGCTGCGCGCGCTAAAGCAAAAGAGTGCGCCAAATCGCGCCAAATCAGATACAAGAATCATATGACATTCCCAGATAAGAAAACCGTCCTCGACTTCATCAAGGACAACCCTACCGCCACAACCAAGCGCGACATTGCCCGCGGCTTGAAGGTGAAAGGTAAAGAACGCCAAGTCCTGCGCGAAATCCTGACAGAGCTTGAAAAAACGGGTGCACTTGAGCGCACAGGCAAACGCGCCTGGAGCCAGAAAGACCGCCCACCAAGCACGGGCATCGTAGAATTTACCCACATTGATAAGCAAGGCGACCTGATTGGTAAGGCCGTTGGCGACAATGGCCCCTATGGCCCAGACGTCATCTATGCAGGCGCCGCCACTAAGCGCGCAGGCAAAGCCCCCGGCATCGGTGATCGCGCTCTCTGCAAAATGGTTGAGACAGACGGCGAATGGCAAGGCCGCGCCATCACTGTGCTCGAAAAGACCGTCACAACGGCGATGTACGGGCTATACAATGCTAATCGTAAAGACGGCGGCAAAGTCACCCCGGCTAACCGTAAAGACCGCCGGGAACTCTTCATTTCTGAGGCGGATCGCGGCGGCGCTGAAGACGGTGATCTCGTGCGCGCTGAGCCTAAGCCGCAAGGCCGTCGCCAGATGGGCCTCCCCCAAGGCTTTGTCACTGAAGTGATCGGCAAAATGTCAGACCCGCGTGCCGCCAGCCTGTTGGCCATCCACGCCCATGACATTCCCACAGAATTTCCAGAGGCCGCCATCGCACAGGCCCGCTCGCATCAGCCCGAAGAAGGCCCACGCGAAGACCTCACCAACACGCCCCTCATCACCATCGACCCACATGACGCCCGTGACCATGATGACGCCGTTTATGCTGAAGAGCTAAAAGATGGCTGGCGCGTGATCGTCGCCATCGCGGATGTCGCCGCTTATGTCACTGAAGGCTCAGCGCTGGATCAAGAAGCGCTGAAACGTGGCAACTCCACTTACTTCCCAGATCGCGTCGTGCCGATGCTCCCGTTTGAGTTATCAGCCGACGCTTGCTCTCTGAAAGAGGGTGAGCTGCGCCGCTGCCTCGCGGTCGAAATGGAATTCGACACCGCGGGTAAAAAGCGCAAGCATCGCTTCATCCGCGGCATGATGCGCTCGGCTGCTGGCATTTCCTATGAGCAGGCTCAGACCGCCATAGACGGCAACGGCCAAGGCAAGGCACTCGAGATACTCGAAACAGTGCTCAAACCGCTGTGGGGCGCTTACGCTGCCCTCTGCACAGCGCGTGATAAGCGTAGTCCGCTAGACCTCGACCTGCCAGAACGCCGTATTCAATTCAACGAAGCGGGTGAGATCGAAGGCATCATCACCAAGGAACGCCTCGACGCCCACCGTCTAATCGAAGAGATGATGATTCAGGCCAACGTGGCCGCTGCGGAATCGCTTGAGAAAGCCGACAGCTCGCTCATCTACCGCGTCCATGATGTCCCATCAGATGCCAAGATCGCGGCGTTCTCAGACTTCCTGAAAACGCTAGACATGAAATGGCCCATCGGCGAACGCCCACAACCCCATCGCTTCAATAAGCTACTGGGTGAAATTGCTGATACCGAATTTATGCCTATGATTACGCAAATGGTTCTGCGTACCCAAGCGCAGGCCATCTACAGCCCAGAAAATCTCGGCCACTTTGGCCTCCATTTGGAGCGCTACGCCCACTTCACCTCCCCCATCCGCCGCTACGCTGACCTCATCGTCCACCGCGCGCTGATCACGGGGCTAGACCTTGGGCCAGACGGCCTCAGCAAAGCCAGCCAGAAGCAACTGGGTGAAGTCGCAATGCATATCTCTGAAACAGAGCGCCGCTCCATGTCGGCCGAACGTGAAGCGACAGATCGTTATCTGGCCATCTTCCTGGCAGACCGCGAAGGCGCAGAATTTGAAGGCCGCATCACTGGTGTCACGGGTGCGGGTCTATTCGTACAATTAGCAGAGACGGGCGCAGACGGGTTTATCCCGATCTCCTCCATCTCAAAAGACTATTGGATCCAAGACGAAGCTGCGATGGC
>Ga0209345_10002021_pt1 | contig 23252 bp, 18 predicted proteins | sample Cruoilmetagenom7_FD_187294 | JGI IMG/M metagenome (GOLD analysis project Ga0209345, IMG submission 187294) | Oil polluted marine microbial communities from Coal Oil Point, Santa Barbara, California, USA - Sample 7 (SPAdes) (version 2) | ecosystem: Environmental > Aquatic > Marine > Oil seeps ...
CCCTATATATTATGCTCAGTTTTTAAATCAAATATTATCATTCAATTTAAAATCGGATGGATAGATTTGATTTATATAACCTTCTTCAAATGCCCTAAGTCTAATTGAATAACTTTCTCCATTCAGAAATTTTGCAGTTATACGGGGCTCAGGCTTATCTCGGAAATAGATATAGTAAAGATTATCAACATGTTCAAAACGAACAGTATCATCTTCATGAGTGATGATACATTTCTCAATCTCTTCCAGTTGATCAATTATAATAATCATCCCACATACAGGTTCAAGCATGAGTGAGATGTATCTAGTTGAATCAGTGATCTCAATTCCTTGTCTAGGAACATAATATGGGATTTCACCAGTCCAGAAAATCCCATAATTTTTTCTAACACTGCCAAGAACAGAGTAATTTCCCGTAGGTAGTTTTAGTGCATATTCATTTAATGCTTTATCATCAGAATTAACTGTATGACTACGGAATTCGTCTATATCAAATGTTAGACGACCTGGGGCATATATGTGAGGGAAAGAATCTAAGGAAATTATCTTTACAAATTCTGCATGATGGGAGTATTCTGATACAGGATCTAGCCAAGAGGGTTTAATGAAGAATCTTACTTTTAAGGAGGGCTCAATAACTTCAGAACAGCCTGTAATAATCCAAACTAATAGACAAACCAATATAATAGAAGTTTTACTCATCAAAACCTTGTGGGTAAAAGTTACAGTTTGAGATATGTTGTGATTCTATTGAAAATGCAAAAAATTGAGCATAACGGTCCAGTGTATATGAAGCGTGTAAAACATTCGACCAGGTTTCAAAAGCAGTGACTTCATCTTCCGTGGTGACCATAGATTTGCTGGTTATACTATAACCTAAACGTTTCATATACACGTCCTAGTAAATGTTAAATATTTTATAGACATCTTACCTTCAATGCTTTAATCTGATCTTTGGCTATTTTGTAATTTACTTTGTCTTTTAAGGAGTTCTTGTAGAAATCTTTTTTCAACCTTAGTATCTGTAATTTGTACCAATATCGATCTTCAAGTGATTCAGCTTTATGTAAGCAGGTCTCAATCCAATCAAAATGATTTTGAAATTGAAAATTATTTTTGGAGTTAATACCCTCTTGTGTATTGTTAACTAGAAGTTTGGCCCCCCAGTAATAGTTTGCGGGATTGTTTGGATCAATATCAATCGCCATTTTACAGAATAATATAGCAGAATCAATATCATTTAACCAGCGATATTGCTCACCAAGCTGAATCAATTTTAAATTCTCTTCAATTGAATCAGTTACTTGGTTTTTCCAAGCAGGACAAGGATTGTAATTCGTAGGATGGCATTGATCACCGGGATTGATATAAAATAGATGCATATTACTTCTGCCTTCGGGATTTGTATAAGGACATTCAGCTAATCGCAAATCATTTATAGAATCGTAGGGACAATTACCAACTTTATTTTCATTAAAGAGTAATAAGGTTCTTCTATAGTCAATTAAAATTTCCCCTCGAAGATTTACCAATGCCATCTCTTTCAGATTGTTTGTGACAATCACAAGACTATCATTGAAACCATGGATGCCATTATATTTTGCTGGGAGAACTATATTCTGAGTTTCTAAATTTTTTAATCCATACAGGCCAGAATTTTTGTAAGTCACAATAGACTGACCACTTATGTTCATTTGAAAGATTACCAGTGAGATGAAGACGAAAACTTTATGCATTGAGTACTATTTATTAGGGCTAACGGTCCAGTGTATATGAAGCGAATGAAAGTGGCAACTTATTATCATAAGCAGGGAATTTATCTTCCGTAGTGACCACAGATTTGCTGGTTGGACCAAGTACGAAGCGTTTCATATACACGTTAGCGAACGTTATTTTACCTACAGTATTTTTATATAGACACGATATGCATTGATAATATGGATAGTTTTGCGATTTTTTCGGGAACTGTTTTAGAATTTCTCTCTTATTCCAATGCTTCGTTTGATCATATTCCAAAGGAGTGATTGTTACTATATCTCCAGATCTAAGTTCAACAATATTACATGGTGTATGGACTGTAATTGTATCTCCATCAACTAGCTCAATAATTGTAGTAGAATTGCAGATAATGGTGTCTATATCACATGGATAGGCTTTCTGATGAAACAAAACTATACCGAATAAAGTGTCCTCAAGTTTGAAAAATCTTTCGTTCGTGGTCAGAACATACTGATCTTGGTAAACTGGAATTGTACCGCCTTTTCTACCAAATGAACAACTTACTATAACTAATGTAAGCAGAATAGTTAATGCATTACTTATTATTGTCGGAGAATTCATAAATAATGTTCGCTAACGTATGAGTATAGACACCTGTATAGGGTGTGTTTATTTTAACTATATCTGATTTGTAGGGTGTGTTTACAAGGTTAAAATGTGTTGGATATGTATCCTTAAATTTAATCAAAATTGTCGAATGGACTTTTTATATTGCTGAGTTCATTTGTGGCAACATGGGTATAAATTTGTGTAGTTTTTGGATCTTCATGGCCCAGTATTTCCTGAATATATCTAAGGTTGGTCCCCTGCTCAAGTAAATGTGTTGCAAAGCTGTGTCGCAGAGTATGGGGGGTTACATGTTTTTGGATACCAGACTTTTTTACTACTTTCTTCAGGACCTTAGCAACACTTGTCGGGCTATATTTTTTCCCATTTTGCCCTTCAAAAAGCCATTCCCTGGGTTTGTAAATCCTGTAATATTCCCGTAGCATGGAAATCAGTTTATCTGATAGTAAAGTATGTCTGTCTTTTTTTCCTTTGCCACCTCTTATCTTGATAAGTCCCCTTTTTGAATCGATATCCTCTACTTTTAGGTTGATAAGTTCACTGCGCCTGAGACCAGCGGAATAAATTGTGGTAAGTATGCATTTATGCTTTATATTAACACTGAGTTCAAGTAGTAAATTAACTTCTTGTTTGCTTAATACCGTTGGTAGTTTTTTTTCCTTTCTTGGTCTCTCAACCTTATAATACTGTTTTGCTCTTCCCAATACCTTTTCATAATAAAATTTAATGGCGTTGATTCGCTGATTTTGCTGGCTTGCTGATATATCACGCTTATTCATCAGCTCCAATATGTAGGCATTAATTTGATCAGATGATATTTCATGAAGAATATAATTGGCAAAATATTTCTGAAATTGACTGAAATATGTTGAGTATATCTTTATGGTGCTTATACTGTAACGTTTTTGCTGCAGAAGTTTTTTGTAGGCGTCAGGAATTTCATGATTAGGGCTTTTCACTGGTCTTGGTTTCAATGAATCGGTTGGTTCAATACTGGTAATTTTCGCTAGATCGTTTATCGTTTTTCTGAATACTTCCAGGTTAAAAACATTCATAGGGATATACCAGGCCCTTTTTTGAATATTCCACGAGCAGTTTGCCATACGACTGATGACTCGCTTTAACTCAAGATTGTTTTCAAAACGGATCCAAACTACCTTTTTACCTTTCAGATAACCTTTTTCAACATAGACTAAACTATGGTTATATTGTATTGCATATTGCCATCATTTTTTTTGGTTTACAGGCTATTTTGTCTGTGTTATTCTACGTTAATGTCGATGTACCCTGAATTATCAGTAAGCAATAATCCATTTTGTAGTTATTTTTAATGGAATTATCATTTAATACAAATTTTTTATTAGTTTCAGATATTATTTAATCGACTGATAATTAGTATTATGAAACATACAAAAGTCGCCGTTGTACAGGCTCAGCCATTTCTCTTTGAGACTGACAAAACAATTGAAAAAATGTGGGATCTTTTGGCCGGAATAAAAATTGAATCACCCGACCTGGTTCTGTTTCCGGAGGCATTTTTGCCAGGATATCCGAGGGGACTTACTTTCGGGGCGGTTGTTGGAAGCCGTTCTAAGGAAGGAAAAGAACTATATGCCCGATATTATCAAAATGCCATAGCTGTTGGAGACGCCAGATTCAAAGATTTACAAAAAATGGCTGCAGAGTTAAAAGCTGACCTGGCTGTTGGTGTGGTGGAGAAGGAGAACAAAAGTGGAACACTTTATTGTACAATATTATATTTTGCCTCGGATGGCAATTTCCTCGGAAAGCATCGGAAGCTTAAACCCACTGGTTCTGAACGCTTGATTTGGGGTGAGGGAGACGGGTCCACTATGCCGGTGATTGACAATGGTTTTGGGATTTATGGCGGACTCATTTGTTGGGAGAATTATATGCCCCTTGCTCGGATGGCCATGTATCAGCAAGGGATACAAATCTACCTGGCACCCACAGCTGACTGCCGGGGCAGCTGGCAGAACACCCTTCAGCATATTGCTGCCGAGGGCAGATGTTTTGTACTAGGATGCAACCAGTTGATCACACGGGATGCATATCCTGAGGATATTCTAGAACTGGTCTCCAATCCTTCAACCATAGCCTGTACCGGTGGAAGTGTCATCATTGCTCCCGGGGGTGATGTAATTGCCGGTCCTGTACTCAATGAGGAAAATATCCTTCATGCAGAACTTGACATGGAAGAGGTGACCAGGGGAAAATATGAGTTCGACGTAGCCGGTCATTACAACCGGCCTGATGTTTTCTCTTTCAAGGTCAATTCGGGATCAGGAACCCAGTAACATGGGGTGCCTATTAAGAATCATCTGACCTTTATAGTGCTTGACAGACTTTTCAGGGATCAGGCCTTCCATAATTCAAGCAGGAGACTTTTACTTCCATAAACCGGGTCAGTTCTGGGATCCGGAACGTTGGTTATATTTTTGTCTGCTGCTGGCCTCTCTCCTTCCTTGCCATAATTCATGTCCCATGATTGTCCGGAGGGGTAAGCTCCAATAACCCTGAAATCATGGCTGGAGTTAATGTTTTTATGGGCCACCCCGGCCGGGATGATCACTACATCCCCAGGCTCAACGGCCAGGATGGGGCCTTTTTCCCCACCAAACTGCACCCTGGCATTTCCTTTATAGATACCCAGTACTTCATGGGCGGTACTATGATAATGATGAAAAGGATAAATTCCGTTGCGCCAGGATCCACGCCATTTGTTGCCATTGAAAATCTCCTCGATGATGTCTGCTCCCTTGCCTTCGCTGAAAATGATTGCCTTTTTGTATAAAACCAAAGGATGTGAGGGATTATTGGGAAAGGTGCCATCATCCTCCAATGGTTTGCTGATCACTTCCGGTCCAGGGTTGATATTCTGTTCCATAAAGAATTCCTCCTGATGCATTGGTTATAAATTGCTTCGTGGTGTTAAAATATTGTGCCGATTTGTATTAGTTAGACAGATGGGGCCCTGAGCTCCTCAGAGGCGGCTTTATTACCAGCTGCATCCACAGTGATAATTTTGTAAGTATGTGCAGAACGATTGCCAGGTTTGTCTTCGAAACGGAAAGGAGATGGACCTGTCTGAGGCTGGTGAGGCATATTCCCAGTCTTCTCTCCATCGCGCCATATCTCGTAGCTACTGATTGGCTCATCCCCGGCTAAGGATGTATTCCATGAAAGTGCAACCACCCGCTCATCCCCTTTCATTTCCTGCCTGATTTCTGGTGTGGAAGGGGCAGTCAAACCACCTTCATTCACCTGGAAATAATTTGTTTTGCCTTCCTTCGCTGCCAGGGCCATTCTTTCGATGTTTTGGCGATCCCCTTCTCCGAGACCGTTCGGCTCGATCTGTGCTGACAGGAAGTTCTGGTGAAGCTGGCATTTGGCCGGGTTTTCATCAACATGGCCGATACCGATAATGGCTGTATGGATCCCCGGTGTTGTGAGGGCGTACTGTACTAGCGGCTGGCTGGGCAGTTGTTCACTGCCCACTGTACGGACAACATGCTCCGAGGTATTGGACCACCTGGCGGGTTTGGTATACATTGCTCCATCTGCAAATACTTTCATGGCTATGATCCCCAGGTTCTTTGCAGCAGCAACCGGGATTACATTATGCTGCATATTCATGTTGAGCTTGTCATTGGCATTGATGGCCACCAGCATTCCGTCGAAAAGATCGAAGGTGTCGCGCTGGATCATCTTGATCATGTTAGGCGATGAATAATGGCCTGAAAAACCTATATGTTTTATTAGTTTTTTATGTTTAGGGTTAAGACCTGTTAGATTGGTACCATCCCTGACATCCCTGAGTGCTGCCAGGGCACCTATATGTTCCATATCCGGACTGGTATCTTCGATCCCTTTGAAAACAACATCCACCTCACTTTCCAGGCGAAAATTATGGATCAGTACCATATCAAGATATGCCCCTTCCGGGTAAGCGCCCGTCCCGTCCCCGAATACCTGGCTCAGGGTACGATTAACATCATAGAGGGTATGCGCAGGCATGGCCCCGTTTGTGCCGCTGTAGACTCCTTCCACCGGGTAACCACCTTTCCCCCATCTCAATCCGGTTTTTGATGTCAGGAAAATGGATTTTCTCAGTTTCTCGTTAAAAGCAGCCTGTCCGGGTATCAGGTTGAGTTTTCTGAAGGCCCTTCCGAAATTTACCTGACTGGGACCGTAATAATTTGAGGTGTCAAAATAATTCACCCCCATTTTGAAGGCCTTCATGATAATCTCAACGGGATCTTCAGTAGGTGACGTCCATTGCAATGACGCTTGTCCCCCAAGCCCCAGGGAAGTCACCTCAAAATCCAGTTTGCCAAAACCCCTGGTCATCGGAGTGGGCAGGGTGCTGCCTGAACATGAAATATAAGGAAGGGTTGAAATCCCTGCTGCAGCTACTGCAGAAGTTCTCAGAAAATCCCTGCGGTTAAATTGTGTGGCATTTTTTCTCATGTTATGCTGGATTGGTTTCAATTAATTCTAACAGCCTAAATTTAAGGAATCATGGTTAATATTCAATCCATTGGAATTAATATTCAATTCATACTATTTATTAACTTTGTGTGCTTTTAAAAGTTTGTGTTTTTTATAATTTTGAGTGCTTTAAATTATTGAGTGCTTTTTGAACTATGTGTGCTTTCTGACAGGCTAAACCATGAGCGAGCAACAGAAAAAATCTTTAGCTGAGAGACTTCGTGATAAATTCAGGCTGATCATTTACAATGACAGTTCCTTTGAAGAAATCTGGTACATCCGTCTTACACGGATTAATATCATAATCCTGACAACAAGTCTAATTGTTTTGATCGTGGTGGGTATATTTGCGCTGGTAGCATTTACCGGAATCCGGCAATTGATCCCCGGCTACCCGGATGAAAATCTTCGCCGGACCATCCACATGAATGCTGTACGGCTCGACTCACTTGATAATGAGATCAGAATGCGTGATCAGTATTTTCAGAATATCCGCTTACTGGTTGCAGGTGAGGAACCGGTTAACCCGATTAACTTGGGGGATACAACCATGGAACCCACTGCCGTACATTTCTCTAAATCCATCGAGGACTCCCTGCTCAGGATGCAGATTGAGCAGGACGAACAATATAACCTGCTGGTTTTGTCCAACCAACGCAGTCCCACAGACCTGGCGGGCATTCATTTCTTTGCCCCTATCAGGGGATTGGTAACCCTGCCATTTAACTCTTCTGAGAACCATTTTGGGACAGATATTGTTGCTGCGCCCATGGAAGTAGTCAAGGCTACCCTTGATGGGACAGTTATCATGGATGCATGGACTGTTGAGACTGGCTATGTAATTCATATTCAGCACGAAAATAACCTTATTTCAGTCTATAAACATAACTCCGAACTCCTTAAGAAATCAGGAAATATTGTGAAGGCAGGGGATGCCATCGCCATCATAGGAAATTCAGGTGAACTTACCACTGGTCCCCATCTGCATTTCGAGTTATGGCACAACGGAACTTCCATCGATCCGCAATCCTATATTGTCTTCTAAATGCAAAAACAGGTAGCCATTCTCGGATCAACCGGATCCATCGGGACCCAGACCCTGGAGGTTATTGAGAAAAATCCGGATCATTTCAAACTGGAAATCCTGACTGCACGCAATAATGCAGATGTACTGATAGCACAATCCAGGAAATTCCTCCCAAACCATGTGGTTATCGCCAATGAAGATAAATACAATTATGTTTCCCAGCATCTCTCTGACCTGCCAGTTAAAGTATATGCCGGAAACGATGCGCTGGAGCAAATTGTTGAGATGGATTCGGTTGACATAATTATGTCAGCGCTGGTGGGTTTCTCTGGGCTACAGCCCACCCTGAGAGCGATCCGGGCCGGGAAGGACATTGCCCTGGCCAATAAGGAAACACTGGTGGTAGGTGGTGACCTGGTTATAAAATCTGCCATAAAAAACAGGGTGAATATTTATCCGGTAGATTCCGAACATTCAGCCATTTTCCAGTGTATAGTCGGGGAAGAACTCAATCCCATCGAGAAAATCATACTAACTGCATCGGGCGGACCATTTCTTGGGAAAGACCGGGCCTACCTGCAACATGTCACCCCGGAAGAAGCTTTGAAACATCCTAACTGGTGTATGGGCAACAAGGTTACCATTGACTCGGCATCACTGATGAATAAAGGACTGGAGGTAATTGAGGCCAAGTGGTTATTTGGTTTGAGAGCTGAGCAGATTGAGGTGATTATCCATCCTCAGTCAATTATTCACTCCCTGGTACAGTTTGAAGATGGATCTCTGAAAGCCCAGCTCGGGATCCCTGATATGAAATTGCCCATTCAGTATGCACTTGGATTTCCGAAACGCCTGAAATCCGATTTGGAAAGATTTTCCTTCTCAAGTTACCCAAACCTAACTTTTCAGTCCCCCGACAAAGAAACTTTTCCCAACCTGTCCCTGGCATACAATGCGTTGCAAAAAGGAGGGAATATGCCCTGTGTTATGAATGCAGCCAATGAGGTGGCTGTCAATGCCTTCCTTGACGGGAAACTGGGTTTTTTCGACATGTCTGGGGTCATTGAAAAAACCATGAACTCAGTGGCATTTTTTGCCACTCCAGATCTAAATGATTACGTGGAAACTGATTCAGAGGCAAGAAAAATTGCCGAAAGTTATCTTTTTAGATAATTTTGCCTGGATTTTACAACTGAAAGAATGAACGTTATAATACAAATTGCACAGTTCCTGTTAAGTTTATCCATCCTGGTATTCCTGCATGAGTTAGGCCACTTTGCTTTCGCCAAGTTATTCAGGACCAGGGTAGAAAAATTCTATATTTTCTTTAACCCATGGTTTTCCCTGTTCAAAAAGAAAATAGGCGACACTGAATATGGTATAGGCTGGCTGCCTCTTGGTGGCTACGTGAAAATTTCCGGCATGATCGATGAATCTATGGACAAGGAACAAATGAAAAAACCTCCTCAACCATGGGAGTTCAGGTCTAAACCACCTTACCAGCGCCTGCTGATCATGATAGGCGGTGTACTGGTCAATTTCCTGCTGGCACTGGTTATATATTCTACCACACTTTTTGTCTGGGGAGATCAATACCTGCCAACCAAAAATGTGAAATACGGGATCATGTGTGATTCTGTAGCTCTTGACATCGGTCTCCGGAACGGTGATAAAATACTAACTGTTGATCATGTGGAAATAGAAAATTTCAACAAGATCTTCCATGATGTAGTAGTGAATAGTGCCAGTTCCATCCAGGTAGACCGTAAAGGGCAAGTTGTTGACATCCCCATCAGGGAGGAACATCTCGCACCTCTTTTGAAGAGTGAAATTTTCATTGCCACCCGTATTCCTTTTATTGTGGATGATTTCAGTAAGGATTCTCCGGCCCAGGCTGCTGGTTTACTCGTCAATGACAAGGTTGTTGCCCTCAATGATATGGAGATTGAGTTTTTTGATGAATTCCGGAGCAAAATGAGTGAATTGAAGGGGCAAGAGATATCCGTAGGGGTACTCAGGGAGGGTGAAAACCTTACCTATACATTCGATGCTACTGCTGATGGAAAGATCGGTGTCTGGCCAGTTGGGGACCTGAGCAGGTTTTTTGAACTTCAGAATGTCGAATATTCATTCCTTCAGGCCGTCCCTGCAGGTATCAGCAAAGGTTTTGGAAATGCCATTAGCTACCTGAAGCAGTTGAGGCTGATCTTTACACCTAAAACAAAAGCCTACGAATCGTTGGGGGGATTTATCAAGATCGGAAGTTTCTTTCCAAAGGTATGGGACTGGCAGGTTTTCTGGGAAATGACCGCCTTGTTATCCATCATTCTTGCGATTATGAACCTTCTTCCGATTCCTGCACTGGACGGGGGACATGTGATGTTCCTTATGTATGAGATCGTCAGTGGAAGGAAACCTGGGGATAAATTCATGGAATATGCGCAGATAGCCGGAATGCTGCTCCTGCTAGCCCTGCTTCTTTATGCCAATGGCAATGATGTGGTGCAATTGTTCCGGAAATAGATATTATTACTACATTTGTAGGGTTGAAGTAAAAAATTGAAGACAATGGAACTATTAATTATTTTAGGTATACCAGGACCATGGCAGATTGTACTGATCGTCCTGGTGGTCCTGCTGCTTTTTGGAGGCAGAAAGATTCCTGAGCTTATGAGGGGTCTGGGACAGGGCATGAAGGAATTCAAAAAAGCCACCAGCGATGATAAAGAAGCTGAAGGCGAAACTGATAACGAGATCGACAAGGAATAGATTTTTTTAATATCTGTCACTAATACCTGTCATTCATTCCTTTAATATTGAAGGTGGCAGGTTTTTTTATGCCCGAAAATGCTACCCTACAGATCATTGTTTGAAATCCGGGAGGCCTTTAACAGGCAGGAACTTGATCTGCCCTTTTTGGTTGAATCGTACCTTGAAAGAATAGAGGAGCAAAAAAACCTGAATGTTTTCGTTGAAGTATTCGACCAGGAGGCATTGGACAGCGCAAGGCTTATCCAGGATAAATTGGCTGGAGGCAAAGCCGGGAAGCTGGCGGGAATGGTGATTGGTCTTAAAGACAATATATGTTATAAAGGGCATAGCGTCTCTGCAGGTTCCAAATCGCTTCAGCATTACCAGTCGGTGTACAATGCCACGGTAGTTGAGCGGCTTATTGGGGAAGATGCCATCATCATTGGACGAAACAATTGTGATGAATTTGCCATGGGTGGCACCAATGAAACATCCGTACACGGACCTGTCCTTAATCCAATTGACAGGGGGAAGGTCCCTGGTGGATCATCAGGCGGATCTGCAGCGGCCGTAGCAGCCGATCTCTGCCTGGCAGCCATCGGTTCCGATACCGGAGGGTCCATCAGGCAGCCTGCTTCTTTTTGCGGACTGGTGGGTTTAAAGCCTACCTATGGCAGGGTGAGCAGGTACGGATTGATTGCCTACGGTTCTTCTTTCGACCAAATCGGTCCCATTACATGGAACATTGACGACGCAGCCCTGATCCTTGAAGTGATCGCAGGTCCGGATGTTTACGACAGCACTGCATCGGATCAGCCTGTCCCACAATACTCCATGCTTAGCTCCCCTGTATCAAAGCGCATTGCATACCTGCAGGAATCGCTGGACCATCCAGGTCTCGACCCGGAAATCAGGAATCAAATGATGAGGTTCATAGAAGGGCTCAGGGAGGAGGGCTACCAGGTAGATCCTGTATCGTTTCCCTACCTTGACACCCTGGTGCCTGCATATTATGTTATGGCCATGGCTGAAGCTTCCTCCAACCTGGCCAGGTATGACGGTATCCATTACGGTCACAGAACAGATGAAGCTACTGATGCCAAAAGCATTTATATAAGATCAAGGAGTGAAGGATTTGGTACCGAGGTCAAGAGAAGGATAATGACCGGTACATTTGTATTAAGTGCAGGGTATTATGATGCCTACTATGGGAAAGCACAAAAAGCCAGGAGGCTGATCAGGGATAAGACCTTGGAGATCCTTGCGAATTATCCAATGATCCTGCTTCCGACAACACCCAGAACAGCGTTCGGATTGGGGACCATGGGTGAAAACCCCGTTGCCCTGTACCTCGAAGATATTTTCACCATCCATGCTAACCTGGCGGGGATCCCGGCTGTATCTCTGCCATTGGGCTTGCATTCAAACAAAATGCCTTTTGGTATACAGTTAATGACCGGGTCTTATAATGAAAAAGAACTTTTGAACTTCTCAAAATATATACTGGCTAAATTCAATACTTTGGCTTGAATTTTGCAAGCTATCAGCTGATTATCATGTACATTAAACCCCCTGTTATGCACAGATCACTCTTTCTCCTATCTCTCATTTCTCTTATCTTAATTACAGGCTGTACCAAGCAAGAAAGAAGAGGCTTACTTCCTATGGTTTCCGGTAAACCAGGAGAGGTTCTGCTGGTGATTGAACCCTATTTATGGGAATCTACCTTGGGACAATACTTTTTAAATTTCTGCAATGAGCCTATTGAGGCACTGCCCGCCGATGAGCCAAGTTATACTTTGATCCATATTCCTTCCAATGGTTTCAATAAGATATTTAAGGGTCATAGAAATATTATATTAACGGAGATCTCCGACACGTATACTGAACCCAGGATTATTATCCAGCGTAACGTATGGGCACATCCACAATTATTGATCAAAGTTGTGGGGCCCAAGGATTCCACCACCATCGCCTACCTGAAAAATAACAGCAATAAACTGCGAAACCTGCTTCAGGTGGATGAACGAAACCGCATAATTGAGAATTACAAAAAAAACAAGGCCAAAGGAATCGATGAAAGGCTGAAACAGCAACATAAACTCTCCATTTCTGTTCCAGCAGGTTATACTGTGGGACTTGATTCCTCAAATTTTATCTGGTTGACACATGAGGTAGCAGACATGACACAGGGTGTATTGATCTATTACTATCCCTATACTGACGAAAACACTTTTACACCTACCTACCTTGTCAATATGCGCAACCGGTTTACAAGGCAATATGTACCAGGACCAGTAGATGGTTCATACATGAAAACGGAGAACCAGTACCCCGTTATTTTCAGTGAAAACGCAAAAAATGGCAATTATATGGTTGAAATGCGGGGTCTTTGGAGGCTTGAAAAAGCTTTTATGGGAGGCCCCTTCATCAGCCATACCATTCTTGATGAACCAAGAAACAGGGTGGTCACGGTTGAAGGCTTTGTGTATGCTCCCAGCCTTGATAAGAGACTCTATGTCAGGGAAGTTGAAGCCATACTCCACACCTTTGATATAGTGAATTAGAATCGTTCAAAAAAGTTATCTTTGCACAATGAAGATAACTTCCATAGAAAAAACCGGCCCCAAAGACAGCATCATCCTTGTTGGGAAATCCACTTCCGGAATCAAATCCTGGCTTAATTCCGACCAGGAAAAAGAATACCTGAAATTTTGCCTTGATAATAAGAAGAAACAATTCGTCTTCAACCAATATCCACGCTGGATCCTTGTCCATCTGATTGATGATAAGAAAAAGCCCAACCTATCCCTTGAAGAAACCAGGAAAGCTGCAAAAACGTTTGCCGACCTGGTGAATGACAGGAAACTATCCTCGGTTTCCATTGTGGGACTTGAAAAAAAAAGGGATCACTTACTGGCTTTTGCAGAAGGTCTTGCACTAAGTAGTTACCAGTTCAATAAATACCTGAATAAGAAGGAAGAAAAGGATAATTCCCTCAAATCCATTAAGGTCCTCCTGAGAGATAACAAACAGGGGGTGAAAGAACTGGATCAACTTTGCAGGGCTGTGTACAAATCACGAGACCTGGTGAATGAACCTCTTTCAACATTAACTGCTGTAAAATTATCGAAGGAAATTGAAGATATGGGCAAGGAGGCAGGTTTCCATGTCGAGACATTTCACAAAAAGAAAATAGAATCACTGAAGATGGGGGGATTGCTGGCCGTTAACAAGGGAAGCATTGATCCACCTACATTCTCCATCCTGACCTGGAAGCCCGAAAATCCAAAAAACGACAAACCCATTGTCCTGGTTGGCAAAGGAGTTGTATATGATACCGGGGGACTCAGCCTGAAGCCAACTGCTGACAGCATGGATTATATGAAATGCGATATGGCCGGGGCTGCAACAGTAGCCGGTGCCCTCTATGCACTGGCCAGCAATAAGGTTCCTATTCACGTTGTCGGGATCATCCCAGCAACAGATAACCGTCCGGATGGCAATGCTTATGTCCCGGGAGATGTAATCCGGATGTTTAACAACTCAACCGTTGAGGTTCTGAATACAGATGCAGAAGGCAGAATGATCCTCGCCGATGGACTGGCCTGGGCAGAAAAGCTGGATCCTGAGCTCGTTTTCAGCATTGCCACCCTGACAGGAGCCGCCCACGCGGCCATTGGAAAATATGGGATCGTCTCCATGGGAAATGCAGGTAAAAAAGATATGGATGCATTGAAGAAAAGTGGTGAGCAAGTGTTCGAAAGGATTGCCGAATTTCCATTCTGGGATGAATATGATGATTTGCTTAAATCGGATATAGCTGACCTGAAAAACATTGGTGGCAGGATTGCCGGAGCAATTACCGCAGGAAAATTCCTTGAACATTTCACCAACTATCCCTATATTCATCTGGATATTGCAGGTCCTGCATTTAACAAAATGAGGGATAGTTATAGGGGAAAAGGTGGAACTGGGATCGGTGTAAGGCTATTATACGATTTTATCAAAAATCAGCAGAAATGATCAAGGTAGGTATTACACATGGAGACATTAATGGTATTGGCTATGAAGTGATCATTAAGACCTTGCTTGACAGCCGTATTTATAGTATATGCACACCAATAATCTATGGCTCTCCCAAAGTTGCAGCCTATCATCGCAAGGCCCTGGACATAGATAACTTTAACGTGAGCAATATCAAAACTCCCGAAGAAGCCAATCCCAAAAGGGCCAGTATCATCAATTGTGTGGATGATGAGGTAAGGGTAGAACTTGGCAAATCAACTACCGTTGCAGGTGAAGCCTCACGCCAGGCATTGATGCGGGCTGTTGCTGACCTTAAAAGCAATAAAATACAGGCCCTTGTCACAGGCCCCATCAACAAACATAATATCCAGTCAGAAGATTTCAAATATGCGGGTCATACTGAATTCCTCCAGGATTACTTCGGTGTTGAAGAGGTCTTAATGCTCATGGCAAGTGACCTGATGAATGTCGGGGTTGTCAGTAGTCATGTACCACTGGCTGAAGTTTCTGCGAGATTGACCACGGAAGCTGTCCTGGACAAGATAAAAATCCTTAATGATACCCTAGTAAGAGACTTTGGGATCAGGAAACCCCGCATCGCTGTATTGGGATTAAATCCACATGCCGGTGAGGAGGGTATGCTTGGCGAAGAAGAGAATGACATAATCATCCCCGCCATTGAAAAGGCCAGGGAGGAAAGGTATACGATCTTTGGTCCCTTCCCCGCAGATGGGTTTTTCGGTGCTGGAGATTTTACCAAATTTGATGGTGTCCTCGCGATGTATCATGACCAGGGACTGATCCCATTTAAAACCCTGGTCCCCGATGAAGGGGTTAATTATACTGCGGGACTACCCATTGTCCGTACTTCTCCAGCTCATGGAACCGCTTTTGACATAGCCGGGGGCAATCAGGCAGGGCATGGTTCTTTCCGCAAGGCTCTTTACATGGCCTGTGACATATACCGGAACAGGATCCAATACGAAGAGCTTAATGAAAATCCCTTGCCTGACAGGGATATTTCAGATCTTGAACGATAAGGTCCTGCTGTTTAAAAACATCCTGTTTTACTTTGCTTACAGTTATTTAGTAATCCTTCATTCGGGGATATTCATTAGCTTTGCGTAAATTCCTAAATCCCACTAAAAAATGGCCAGATTTACCAAAGAAGATGCCCTGAATTATCACTCAGAGGGCAGACCGGGAAAAATTGAAGTAATTCCCACCAAACCCCATAGCACTCAGTGGGACCTTTCAGTTGCCTATTCTCCCGGGGTGGCAGAACCCTGCCTGGAGATCGAAAAAAACCCGGACGATGTTTATAAATACACTGCTAAGGGAAATTTGGTCGCGGTAATTTCCAATGGTACTGCGGTCCTGGGACTTGGAAACATCGGTGCCCTGGCAGGCAAACCTGTAATGGAAGGAAAAGGCCTGCTCTTTAAGATCTTCTCTGATGTAGATGTGTTTGATATTGAGATAGATACAACCGATGTTGACAAGTTCATAGATCATGTGAAGGCCATCTCCCCTACCTTCGGTGGGATCAATCTTGAAGATATCAAGGCCCCTGAATGTTTTGAGATTGAACGGAGTTTAATAGAAGAATTAGATATCCCTGTCTTTCATGACGATCAACATGGCACGGCCATCATCTCCGGTGCGGGATTATTGAATGCCGTTGAAATCATCGGGAAAGAAATCAAAGATTTGAAGGTGGTAGTAAATGGCGCAGGGGCTTCAGCCATATCCTGTGCCAGGTTGTATGTTGCCATGGGGGTCAAGCAGGAGAATGTGATCATGGTGGACAGTAAAGGAGTGCTGAGTAAGAAAAGAACAGACCTGAATAAATATAAACTTGAATTTGCCATAAAGACAGACAAGGTCACCCTGGAAGAAGCCGTGGAAGGGACTGATGTATTCCTTGGTCTGTCTGTGGCTGATGTACTTACCCCTGAGATGTTAAAAACCATGGCTCCGGATCCCATTGTGTTCGCCATGGCAAATCCAAACCCCGAGATTGCTTACGAGAAGGCCATGGCTGCCCGCGACGATTTGATTTTTGCAACAGGCAGATCTGATTACCCCAACCAGATCAATAATGTCCTGGGATTCCCATTTATTTTCCGGGGAGCACTTGATGTAAGAGCCAGGGAGATTAACGAAGAAATGAAAGTAGCAGCAGTGAAGGCACTGGCCGCATTAGCCAAAGAGGATGTGCCTGAAATAGTCAACACTGCATATATGGCCACAAATATTGTCTTTGGCCGAGAATATATTATTCCCAAACCCCTTGATCCCAGGCTTATTACCGCCGTGGCTCCGGCGGTAGCAAAAGCAGCCATGGATAGTGGCGTGGCACGAAAGGAGATTACTGACTGGGAAGCTTACAATGAAGAACTACTCCGCCGGCTTGGTCTCGACAACCGCCTGATCAGGCGGATCATTAATAAAGCACAGCGTGATCCAAAGCGGGTGGTATTTGCTGAAGCAGAGAATTTCAAGGTTCTGAAGGCAGCCCAGACCGTGATCCACCAGGGTATCGCTTCGCCCATACTGCTGGGAAACAAACAGAAGGTAAACAACCTAATAAAGGAGAATAACCTGGACCTGGAAAATGCAGTTATAATCGATCCTATCAGCGATGAAGAAAATGATACCAGGAAGGAATTTGCCAGGTTGTTCTTTGAAGCACGGCAGCGGAAAGGATTAACCTATGATGAAGCCCTGGAGTTGATGTTCCAGCGAAATTATTTTGGGGCTATGCTGGTGGAAACAAACCAGGCGGATGCGTTCCTGAGTGGTTTTACCAGTAAGTATGCCGATACCATCAAACCGGCATTGCAGATCGCCGGGACTAATAATCCCGAGGACAGGATTGCAGGCATGTACATACTGATCACGAAAAAGGGACCATTATTTTTTGCAGATACAACCGTTAATATCTCCCCTTCTGCAAGGACATTGGTAGATGTAGCATTGCTTGCCGATCGCGAAGTTCGGAAATTTAATATAGTACCAAAGATTGCATTGTTATCCTACTCTAACTTTGGTGCCATCAGAAACGGGAGCCCCTCCCGCGTACATGAAGCAGTGGAGATCCTTCACAGAGAACATCCCCACCTGATTGTTGACGGCGAGATCCAGGCAAATTTCGCCACAAACAAGGATTTGCGCATGAAAAAATTTCCCTTCTCCAAATTAAAGGATGCAGATGTCAATACATTCATTTTCCCGAACCTCAGTTCAGGCAATATTGCATACAAATTAATGCATGAACTGGCTGGTATGGAGGTGATCGGGCCTATCCTGCTGGGGATTGGAAAACCTATTCACATCCTGCACCTGGAAAGTTCAGTACGTGAGATCGTGAATATGACAGCCATCTCAGTCATTGATGCACAATATCAACAGGCGGAAGACAATAACTAACGGGTCGGTATTTGGAGTATTTTGTTATTTTTAGGCTTTTATATCTTAGCCACTGAACATGTACGAGTTTATTACGGGTGATATCGTTGAGAAAACACCCACTTACATCATCCTGGAAACTGGTAATGTCGGATATTTTATCAATATTTCCCTCTTTACCTACAGCCTTCTCCCGGACCAGAAACCCTGTCAGCTTTTTATACATCAGATCGTCAGAGAAGATGCCCATATCTTTTTCGGTTTCATCAACAAAGAGGAGCGAGAGGTATTTCGCCAGCTTATCTCGGTCTCAGGCGTGGGTGCCAATACGGCCCGGCTAATTTTATCCTCCCTGAGCCCGGTAGAGATCCAGCAGGCAATCAATGAAGGGAATGTACTGGAACTGCAAAAAATTAAAGGGATCGGCGCCAAGTCTGCCCAACGAATTATAGTCGATCTGAAGGGGAAGATCAGTATGGCTTCAGAAATGGACCATTTATTCCCTTCAAAGAGCAATACTATCAAGGAAGAATCGTTATCTGCATTAGTTAATCTTGGTTTTGCTAAAAAAACTGTTGAGAAAGTACTTGAGCAGATCCTTAAGGGTGAAAATGATCAAATTACCGTTGAAGAATTAATTAAAGAAGCCCTTAAAAAACTTTGAATTAGCTAACCACCATCAGCCTGACTTTTGAAGAGGGGTATTATATACATTGCTGTTCCTGTTTTTGTTTTTACCCTGTCAGCCGTATTATTACCTGCTGTCAGGGCTCAAACATCACCGGATAGCGTAGACCTGAGATATCCCTTCAGGGGGGATCCTGATGGCAATATTTCAGATCCGGGAGATATCTCACCTCTATTTCTGAGTAATCCTTCCAATATTGAGACAAATATTGTCTACGACCCGGTTTCCAATACCTATGTTTTTTCTGATAAAGTTGGCAGGTTCAATTACCGTCCTTCACGGGTAATGTCCTTTGATGAGTACAGGAACTTTGAAATGAACCAGGCCAAAAGCCAATACTGGAAACAACGCAGGGCTGGTGATAACCTGGATACCCAGTCCTCTCTGATCCCTACCATAAATGTTGGTGGGGAAGCATTCGACAGGGTATTTGGTAACAATACCATCAATATTATACCCCAGGGTTATGCGGAACTGATTTTTGGTTTCAACATGTCAAAAATCGACAATCCCACCCTTACTGAAAGACTGCGGAAGACCCCTTCCTTTACATTCGAAGAGAAGATCCAGATGAATGTTACCGGAACTATCGGGGATAAGATGAAGCTAGGGGTTAATTACAATACGGAAGCTACCTTTGAGTTTGAGAACAAGACCAAACTGGAATATACGGGAAAGGAAGACGAGATCATTAAGAAGATCGAAGCCGGGGATGTAACCTTACCCCTGTCCGGATCCCTGATCCAGGGTAGCCAGAGTCTGTTTGGATTAAAGACTGACCTGCAGTTCGGAAAACTTACAGTAACCTCTGTTTTCTCACAGCAGAAGGGCGAGACATCGGTCATTGATGTGCAGGGCGGAGCACAACTTAGTGAATATGAAATGAATGTAGATGAGTATGATGCCAACAGGCATTTCTTCCTTGCACATTATTTCAAGGATACCTATGACCGTGCCCTTGCCAACCTGCCAGTGATCAACTCTGGCATAAATATTACCAAGATCGAGGTATGGGTTACTAATAAGACCAGTAATTTTGAAAATTCCCGGAATATCCTGGGACTGATGGACCTTGCAGAGGGACAGGAAAACATCTATGGCACCGATTACTGGTCACAGACATCCGGGCAAACTGGATCTTATCCCAGAAATGAACTGAATACACAGTACCAGGAAATGACAAACACGTATGCTGGAATCCGGAACATCAATAATGTTACCCTGACACTTTCCCCTCTGTTGCCTGGATTTGGACCGGGACAGGATTATGAAAGGATTGAAAATGCCAGGAAATTATCCTCAAGGGAATATACCCTCAATGATAAACTTGGTTATATATCCCTGAATGCCGCCCTGAATACCGATGAAGTACTGGCGGTAGCATATGAATACACGCTGAATGGAAGAACATATAAAGTCGGGGAATTATCCTCAGATGGTGTCTCTGCCCCAGGTACATTGATTGTTAAACTGCTGAAAGGGACCAACCTCACACCTCAGCTTCCTACCTGGGAGCTGATGATGAAAAACATCTATGCCATAGGGGCCTTCCAGGTAAATCCTGATGATTTTATACTGGAAATACTTTATAACGACGACCAGACGGGAACAACTGTTAATTATCTCCCCGAAGGCCGGTTAAAAGACCAGATCCTACTGAGGGTATTGAATCTTGATAACCTTAATGATCAACTTGATCCTCTGCCAGACGGGCGATTCGACTTCATGAGCGGCATCACTATAACGCCAGGCAATGGCAGGATCATTTTTCCGGTCCTGGAACCATTCGGGGATTATCTCAGAAAGGCCATCAATAATGATGCAATCGCCGAGAAATATGTCTTTGATGAATTATATGATTCAACCCGGACGGTGGCCAAGCAAATTGCCGAGAAAAATAAGTTTATCCTTGCCGGATCCTACAAGTCATCGAGCAGTTCAGAGATCATGCTGAATGCCATGAACATACCCCAGGGATCTGTTGTTGTTACTGCCGGCGGAAGGCAGCTCACAGAGAATGTTGATTATACGGTAGATTATATGGTTGGAAGTGTGACCATTATCAACCAGGGACTTATGGAATCGGGTACACCGATCAGGGTATCCCTGGAAAGCACCTCCCTGTTTGCCATCCAGACCAAAACCCTGCTGGGCAGCCACCTTGAATACCGTTTTTCAGATGATTTCCGCCTGGGAGGTACCGTCATGAACCTGACAGAAAGGCCCTTGACCCAGAAAGTAAGCCTGGGCGATGAACCCATTTCCAATACCATCTGGGGAATTGACGGATCCTACCGTACTGAATCCCAATTTCTGACTACGCTGGTGGATGCCATCCCATTTATCTCAACCAAAGAAACTTCCAATATTACCCTTACGGGAGAGTTCGCACAGCTTATCCCAGGTAATTCAAGGGCCATAGGGAAAGAAGGAATGGCATACATTGATGATTTTGAAGGCAGCCAGACTTCCATTGACATGAAGAATTTTGCTGCCTGGGTTTTTTCCAGTACACCGGTCGGAAGGTTTGCTGAAGGTATCAAGGTAAACCAAAGAGAATATAATTATAACCGTGCAAAGTTTGCATTTTATGTGATCGATCCCCTATTCCTACGCAATAACAATTTAACTCCTCCCCATATAAAGGCTGATCCCAATACCCAGTCAAGTCACTTCGTTGAGGAGGTTTTTGAAACAGATATTTTTCCAAACAAGGAAAATCCAAGTGGTGTTCCCACCAATATATCTGTCCTGAACCTATCTTATTATCCACAGGAAAGGGGACTGTATAACTATACAACAGAGGTAGATGCCAACGGTAACCTGTTGAACCCGGAACAACGATGGGGAGGTATCATGCGGGAGATCATGACCAGTGATTTTGAGACCGCCAATGTGGAATTTATGGAGTTCTGGATGATGGATCCCTTTGTCGAGGATCCCGATCATGCTGGTGGTGAATTGTACTTTAACCTTGGAGAGATCTCTGAAGACATATTGCGTGATTCCCGCAAGTCTTTTGAGAACGGTTTCCCTCCCAGCGAAGAAATCACCCTGGTTGATACTACCGTTTGGGGCCGTGTACCCCTGGTTCAGTCCCTCGTCAACGCATTCAACAATGATCCTGCCTCAAGGCAGTTCCAGGACGTGGGCCTTGATGGACTGAACGATGATGAAGAAAGGGATTTCTTCGGCGATTACCTTGACAGCCTGGCTGCGTCTTTTGGGACAGGTTCAGTTGCCTACCAGATTGCCGTGAATGACCCTTCCCATGATAACTATCATTACTTCAGGGGTACAGATTATGACCAGAATGAAGTTGGGATCATTGACCGATACCGGGATTACAACGGCCACCATGGAAACTCTCCTACCTCAGAACAATCTCTTGAACCCTACCCGACTACCGGATCTACACTGCCCGATGTAGAAGATATAAACAGGGACAATACATTGAATGAGAAGGAAAGCTATTATGAATACAGGGTTCACCTTACACCATCAAGCCTTCAGGTGGGACAAAATTTCATCACAGACAAGGTGACCAAGAGTTCTGATTTCCCCAATGGTGCAAAATCAACGGTTGATTGGTACCAGTTCCGCATCCCTATCCATGCATGGGAAAGCCGGGTTGGAGCCATACGGGATTTCAACTCGATTCGTTTCATGCGAATGTACCTGAACGATTTTGAGGAAGAAGTTACCCTCCGTTTTGCCAGGCTTGATCTGGTCAGGAGTGAATGGAGAAGGTACCAATTCGAAATCACAGAGGGTGGAGAGGATCTGTCAACACCTGAGCCTTCAGAAGGTATCCTGGATGTCTCAGCTGTTAACATCGAAGAGAATGCAGGAAAGACACCAGTAAACTATGTTCTACCTCCCGGCATTGACAGGGTGATCGATCCAACAAACCCACAGCTCCGCCAGCTCAATGAGCAATCACTCTTGTTAAAGGTACAGGGACTTGACGATGGAGATGCCAGGGCAGTTTTCAAAAACACTTTCCTGGATATCCGCCAGTATGGTAAACTCCAGATGGAAGTGCATGCTGAAGCGCTACCGGACAAAATTCTGAATGACGATGACCTTGTTGCCTTTATCAGGGTTGGTTCTGATAATACAAACAACTATTACGAATATGAGGTGCCACTGAAGGTCACGCCTCCAGGATTCTATAACAATGATGATGGTAACGACCGGCTTATTGTATGGCCCTCAGAAAATCGTTTTGATATTGTGCTGACGATATTCCAGGATGTAAAACAAGCCAGGAATGACCAGATGAGAGTGAGTGGTTCTTCCATTAATTATAATTCTGTATTCAGCATCATCGATCAGAAAGGGAACAAGGTAAGCTTAACAGGAAATCCCAACCTGAGCAATATACGGACCATCATGCTGGGGGTAAGAAATCCCAAAGCAGGAAACAATCCCGGACAGGATGATGGCATGCCAAAGTCAGGTGAGATCTGGCTCAATGAACTCAGA
>Ga0209345_10002022_pt1 | contig 23246 bp, 18 predicted proteins | sample Cruoilmetagenom7_FD_187294 | JGI IMG/M metagenome (GOLD analysis project Ga0209345, IMG submission 187294) | Oil polluted marine microbial communities from Coal Oil Point, Santa Barbara, California, USA - Sample 7 (SPAdes) (version 2) | ecosystem: Environmental > Aquatic > Marine > Oil seeps ...
TTAAAGTGGTACGTGAGCTGGGTTTAAAACGTCGTGAGACAGTTTGGTCCCTATCTTTCGTGGGCGTAGGATATTTGAGAGGAGCTGTTCCTAGTACGAGAGGACCGGAATGGACGAACCAATGGTGTTCCAGTTGTCGTGCCAACGGCATAGCTGGGTAGCTAAGTTCGGAATGGATAACCGCTGAAAGCATCTAAGCGGGAAGCCAACCTCAAGATAAGATATCCCATCTGGCAATTACTTGTAATTGTCAGACTAAAGACCCCTTGAAGACTACAAGGTTGATAGGCCAGGTGTGTAAGCATAGTAATGTGTTTAGCTAACTGGTACTAATAGGTCGTGAGGCTTAGCCACAAAATATTTGACACAAATAGAGTAGAGATACCATGATTTTAAAAGAATAAAAAAGAATAAAATTTTCGGTGGTAATTGCAAAGAGGTCACACCCGTAACCATCCCGAACACGGAAGTTAAGCTCTTTTGCGCTGATGGTACTGCTTGGGAAGCTAAGTGGGAGAGTAAGACACTGCCGGAAACCTTATTATAAACCCGGATTAATCATAACCTGATTATATCCGGGTTTTTTTATGGATATCAAATAAAAATAGACGTTTGTAAGCCATTTCGTATAGCTATTTTTATTTTAGCATGGTACCAAGAGATGGATTAAGCTCAAATCCTAAATGATCGTTTCCAATAAGTAAAGAGATATTGGTTTCCGGAGACAGTATATCTGTTGCTTTCAGTTCAACAATCCACAAATCAGTATCTTTCCTGTTTTTTAATTCATGCGCAGTAAAGATTTCTTTTAGTTGCATTATGGGTATAAAAAAGTATGGAAAATCCCCGAGACCCTCTTCCCGATAATCCGGTTTGGTGTTTTTTGCAATGTCTTTAACTACTTTTAATCCCAACTCACTATCAATGTCTGTCATTTCATCAAATACATTTTTTACGGCATATTCAGCATCCCACTTGCCGGTGTGAACTGCCTGATGAACAAGATGCTGCACCACTTTTAAAACTTCATACCTTATGGTTGGTTCTGTTAATATTTGGTGTCTGTCCCCCCAACACAAGCTTTTTATTCCTCTTCGCCATGATGGTAGCATCATTCGCAACTGAGCTGCCCAACCAAAAGCCTCTTTTATTTGTTTTTGTGAGTATTTTGAAAGAAGCTTTTTAAATTGTGAGAAAGCGATAGTACCTTTTCCAGGATTGTCGCAATAATCGTATTTTAAAATCAGACTTATAATTGTAATAGTATCTTTTTTGTCTATAGTTACAAAATCTTGTAGAGCCTTTTTAATGTTTTCCACTTACATCCTCCTGGTAAATTTTAAGAGTACTTTAGTAATTATTGAATCAAATGTTTAAACTTTTACCTTGCGAGCTGCTTCATTGATTTTGTTGATTAAATTAAATGTGTTGATCAGGAAGAAAAATGTGTAAAAAACAGACTAATATTTCCAAAAGTTTTATTCACTATCTCTAATTTTAAATTTACTTTAATTTTGCATGGCATTGGGAAATATAATACTGTGCCTGCTTTTTGTCCCTGACTTTTAAAAAAGATGCCAGAGCTTTTTTGTATTCTCCAATATTCATATAGCTTACTCCAAGACACATTGTTAAGTTGCTGTTGTCCGGGAAATATTTTAACCCTTGGTTTAACTTTTTTATTGATTTAAAATACTCACCTTTTTTTTGTTTGATAATGGCAAGGCCAAGATATGCTCTGGAATCAGGGTGGAATTCAAGGGCTTTTCTAAAAAGCTTTTCTGTTATCTGATCTTTATTGCTTATGGTATCAATTTTAGAGTACTCACCATGACTAAATGTCATGGCCAGCCTTGACAAAAAATCTGCATGTTTGTCAAACAAGTCCTTTTTGTCAACAAGTTCTATTTTTTCTGTAAATCCTGCTATATTTTCAAAAAAAAATGTTCTTAGCCTGCTGCCAAAAGAGAGTATCTGGTCAGCAGAAAGTTCAGAATCTGTTTCAAAATACATTATATCTTCAATCTGTTTCAGCCAAATATTATCTGTTATTTTTTTTTTATCAATAAAGTCCTGGTACAAAGATGTGCCTGGAAATATATCGAGTATATAAAAAATTACGCTCAAAGGCTTTATCTCGTTTATCAGTGCCATGGTCTCATTAATTGTGTTTAAGGTTTCTTCTGGACATCCATATATAAAATAAGCGCGCGGTAAAATAGAATATTTGACTGTTAATGCAAAAGTTTTTTTAATTCTTTCTGTATTTATATTTTTGTTCAAAAGCTTTCTTATCTTTTCAGAACCGCTTTCAATTCCATAGCTTATCTGACTGCATCCTGCTTTTCTCATCCAGTATAAAACTTCTTCATTGATATAATTTACATGGGAAATAGATACCCAGGTAATCCTCATTTTTTTTTCTATGATTTTTTTGCAGATTTTTATTACAATATCTTTTCTTAATGTAAATGTATCATCTGAAAAATAAAAAAAACTGATTCCTTTTTTGTATAAAAGTTCAAGTTGGTTTAAAAAATAGTCTGCAGAGTGAAATTTTACTTTACTTCCCCACAGCATAGGAGAACCGCAAAAAGTACATTTTCCAGGGCAGCCTCTGGTGAGCGTTACATGCTGGTAGGAAAAATATTTTGCAGGTACTGGCAGGTCATCAATGTTTTGTATCTTTTCAGCAGGTTTGGTTTTGATAATTTTATTGTTTTTTCTGAAAGCTATTCCACTGATTTTTTCAAGGCTGTCATCACCTGTCTGGTTTCTGTTTTTTTTTTCAACAAATCTGATTAAATTTAAAAATGTATATTCCCCTTCACCAATGACAGTATAATCAATTTGCTTAAAATGTGTTAGCAAATGCTCGTACAAAAAGGTCGTACCAACTCCACCAAATACTGTTGTCACTGTCGGGTCAATCTTCTTTGCCATTTCAGCAATCTTAATTCCACCCCACCTGTTTGCATGTAACACAGAAAATCCAACTACACCGGGTTTTTTCAAAAGAAGAATTTTTTTAATATCATCTGACTTGCTGCCAAAATTGTATAAATTTAATATTTCAACATCATATCCTTTTTCTTTTAAAAGTGCGCCAACAAAATAAACACCAATTGGTACAAAACTTATGTCTTCAAAGTTAAGTCTGTTGTCAAGAAAATATGGATATATCAGCAGTATTTTCATAATGTTTGTTAAAACTAATCTGGCTTTTAACCCTATAACACAACTTAGCAGTACAGTTGATTATGTTGCCTATATAACCTAAAAGTAAAATTCAACATATTTGTACACTAAAAAATATAAATAATGTTGCAGGAATAGTCCTATACTTTTTGTTCTTGGTGTTTCCAGTATTGATCCCGCAGCACTCTTTTTAATATTTTGCCAGATGGATTGCGTGGCAGTTCATTTACAAATTGTACATACTTTGGTTTTTTGTAATTGGCAATGTTATCTTTACAATATTGTATAATTTCTTCATCTGTACATTTTTCACCTTTTTTAAGAACAATTACAGCCATTAAAGATTCCCCCCATTTTTCATTTGGGATGCCAATTACTGCACAGTCGACAACCTTTGGATGTGTCATAATAGCGTTGTCTATTTCTGCAGGATATATATTAACTCCACCGCTTATAACCATATCTGATTTTCTGTCTATAACATATAAATATCCTTGTTCATCAGACTTCATTATATCACCCACACTAAACCATTTGCCGTAAGAACTTTCCCTGGTAGCTTGTTTATTATTATAGTATCCATCACACATGCAAGGGCCGGTTGTATATATTACTCCTGGTTCACCGTGAGGCACCTGATTGAAGTTATCATCAAAAAGAGCAATTTCATAGCCCAAAACAGGCTTTCCAACACAACGAATTTTTTTCAGTTGATCAACATGCCTTAAACTTGTACAAATTCCTAGTTCTGTAGCGCCATAGGACTCAAAAAGTTTGGCATCTGAAAAATAGTTCAGTATCCATTCTTTTGTTTTTGTATGAAGAGGGGCAGCTGCTGCAACAAGCACTCTTACAGAACTGATGTCAAAGCTGTCCAATTTTTTTTCAGGTAGCTGCATCATCATATTAAACATTGTGGGAACAAAAAAAGCAGTTGTGATTTTTTCCTGTTCAATTGCCTTAAGAACTTTTGCCGCATCAAATTTTTTTTCTATTACAAGAGTTGCTCCTATATAAAGATGCATGTGGCTAAAGCCCCACGGTCCTCCGTGATAAAGTGGTCCTGAACAGATAATCTTATCTTCAGGAGAAAACCCATATTCCAGGCTGCAATACATAAATGTTAAAACATTAGCACGATGACTTCTGACAGCTCCTTTGGGTAAACCTGTGGTTCCTGAAGTGTACATGATTACATTTGGATCTGTTTCTTTTAATTTAGTTTCAGGTTCATTAGCTGAAGAATTAGCAAGCAGGCCATCATAAGGAACCATATTCTCAAAATATTTAGTGCCAAGCAGTATAAGGCGCTCAATATGTTCAAATTGATCTAAGACAGGAGCAATCGTATCTATAAAATCATCACTTGTTAATAGCACTTTGGCTTCTGAGTTGTTTAATATATATTTTATCTCTTGCGCCTTAAGATTATAGTTTACAGGTACAAGCACAAAGCCTGCTTTGTGCGCAGCAAAGTATGCTTCCATATATTCTGAACAATTAAATAAAAGAATGGCAAACCCATCACCTTTTTTAAGACCCAGGTTAAGTAAACCATTTGCCAGTTTGTTTACACGTTCATTATATGTTTTGTAGGTAAACCGTTTTTCTTCAAATATTATGGCTTCTTTTTCTGGATAGTTTTGAGCATGCTGCCTTAATACATCTCCAACCAGCAATGTGTCGTTTGATAGCATACAATTTCCTTTCGTTAAATTTATTCATCCCACAACGAAAATTTTATACTAAACGGTTTAAATAAATACAAATAATTTAAACCGTTTAGTAGTTTTATAAGCTATAATTCTCATGCCTGTTGTTACAAAATATGTGATTATCAAATATTAAATTGTAGGCACACTACTTATTTTAAATTTAATATTGCACTTAATTTTATAAGATATCCAAATTATATTTTCAAGTTTAAACTCACAGGTAGTACTATTTTTAAAATTTAAAAATATGATTATTATGAAGGTATTTTTTTGATCTTGACATACGCAACCGATTTCTTTAAGTTTTTTATATTAATAAAAAACTTTGTTAACAATTTTTTGCACATAAGGAAGTCAAGTTGAAAATAGGACTTATTTCTGATACACATATTTTTGATAACGGAAAACTTCCCATACAAGTTATTGATTCGTTATGTGATGTGGATCTTATTTTTCATGCTGGTGATATTTTTATCTCTTCTGTGCTAGATGAGTTGGAAGATATTGCACCGGTATTTGCTGCTCGTGGAAATGGCAACAGGGATCCTGAAAAAGATCCGCGAGTAAAAAATCGTCATATAATTAACATAGAAGGGATGTGCATAGGACTGATACATAATCTTGGCGTTCCCTGGTTAACAATTGGCAGGATTTTTGATTCTAATGTTGATATTGTTGTATTTGGAGATACACATATAGCAACAGTTGGTGATTATAAAGGGACTATGCTGATTAATCCAGGAAGCCCTACATTTCCTGGCTATGGGAAAAGGCAACCTGGGACTGTTGCAATTCTTGAGATTATAAGAAGAAAAGCTGAGGTAAACATAATTCAATTGTAGATGAGTAAATTATTTTAAGTCTTCAACTAAAGACCAAGGTTGCGAGCAAGCTTGGTCTTTAGTTACTTTTTAGATTGCAGGTTCTTTTATAAGGAACCACAAATATTTACTTATATTAACAACTTAATGGCTTGTACTTGATGATTTTAATGGGCAGCAAGTAAGTGTAAAAATTTTGAGTTTACTGCCCATATGTGATCAAGCGTTATTGTTGTTAACCTCCAGCTAAAGTCTTTATAACACCTAAAATTCCGACTCCCAGAGTACCAATTATAGATGCGATTAAACCAGCAACAGCTGTTACAATTGTTAGGGTCATTATAATGGTTTGACCGCCATTAATGCATTCTATTTCTGTAAGTTTTAATTCCTGAACACCATAATCTTCACATTTTATAACTGTCATTTTTTACCTCATAAAATTTATGTTCTATTCGCAGATAAAACCTTAAATTATGTTTGTATTATCCAAATATTAAAGAAAAGCTACATTTGCGTAGACAAATATTATAAATAGATAGCGATAATTGCTATTGCAATATACTTTTTTTATTGTTTAATATCCTATCATTAGAATTTCTGCCATAACTCCCATAGCAGAAACTATCGCAGTCCCAATACCTACCATAGCTCCCAAAGCAGTAATAACAGCTAATATAACTGTTCCTGTAATTTGTCCCCCGTTGATATCAACCATCTCACAAAAATCTAATTCTGTCATCTCACAGCCGGCAATTAAATCTTTCATACTTAATACTCCTTAATTTAGGTTAATGTATGTTAAATAATATTTGCATTCAGTAGATATTATTTTTTTGTTTAAAAAAAGTAAAAGTAAAATCTTTAGCTAATGTTAACATACATTTTACCTATAAATATTGTAATTTATTGCTAATTAATGGTAATTTATTGCTTTTTTGGAGGGGGATTAGGACAGTATGTTTGACTTTGACTTTGACTTTAGCTTTTCTTTTCTAATCATAAACTGTTAATCTGCAATTATTGTTTTAAAAAGCTAAAACGCTAAATTAAAAATAGAATAAAAAAAGTGTAGAAAACTTCAATTGACCAAACTTGCCCCAAAATATACGCTGCATACAATAAACTTTTAAATTTCTGGAGAATTGCAGCTTAATTATACCGACCATTGTTCAATAAAGATTTTGGATAACAGAATTAAGTTTTTTTATGATTATATTTTTGTTTTGGTGAAGGGTTTGCATAACAAAATAGGCAATTATGATAGCATGGGTGAAGAGAATATGAGCCTATATCAACAGATGTCATACATCCACAACCCTTACTTATTCTCTGCCCATAATCTTTTTTAAGAGATAGATTGCCTCCGAATAATTTCATCAACAGATCATTTGGAATACAAGAGCTTTTATTGATAAAAGAGTTTTTGGGAAGAGCATTAATCAGCTTTTTTTCACAGCATGTATATAAATTGATTTTTAATGAATCAAGTTTTTTTTTCATTTTAAGAATAATTTCTTTCTGCTTGTCAATGTCAGGGTAAATAAAAGAAAAATCTTTTATTGTTGCTGTCCTTTTTGTTATTTTCAGGTAGCTGTCCATAAAACTTGTTATGCATCTATTAATGTTAAATTGGGATACCATATTTGCGATAAGAGAAAAATCATTTAAGTTGTTGTAAACAGTAGATTTGATTTTGAATAAACAGATAGGATCAAATCGCCAATTAATGCATTCTGGCCCAAAATTTTTACATAGATAGCTCAGCTGTTCAAAACGTTTGTTAAGTGATAAAATATTAGGTTCAAGAAGGTACGATTGTGAATTTATAGTATAATTAAAAAATATATTGTAACCCATCTTAAGAATCTTTTCTCCATACCTGCCTTTTATAAATGGGTCAAAATTTTTTGACCAGAAAACTATTGTGTGAACCTTATCAGCTGTTGCCGGTACAATTGAAACTTTACGGTTGTAAGGATTTGTTACCTCAAAAAAACCTTTTTCCAACTGTTTCATGAACCAGGTCATGTAAAAAGCTGGTATGTCAGTTCGCCTTGAAGCTGAAATAACTATTTGATTTAATTTACTATTCATTTTGTTTCTTGACTTTTTTCATGTTTTTAAATAAAATTAGATATATCAAAAAGTTAGCTCCACAGTTTGATATAGTCTGTCCCTTTTATTAAATTCTAATAAGCTAAATTTCGATTTTATGTCAATAAAAAATAAATAACCGGTGTTTTTTTTAACAAACACCAGTCATTTATTACTCTAATTGTTACTTTTTAAAGATGATTAGTTGCAGATTCTTTCATTTGGAAAAAGCAAACATAACTGATTTTAGTCATATGGTTGGTTACCTGACACATATACCAAAAAAAATTATCGATTCTTTTGATATTCATATGACAAAAAGTTATTTTTTTGAGTTGATGCGATATTTTTCCTATAACAAAAATATGCTATTGTTATTGTTATTGTTGTTGGTAGCGATATTTTTTTTATTTATTGCTGTAAAAAAGAAAAACAAATCCAAAAAGGCGATAATATGTAAAAATAATGTTAAAAAAGCTACAGAGACTAATCCTTTATCTAATACAATGAAAGAAAATTTGAAGAATTCAACAGATATTGATAAAATTGCACATTTTTTTTTAAATATATTTAAATTGCAAAACAATGCTTCTGAAAATGCCAGGACAAATATAAAAATTACCAGTTATATCCCTTTGTCAAGCAGCTATGTTTATGAACTTTGTATAAACATAGCTGGAGTTTGGAAAAAAAGACGCATGTCAATAAGGCAAATTGGCGAAGAAAGTGGAAGTAGAAGTAAGTGCTACTATGTAATTTATGACGTACATATGGTTATTAAAATTCCCTCTGAACCAATAAATGATTTTGTCGAATATATTGAGAAAATAACAAAAGAAGGATTTATCGTTGACAGGCTTGCTCCTAAAGAATGCATTATACCAAAAATTTCTGTTATTCTGCAAATGGTACATACTTTTTCTGAGAGTAATGACTTATCCAAAGAAAAACTTGAAAAAAAATATATTAAATGGGCAGGGAATTTTCCCATATTTCAGGAATATCTTAAAATATGTGGTAATTTTGTTTTTTTTATGGACTTGTCAAAATATTTTTTCCTGGGTCAAATCATAAGAGATATTCATGATGTTAAAAATAAAATGTATGAAGAAATAACAGGGAATTCAGAGAGACTGTGGGCTTTGCAAGAGTTTGAGGGACGTTATGGAGTTGAAAAAAATCACATATGCAACAAAATCAAGATATTTTATACCAAATATGAAGAAGAAGTTAGGAATTTATTGAATGAATTTAAAGCGTTACGCCATATACAACAATATCAAATACAAAAATGGTTTTTGAATCATCTTGCTGAAGAAAAAATAAAGCCAGATGAAATCGATTTTGCCCCTGAAATTATAGAAAAATTAAATTCTGATACAGAGAAAATGTTTGCTTTATACTCACAAGATGTTAGCAATTACAGAAAAATGATAAGAGACTATGTATACAATCTTGCCATAACACAAAAAAAGAGTCAAATTGTCAGTATTGTAGCAAACATTCTAGATCTACTTGCCTGGTTAAGGCAAAAAAATGTCGCAATAAGAGACCTTAAGCCTGATAATCTGCTTGTGGCAGGAGATAAATCTCAGTACCCGCATTTCTTGATATCTTCAAATCTGTATTCAATTGGACTTATTGACGTTGAGACAGCAGTGGCTTTTGAAAAATCATGTCAGAGTGTAATAAAACAACCTCAGCTAGGTGGAACACCTTTTTATGCCACACCATCACATTTTATGCCGAATGAACTATTAACTGATCTGTTTAAAGATGTTAAGCAGGTATTTTATCTTCAGGATTTATATGCAGTAATTGTGATAATATATAAAATTATAACAGGAAACAGACTTTTTGAAAAAACAGCAAAAACATTACCATATACAATATCGCATATTCAAAACATATTAACACAAGGGAACAACAAATATGATACTGCTAATCAATACCTAAGCCAGATGTTCTGGAGCAGTGCTGCTGCCGAAATATTCGATAAAAGTCGTGATAAGGAAAAAATCTTAAAGTCAATAAGTATTGATATCGGGAAAAATGTGAAAAAAATGTTCATGCAGGATATTTATCTTGCACAACAAACTAATGCAAAAGTTATCAAAACACTTATTGAATCGGAAAAGATGTTTAACAGTAAGAATATTAAACAACACCTTATTAAAACACCTTATAAAACAATAAAAAATTTCATAAAAAATATTGATAAAAAGCATAATACAATAGAAAAAAAAAGAGCGATTAAAGCGCTTAAAAAATTGAAGTATCTTAAGCTGCAAAATATTTTGCAAGCAAACACTATAAACATATTAAAGCAACCCAATCCCAAGATGACAGCATATGAATTGATAAATTTTATGTTTAATATAGTGCTAATCCATATGTTTCAAGAAAAATGGGGTGTTGTTTCAGAAAAAATTATTAATCAATATACTGAACATGAACAAGGTGAGTTATGCAAGATCGCAAGAAAATTTTTATAGAGCTGCCATGGGTGATATTAAGCTCTTATAAATCATTTTTTTTATATTCTTGACTCATTTTCACATATTCTTTGACACCAAATTCAATTCTTTCTATTAGTTTATTAGATACCCTGCCTTTTATTTTAGCTGGAATGCCTACCACAAAGGAGTAGTCCGGAACAATCATTTTTTCAGCAACAAGGGCATTTGCTCCGACAACACAAAAACATCCAATTTGGGCACCATCTAATATAGTAGCATTATTGCCAATAAGAACATTATTGCCAATTTTTGCACAATGTATGACAGCACCATGGCCGATATGCACATTATTCCCTATAACCTGATGCTCACCTGTATGCAATATACAGTTGTCTTCAATTTGCGTGTTGTTTCCAATTTCAATGCTTGCGAAATCTGCACGGATAACAGCCCCTGGCCAGACGCTTGAATATTCACCTATTTTTACTTCTCCGACAATATATGCTGCTTTACTTATAAAAGCTGTATTTGCTATCTGAGGTGTATTGTCATTAAATTTTTTTATCATAATTGTCATTCCTTATCAAAGTTCTAAATGCATATGCCTGAATCTAAGGCAGTGAGTAAAAATAACTTATACATCTTACTTGCCTTTTGTTTCGTATTTTTTGTTGCTGCTCAGCAGAGCCTGACTCTGTTTCACCAGATTTTAGTTTTTAGCATTTTCAAAGTTAAAATCCAAGGGAATTTAAAATAATGTTCAGCAAATTATTCACATGCTTTTGTTAAATTAACCAAAAATTACCCACACGAAATGGAAAAGAGGCAAACACAAACAAAAAAATTTTAATGCTTGTCTGGTATAAGTACCAGGCTATCTGATTTATGGTATAAAAAGGTTAAATTTTTCTGCAGCATTCAAATTTCAGCAAACAAATTAACCATAATATCAAATTTTTATTTTAAAAAAAAATCAAATACCGATGAAGAGGAAAAATTAGGAAAATCGGTGAAATTTTATATTTTAGTTTTTTGAAGAAAATTTGATTCTGTAACAGCCTGTCGATTTTGAACAAAAATCCTTATTTATGGACAGACAATAGTTAGTACAACATTGTTTTAACTTACGAACTGTTTGAACTTAAGGTTAATTTTTACCAAATTTTTTGCATGTAATGCAAAACCCGAATATCAAATTATACATCCTTTATCTTTTTGTACACATAGATAGGGTCATTGTAAAAAGAACCTTTGGGCCTGATAACCTGTTTTGGTTTGAAATCCGGCATGGCAAAATTAAATGATACAATTACAGCTCCTGGTTTAAGTTCTTTTTTTAATTTTTCAGAAAGAAGCTTCATTACATCAGGAAAAAGATAACAAAATACAAAGTCAGCATCTGAAAGGTTTATTTTAAAAAAATTTACTCTTTTCAACTGTATGTTTTTATAACCCATACAAAGAATTTTTGCCTTTATGAATGCCATTGGATTCAGTTCACACCCAATAGCTGTTACTCCGTATTTTTTGCTTGCCATACGCAAAATACGCCCATCACCACATCCAAGGTCAACAAGAATCTGTCCTTTTTTCATGGGGACAGCATTGACAAGTGTTTCAATCCTCTTTAAGGAAGTTGATACATAAACAGCGCCCATTGTTATTGGAAGTACAAACGCTATACTGAAAATATACATGAACTTAACAATAAGTATGCTGCCTGTTATCAGGATAAATATAACTACCCATGAAGCCATTTTATGATGATTTTCCCATAATTTAAAATCCTGAAAAGTAAAAAAGAGGATACAGCTTGCAAACATGGATGCAAATGAAAAAATTTATTTACAAAATATTTAATTACTAACCTTTCAAAACTGCAATTGGCCTAAGCTTGGCCACTTTTTTCGAAATGCATGAACCATGGGCAACATCAACCACGTGGGATACATCTTTATAGGCTTCAGGCATTTCCTCTGCCATTGTATTCCGCCCTGATGATCTTACAAATATTCCTTTTTTTTCAAGCTCAAGACGAATATTTCTTCCTTTGCCTGCCTTTTTGGCAGCTTTCCTGCTCAGCACACGACCTGCTCCATGACATGTGGAGCCAAATGTTTTTTCCATTGCTTTTTCTGTCCCCACCAGCACATAAGATGCTGTTCCCATATCGCCAGGAATTAAAATAGGCTGCCCAACACTGCGATAGGGTAAACAGACAGATTTATGACCCGCTGGGAAAGATCTTGTTGCTCCTTTTCTGTGAACACAGACCTGCTTTATTTTTCCTTCAACAATATGGCTTTCTTTTTTTGCTATATTATGACAAACATCATATACAAGCCTCATTTTAAGAGTTGCAGGCCCTATACAAAGAGTTTCTAATAATATATCTTCAGCGTTGCTCATCAAGACCTGGCGGTTGGCCCATGCATAATTTGCAGCGCATGCCATAGCATTAAAATATTGCTCTCCTTCTTTAGATTTAATCATAGCACATGAAAGCTGCCTGTCTGGAAGTTCAATACCAAGTTTTTTCACATGTTTTGTCATAAAAAAGAGAAAATCATCACAAATCTGGTATCCAAGCCCCCGTGATCCTGTGTGGGTCATAAGTGTTACCTGCCCTTCAAACAGACCAAATACTTTTGCAATTTCAGGTTCATAAACAGTTTCCACAACACCTATTTCAAGAAAATGATTTCCAGCACCCAGGGTACCAAGTTGGCTTTTTCCCCTTTCAAGGGCCCTTGGACTTATTGCATCAGGATCAGCATTTGTCATACAACCCCCATCTTCCATGTATGTCAGGTCAGATTCTTTGCCATATCCTTTTTTTACAGCCCATTTGGCTCCCATTAAAAGAACTTTCTTTTCTTCTTTATCAGAAAGTTTAATGTTGCCTTTGGCTCCTAGTCCGGAAGGAATATTCTGATAAAAGGCACTGATAATATCAGCAACTTTTGATTTGATATCTTTTTCTTCAAGATCTGTTGCAGCCAAACGTACACCACAGTTGATATCATATCCAACTCCACCAGGTGATATTATCCCAGTTTCCCAGTCAAAGGCTGCAACACCTCCGATGGGGAAACCGTATCCAGTATGAATATCAGGCATTGCATAAGATGCTTTGATAATTCCAGGTAAAGATGCAACATTTGCCACCTGTTTTAAAGCATCTTTTTTTTCAATAAACTTTTTTAAATAATCGTCTGCATATACAATTCCAGGAACAAGCATACCACCGGTTTTAGGCAGCTCCCAACTATATTGATCAATTTTAGTCAATTTCATTGTAATTATCCATTTCTTTTGATTTAAAGATCGACTATCTGGCAAATTTTTATCCTATAACGTGAATCTTCAAATCTGCTGTATGATCAATCTGTTTATATAACAAATATTTTTTTAATATTCATTTTGATAAATTGTATAATTTCATTTAAAAATATTTTACATTGATAAAAGTTCAAAAATAGTTTTTATAGTAAAAAATAGCAATTTTTTACACGATGTTCAAAGGTTTGCATTTCAGATAGCAATCTGACAAAAACATTTTTAAATCTTGCAAAACTCATTTTAAATGAAAAAATATTCTGCCAGCTATATCAAGGTATTTTATTAAAAAACCTGATCATTGAGTTGTACTATAACAAAATTTAAAAATAACCAAAACAAAATATCAATTATAATTTAAACCTTATTATTTATGGAATAATTTAAGTTAAATGAAAAAAAAAATATTAGAAATACTCTACAAGTCCGCATTGTGTGCATATGAAAAAAAAGCGCTGCCATCAAAAAATTTTCCAGACATAGAAATTGAAGAACCAAAACTTAAGCAGCATGGTGATTATTCAACAAATATCGCAATGGTTATGGCATCTTTGCAAAAAATGGCTCCGAGAAAAATCGCTCAGGCCATTATCAAACACATTGATGACCCTGAAAAAATAATTGTAGATATTCAAATTGAAGGGCCAGGTTTTATTAATTTTTTCATCAATAAATCATCATGGTATCCTGTCTTACAAAAAATTCATAAAGAGGATACAAAATACGGTGCTTCAAAAGAAGGTAACAATAAAAAATTTCAGGTTGAATTTGTAAGTGCAAATCCTACAGGGCCTTTGCACGTGGGACATGGTCGCTGCGCTGCTGTTGGAGATAGTGTTGCAAATATATTACTGTTTTGCGGTTATAATGTTGAAAAAGAATATTATACAAATGATTCTGGACGCCAGATAAATACATTGGGCCGCTCTGTTTTAATGCGTTATAAAGAGCTTTTTAAATCAGATGTTATTTTCCCTGATGATTGCTATCAAGGTAGCTATATCCGTGATTTGGCAATAAAGATAAAGAAAATAAATGAAAAAGATCTTTTAACTTCAGATGAAGATAAAGCTGTTTCTTATTGCGCTCATTTTGCAGCAGATAATATTCTTGCTGATATAAAAAACGATCTTAACTCATTTGGAGTTGATTTTGACAATTGGTTCAGCGAGCAAAGCCTTTTTGATCTTGGTAAAGTTGATTCTGCAATTGCAAATTTTTATGATAAAAATTTTATTTATTTAAAAGATGGAGCAAAATGGTTTAAAACCAAAGATTTTGGTGATGAAAAGGATCGTGTTGTTGTTAGAAAAAACGGTCAAACCACATATTTCGCATCAGATATCGCTTATCATATGAATAAGTTTGAACGAAAATTTGAAAAAATCATTAATGTATGGGGGGCAGATCATCATGGCTATATACCACGTGTTTCAGCTTCAATTAAAGCACAGGGTATAGAAACCAACCGGTTTAATGTTATTCTGGTACAACTTGTAAATCTTTTAAGGGATGGAAAACAAGTTGCCATGTCCACAAGAGCTGGCGAATTTGTTACATTAAAAGATCTCATTAAGGAAGTTGGATCTGATGCTGCAAGATTTATTTTTTTAACGCACCACCATGAAAGCCCTTTAGATTTTGATATTGAAATTGCAAAAAGAAAAACAAATGATAATCCAGTTTACTATGTCCAATACGTTCATGCCAGGATATCCAGTATTATTCGCAAAAGCAGGGAAAAAAACATTGATAATATTATTTTTGAAAATGAAACTTTGGAAAAACTTGTAGAACCTGAAGAAATTGATCTTATTAAAAATATGGCTCGTTTCCCAGAAGTTATTAAAGCAAGTGCAAAACTTATGGAACCTCATCGTATTCCCTACTATTTAATAGACCTTGCTTCATTATTTCATTCTTACTACAATAAACATAAAGTATTAAGTGATGACTTTGCTTTGACAAAAGGACGTTTATATCTTATTCTGGCTGTAAAAAAAGTTATACGTAATGGTTTGAACTTGTTAGGCGTTTCAGCTCCTGAAAAAATGTAAATCCTAAAAGTCGTTTAAAAATTTTTTTTATAATCTACAAATTGTACTGCAAAATAAGCGAATTATATGAAACGGCCTTTACCAAATAAAAAGGAAAAGAAAAAAAAAATATCCATAAAACCATACAAAAAACTTTCCTTTTGGTTTTTAGTATCCTTTTTAGTTTCTGCTGGAATGTTTGCTATGGGAATTCTTGTAGGAAGAGACATGGTACCTGTTCATTTTGATACTAAAAAGCTGAAAAAAGATTTTGCTTATTTAAAAAAAAATGCATTGGAAGAAGATAAAAAAAAGCAGAATCCTGATCTTATATTTTATGACACACTTAAAAGTACAAAGGATGAAAAAAAAAAATTAATTAAAAAAAAAGTTCCTGAAAAAAACAATTTAAATGATAAGATACTAAAGAAAAATGTTCCTTTAAAAAGTCTGGATAATAACAAAAATAATGGTAAAGTCAATGATAACAGATTTACTATTCAAGTGGCTTCTGTAAGAAAACAAGCTAAAGCTCAAACAATAATTAACATACTGAAAAAAAAAGGATATTCTGCATATACTGTCCATTGGGAAAATCCTGCTAATAAAATAACCTGGCGCAGGATCAGAATAGGATTTTATAAAAACAAGACTGAAGCTGAAAGAATAATTAAAAAATTAAAACAGGAAGAATTCAAACCATTATTGATAAAAATCCAATAAACTTCATTTATTCAGGTGTAACTTTAGGTATTGCATTAGAAAAATATCTGTCTTTTTAAACTATTTATTATTTATAAGGATAACCTAATGAGTCTTTCAAAAAATGATGTTATTCATGTGGCTAATCTTGCCTATCTTAACCTTGAAGAAAAAACAGTGGACAAGTTTGCTGCTCAAATAGGAAAGATAATAGATTATGTAGATACATTAAACCGTGTGGATACTACAAATGTAATACCTACGTTTCATGCTATTTCCCTTACAAATGCATTTAGGGAAGATACTGAAAAAAAGCATCTTCAAAGAAAAACAGCTCTTGAAAATGCTCCTGAAAAAGAAAATGGTCATTTTGTAGTTCCAAAAGTAATAGGATAAAACTTAGGAGCAACTTTGATATGAAGCTGTATGAACTTACTATTTTAAAAGCACACGAACTGTTAAAACAAAAAAAAATATCTTCTCTTGAACTAACCAGGTCAATTTATGATCGAATAAAAAAGGTTGACAAGAAAGTTGGCGCATATATCACAAAGGCTGAAAAACTTGCTGTGCTGCAGGCAAAAGAGGCAGACAAGGCAATCATAAAAGGCGATATTTCGTATCTTACAGGAATTCCCATTGCTGTAAAAGATCTTATTTGCACAAAAAGTATTTATACAACCTGTGCTTCAAAAATGCTTGAAAAATTTGTGCCGTCCTATGATGCAACAGTAATTAAAAAACTAAAAAAAGCTGGTGCTGTAATTATCGGAAAGGTTAACATGGATGAATTTGCAATGGGATCATCTACCGAAAATTCAGGATTACAACTCACACGCAATCCTTGGGATTTAAGCTGTATACCCGGAGGTTCCAGCGGAGGATCTGCTGCTGCTGTATGCGCTGACATGTGCCTTGGAGCATTGGGCTCTGATACAGGAGGTTCCATAAGACAACCAGCCTCACACTGCGGTGTTGTTGGAATGAAACCCACATATGGAAGAGTCTCCAGGTATGGACTTATAGCTTTTGCTTCATCTCTGGATCAAATTGGACCACTTGCAAAAAATGTTAAAGATTGCGCAATATTATTAAATCAAATCTCTGGCCATGATCCATCTGATTCCACATCTGCGCCGGAAAATGTACCTGATTATCTGGCAGCCTGTGAAGATGGGCTTAAAAATATCACAATTGGCATACCTAAAGAATTTAATTCATCTCAGGGAGTTGATTCTGATGTTTCAATTACCATTAAAAATGCCATTAATATAATAAAAGACAAAGGTGCCCGATGCATTGAAGTTACAATACCTCATACAAAATATTCCATCGCCGCATATTATGTGATAGCTCCGGCAGAAGCCAGTTCAAACCTTGCCAGATATGATGGCGTAAAATATGGTTTCAGAGACAAAACAGACAGCAGCCTTTCTGAAATGTACAAAAATACAAGAACAAAAGGATTCGGTCCTGAAGTCCAGCGGCGTATTATTATAGGAACATACGCTCTTGCCGCAGGTTATTATGATGCCTATTATAAAAAAGCATCCCAGGTAAGAACACTTATTATTGAAGATTTTAAAAAAGCTTTTGAAAAATGTGATGTACTTTTATCTCCTGTTGCTCCGACCCCTGCATTTAAGATAGGAGAAAGGATTGACGATCCTCTTACAATGTATATGTCAGACATGTTTACTCTTTCAGCGAATCTTGCCGGCATACCAGGTATATCCGTTCCTTGCGGTTTTTCCCAAAACTCTCTTCCAATCGGACTGCAGATAATGGGGAAACATTTTGATGAGGAAAAAATTTTAAAAGTAGCTTATAATTTTGAACAGGCAACAAATTTCCATTTAAAAAAACCAGTTTGTTAAAGCAACAAATATTAACAATTAAGTTTTTTGTTTTCATATAGAAAACATTTTAGGAGATATAATGAGTATTTTCCCTGATGGTGAAGATCTGCGAAAAGCAGTTAAATGGATTTCCGATGAAAAAACAATGAACCCGGATACTAATTTAAACGATCTTGTTTACAAAGCATGCAAAAAGTTTGATTTATCTCCAAAAGATGCTGATTTTTTGCTAAGAAATATAAAAGATGATAACACCATAGCTAAATAATAAGAAAATAGATTTCGTGTCAAATATCAAAATACTACCGGAAATTATTTCTAACAAAATTGCAGCAGGCGAAGTTATTGAGCGACCAGCCTCTGCTGTCAAAGAGCTGGTTGAAAATGCACTGGATGCTAAAAGTACAAAAATATTGATAGAAGTTGAAAAGGGCGGCCGATTATTAATACGAATATCAGATAATGGAACAGGAATGGATCGTGATGATGCCATTTTATGCATAGAACGTTTTGCCACAAGTAAAATCAGAAATGATTTTGACCTTTTTTCCATAAACACATTAGGATTCAGAGGCGAGGCTCTTGCCAGCATCTCTTCTGTTTCAAAATTTACTCTTGTAACAAATAATGATACATCAAAGCCAGGAACTAAAATTGTTATTGCAGGTGGCATAATAAAACAAGTTCTGGATATTGGCTCACCAGTAGGCACAATGATAACTGTAGAAAATCTGTTTTATAATATTCCTGCAAGACGTAAATTTTTAAAAACAGTCTCAACAGAGCTAAACCATATTAAAGAAACTGTTTCCAGCATAGCAGCAGGATGGCCAAATGTTAATTTCAAACTGCAACATAACGGAAAAACATTAAATAACTGGGCTGTAACATCTGATCATGTTGAAAGAATCACAAGTATTCTTGGAAGCAGTGTTACAAATGAACTTATACAGATTAAATCCTGTGATAACTTAGTTTCAGGGTGGATATCTTCTCCCAGGGTTACCCGCAGCACAGCAAGGGGCATATATATTTTTGTAAATGGAAGGCTGATTCATGACAGAGTAATGCAGCATGCCTTGATTGAAGGATATAAGGAATCTTTGATGAAAGGGCAGTTTCCCCTGGCTGTACTTTTCCTGTCTGTTCCTTTTGATCAGGTTGATGTTAATGTTCACCCTAAAAAAAATGAGGTCAGGTTTGCTAATTCTTTAAAAGCATATGAATCAATAAAACAAACTGTTTTAAAGACACTTCGCATTTTTAACAAGCCTCATTTTACAAACCCGCAAGAATCATCATATGAAAAAAACAATACTATATCTTCTCTATCAAACAAGACAAATTTAAAAAAAACAGATGTTGTTTTTTCTGAGTATGTAAAAAGCAACACCAAAAAAATTCCCTTTAACCCGGATAGTACATACAGACAAAAAACTTTTTCTAATGAAGACAGTTTCCGTGATTTAAGAGTAATCGGTCAGCTTCATAACACATATATACTTTGTGAAAATGCAGAAGGACTGATTCTTATAGATCAGCATGCTGCTCATGAAAGAATATTGCTTGAACGATTCAAACAAAGTTTGAAGGATTCAAAAATAGCCGTACAAAAACTTCTGGTACCTGAAACAATTGAACTTGGATATAAAGAAGTTGATGTGATAACTGAACTGATCCCTGATTTTTCTAAACTTGGTTTTGACATAGAGCCTTTTGGAGGAAATACTTTTATAGTCAAATCAACTCCTCTGCTTCTTGCTGATAAGGAAATAAAACCAATTATTTTTGAAATGGTGGAAAAGATTGCAGAAATAGGCTTGCCTTTAAACCTGTCAAAAACTCTTGATAAGTGTATCGCGCTTATGTCATGTCATGGAGCTATCAAGGCTAAGCAACCTCTTTCTGAAAAACAGATTCAAAGTCTTCTATGTCAGCTGGATGAATGTGACAATCCATCTAACTGTTCCCACGGACGCCCCACATGGATTAAATTATCAACAAAATTTTTTGAAAAATCATTTAATAGAATCATTTAATAACTTTGGCTCATAATGAATTCCTGGTTATTGACGTGAAATGATGCACTCTGTTTTAAATATAAACCTTTGTTTGCGTTGTCCTTATGTCTCATGATGGGTATAGTGGAAGCTGTTTTGTCGAAGCAATGCAACCAACTGTAATAATTTTAAAATATTTAAAACCATCAAAAACCAATTTGTTTATTTAAGCAGATAAGATCTATAGTACCCGAAATATCTGAGCTGTGGTTGTAAATATGATATTTGACAATTTTTTCTTTTTAAAATATTATATTACTATAAAAAAAATCCCCATGTTTGATCAAAAAAATATAAACCATCTATTCAAATTCTGTTTTTTTAATATTTTATTATTTTGGCTATTTATCCTCAAACGATACATATATGCAAAATATAAGCTCAAAAAATACCGCTAAATCGTTGCTAAATAAATTTGTTAGCTTGAAAACTATTCCTCATATCGCGGTTCAGGCGTCAAAAATGATAAATGATGTTAATTCTACTGTAAGAGATCTGGAAGAAATAATAAAAATGGATCCTACTCTTGTTTTGCGTTTACTTCGTTTAGTCAACAGCTCTTATTACGGGCTCAGCAATAAAGTGGAAAGTATTACGAATGCAGTTGTGTATCTTGGAATAGAAAGTCTTCGTAATCTTATTATAGTGGATGCACTGAAAGATATTTTCAAAAAGAGTAAAGATGACGATTTGTTTTCCAGAACTCAGTTGTGGTTTCATTGTGCAGCTACTGCTATCTGTTCTCAGATGATCGCAGAATGTATTTTTGAACAAAAAGGAGATGATGCCTTTCTTTGTGGAATTTTACATGATGTGGGATTGATTGTTGAAGATCAGGTAGCAAACGAGTTGTTTGTTAAAACATATACATCATATCAGCCTGGTACAAAACTTTTTATCGAATATGAAAAAGAAATTATTGGTACAGATCACAGTATGATAGGATTTTTGCTTACACGTGAATGGAAACTTCCACCTGAAGTTCAAAATGGTATCAAACTTCACCATTCAACAAAGGCGATTAAGTCGTCAAATACCGTAGAAATTATTAAAATTGCAGAGTATTTGTTATCAAAATTACAAATTTTTGGAATTTCCGGAATTCCGCCGGTTCTTCCACAGGAAACACTTAAACACTTGCAAGATAATATAGAAGAATACAAAGTGTTGATTAGTAATTTGCCGACTGAAATAGTAAAAGCAAAAGAAATCTATATGCCCTCGGAGGAATGACATTGATCAACTCATTAGATATCGATACAATTTTCGATGATATCGATGATTGTAGAAATAAAATTGAGCAGTTTATCAGTTTTTTTGAAAAACGTATGCCCAGGGCATGTTTTATAATTGCTACAGATAAAGGAGAAGTTAGAACGTTTGGAATAAAAAATAAATTTTCTGAAAAAAATTTAGATTGCATGGTTTCATCTGCAAAAAAACAGAGCGGCTTACACAAAACAAATTTTGCAGATATGTATGCTGTCCATGTTGACAAGCTAAATTCTGTGTTAATATTTCTTATACCTGAGGATATCTGCCAATCAAATGATTATTTCCAAAACAATATTTTGCTCTTGATCGAACTTTTTATTTCTCAGATCTCTTTTGATGAAGAGCTGAGAAATAAAGAAATATTTAAAGCCCAGTTTGAACGAAAGTATAATGTATCCCAGAATAAATTTTATGAGATATTAAAAAAAAATCATGAAGCAGATAAGATTATTCAGCAACAGCAGTTGAATTATTCAAAAGAATTAAAACAGGAAATAGAACATCAGACATCTGATCTTGTTGCAGCAAATCAAAAACTTAAAAATGCAATCGAGAAAGCTAAGAAAATGGCGTTGAAAGCTACGATGGCCAATAAGGCTAAAAGTGAATTTCTTGCCAAAATGAGTCATGAAATAAGAACACCTATGAATGGTATAATTGGTATGGTTGATCTTTTGCAAGATACTGATTTGTTAGAAGAGCAAAAAGACTATTTAGATACCGTAGAAAAAAGTGCCGATTATCTTTTAAATATTCTTAATGATATTCTCGATTATTCCAAAATTGAAGCAGGTAAATTAGAATTTGAAATTATTGCTTTTGATTTAAGGTTATTAGTTAAAGATATATTTAAATTATTATTTCAAGATGCCCGTTCAAAATGTTTGAAGTTTTCCACCATTCTCGACGATAATATTCCATCAACTATACAGGGTGACCCTTTTCGGCTTAGGCAGGTTTTGATGAATCTTTGCAGTAATGCATTAAAGTTTACAGAAAAAGGTACAATAAAGGTAAATGTATTTGTTAAGGAAGTAAGAGATAATCAGATTGAAATAATATTTGAAGTTGAAGATACAGGTATTGGAATATTAAAAGATCGTGTAGATACTCTTTTCAAATCATTTTCACAGGTTGATTCGTCAACAACGCGAAAGTATGGTGGTACGGGTCTTGGGCTGAGTATTTCAAAGCAGCTGGTTAACATGATGGGCGGAAAAATTAGCGTTGAAAGTGAGTATGGAAAAGGAACTAAAATTTGGTTTACATCAGTATTTGGTGTGTCAGCAAAAAATGCTGATGTAATGTCAGACAATGTAAAAAAAGAGAGTCTTAATATACAAAAAACAATTTGCCGGAAAAATATAAAAATACTCTTGGCAGAAGACAACAAGATGAATCAGAAGGTTGCAAAAAGGATGCTGACAAAAATGGGGCATACTGTTACAATAGCCAATAATGGCACAGAGGCCGTAACATTATTTAAAGGCAATGAATTTGACCTTATATTAATGGATGGTCATATGCCTGAGATGGACGGGATTGAAGCTACAAAAAAAATACGGGAACTTGAACAGTCATTACTGGATAATAAAAAAAATAAAAATAACATTTTAATTATTGCTCTTACCGCAGATGCAACTAAAGGTGCAAGAGAACAATTTATTGAGGCAGGTATGAACGAT
>Ga0209345_10002024_pt1 | contig 23228 bp, 21 predicted proteins | sample Cruoilmetagenom7_FD_187294 | JGI IMG/M metagenome (GOLD analysis project Ga0209345, IMG submission 187294) | Oil polluted marine microbial communities from Coal Oil Point, Santa Barbara, California, USA - Sample 7 (SPAdes) (version 2) | ecosystem: Environmental > Aquatic > Marine > Oil seeps ...
GGTTTAATTTGGAGGCAACTTTTGATACTAAAAAAACTAATATCTCTGATGACTCAGTAGCTAAAATATCTGCGGGGCCTATGGCTGATACAGGATCATACGATATACAGATATTGGAGAAGGCAAAAAGTGCATCGGCAGTCAGTAGTTTTAAGGTGGAAAAGGATAAGGTTTTAGCCGAGTCAGTGGAAGGTAAAGGTGTTAAAAGTGGAACCTTTAGCATAAACAGCACATCTATATATATAGATGCTGAAAAGGACAGTTTAGAAGATGTGGTTGATAAAATTAATAATGCAGAGGTGGGAGCAAGGTTGGTTTATGATTCATTTAACGGTAAACTTACATTATTGTCAGATGATATTAATAAAATAAGTGTAGGCGGGGAAGATGATACAAGTAACTTTCTCGAGATTGCAGGACTAACAGATGATATGACCCAAGAAACAGAAATTGGTGAAGAAGGTACCTCCGCTTATCTAATTGTAGACGGTATAGAGTACACCAGAGAGACCAATAAAATTGAAGATATTCTTGATGGTGTAACAATAGAGATAAAAAATCCTAGTGATGAGACAGTAACTATCGATATAGACGTAGATAATGCCAAGACTGTGGATGCCATGGCTGAATTTATACAGGGTTACAATCAAGTAATAGAAGAGTTGAACTATAAAAGGCTTACTGATGAAGATAAAGAGTACCTACAACCATTAACAGAGGAAGATAGAGCAAGTATGACTGATAAGGAGATTGATGAGTATAAAGAGAAGTGGGCTGAAGTTAATAAAAATGAAATAAAAAGAAAAAGTAATGAGATGAGAATGCTGCAGGATGATCTTAGAAGAAATGTTTTAAGTGTATCGGGAGAGATAGATGGTGAATATTCGTCATTGACAGATATTGGTATAAGTTATGTTGTAAGCGAGGACTATACAACAACTGATAATAAATATTTACTTACAAAATCAACTGATATTGATGAAATAAAAGAGGGGTTAGAAAAAAACAGTAAATTTATGGAGGCACTTTCCGAAAATTCTAAGGGTATTTATGCTTTTTTTACTCAGAAAAATGAAGATGCTGAAGGATGGGCAGATACTTTTAGGAGTTCCATCGACTCGTATTCCAGCACAAATGGTGTGGTACTTAACAAAATTAGAAAAGAAGGTTCTATTGATAAAGAGATACAAAATCTTTCTAAACAGATTGACACAGCAGAAACAAGGGCTAACAATGAGTTGGAAAGATTATGGAGGCAATTTTCCGTTATGGAAGAGTCCATGGGCCAGTTGCAATCCCAGGGAGATTATTTAACTCAAATGATTGCTAGCCAGAATAGTATGAAATAGCAGGTCGGAGGATACATGAAAAAGACACTTAAAACTAATTATTTGGCAAATGAAATTGAGGGGGTATCGCAAGGTAAACTGGTAATATTGTTATATGATGGCGCCATTAAGTTTTTGAAGTTTTCCTTAAAATATTTGGAAGAAAAAAATATAGAACAATGCCACAATAATATTATGAAGACAGAAAATATCATTTATGGATTGATGTTAAATGTCGACCAAAAAGCTGGTAAATTGTCAGATAATCTTCTCAAGGTTTATGAATTTCTGCTATGGCAGCTCAAAGAAGCCAATATACTTAAAGATAAACAAAAAATATTATCTGTTATTACGTTGCTTGATTCCTTGAGAAATGCCTGGAGCATCGCGGTGTTGAAGAATAGCAATGCTAATGTGGATGAAAAAAAATCAATTAATATGTCTATATAAGTGCAATTATTAATGTTCTCAATCTTCTATTAAGGAGGATGTTTTTGCCTGCTTAGCTCTTAAAGATATGGCGACATTTGACTTTATATTAGGGTTGTGTTAAATTCTGTCTTAGGGGTAGTTAAGGTAGGTGTTTATATTTTATCCCATTTAAGTTTTTCATATAGTGTGTGATCATATTAATTTAATCATGAACAAAGACCTTAAATTAATCTCAGATCAATTAATCAAGATTGGCGTTGAATTAAGAAACAGTGAAATTGATGAGCTATTTTTTGATAAGTTGAGAGTTTTTAACAATTTTTTTAGGCAGATAATCCAAATATCAGAAAACAGTGATTTATCAGATGAAAGAAATATTGCTATAATGAAAAATGTCTGGAAAATCAACAAAAGACTTGAAAAAAAGCTGTCAGATCAAAAGATTGACATTAAGGATGAGATTGTTTCTATGAATAAAAAAGCTTCTTTTTATAAAAAATTTATATTGAAAGCTGATAGAAATACTTTTACAAAAAAAGGATGATTCCTTTATATCCCATTTTTTGATATTTTATAATTATAACTCGGAAAAGAATCCTACTCTATGATAAGTAAAAATTATAACCAGGGTGTGGTAGATAAAGTGTTCTAAGTTGTGGATTTTTATTGACTTTAACAAAATGAATGAAATAATAATAATCTCTATTGAATATAGTAGGTTTTTATAGTATTTGATTATATGGAAATTAAAATCCCCAGAAAAATTTATAAAAGCAAAAAAAATATAGTTTATAGCTGTCAATATCACGTAATTTTTTGTCCTAAGTTTAGAAGACAGATTCTAAAAGAAAAGATAGCTGAAAGATTGCATGAACTAATATTAGATTTGCAAAATGAAAATGATTTTCAGGTCATAGACATAGATATTATGCCGGAACATGTGCATATGATACTAGATATTAACCCTAAAATTGGGATATATAACATTGTAAGTCATCTTAAAAGATATACCGCAGGTATACTGAGAAAAGAATTTAAGGATATTAGAACAAAAATACCATCAATGTGGACTAATTCCTCATTTATCTCTACTGTTGGTCTAATGAACCTTGAAGATGTGCGACAATATATAGTCGATCAAAAGGGGATATAAACAAGTCTTTTTTTTAATATTTTGTTTATAAAAGGTTTCAATTTTATATATTTCTCGGTTGATATAATCATAAATAAAGTTATTTTCTAATTCTATATATAGTAATAGAAAATGTAATTAGACACTTTACTTGATTATTATAATTCATATTAATAATTATGGGCAAGCTGTAGCTATTAGATGGAATTGAGCTTGTACCTTTATTCTCAAATATATATGATAAATATATTGTAAGAATATCTCAGTGCCAATAATGTTGCAAGAGAGGGGAAAATATGAAATTGCCAAAACTTTTAACTTTGTGTATATTTTTAATAGTTTATTCCAGTGGTAATAGTGAAGCAATTAAAAGTTTAAATATGGAAGGTATAGATATTATTGGCAGTACAAAAGAAGCCTATCAAAGACCAATCAAAATAGTTATAGCTCACAGAGGCGCATCAGGCTACCTCCCTCAGCATACACTTGAAGCATATACACTTGCTTATGGGCAAGGTGCAGATTATATTGAACCCGATCTAAATATGACAAAAGAAGGTACTCTTGTGTGTGTTCATAATATATATTTAGAGTCAACAACAGATGTTGAAGAAAAATTTCCTGGAAAGAAGAGTATTGATGGACATTACTATGTAAAAGATTTTACCTTAAAAGAGATTAAAACACTTAGCGCAACCATATATAGGAATGAAGATGGGAGTTACCGTTTCCCCGACAGATTTAATTCTGACTATAAATTTTTACATGTGCCAACTTTTGAAGAGATGATAATGCTTGTAAAAGGATTGAATAATTCTACTGGTAGAAATGTTGGAATATATGCCGAAATAAAAAATCCGGCATGGCACAAACGAAACGGTCTAAATATTGAGAAAGCCACGTTAGAGATATTAAACAAATATGGTTATTTTGATAGTAAAGATAAGGTTTTTATCCAATCGTTTGACCCTGATCCATTAAAGATACTAAAATTTGAGCTTAAAACTAAATTACCCCTAATACAGTTAATCGGTTCTGAGGATACATTTAAACCTTTACTAACGGAAGAAGGGCTTGATGAGATTAGAACGTATGCGGCAGGTATTGGCACCGACAAAAACCTTATCCTAAAAAATCCTTCTATTGTAGAACAAGCTCACAAGAAAAATTTGCTTGTGCATCCATGGACATTTGCAAAAGAAACAGTTTCTAATGATTACAACTCTTTTGAAGAAGAACTGTACAGCTTTTATCATACATATAATGTTGATGGACTTTTTGTAGAACAACCTGATATTGCTCGCGGGGTATTACATGAATGGATACTCAAATAACCTTAACTATAGGCATAATATTTATATAAAATAAGGGTGATTATGAGAAAACCAGGATTTACCCTGTTAATTCCAATTTTGGTGTTAACTTTTTAGATATTCTTGGATTATTACTTCGCAAAAGAAACTTCCGAGATAAAAGACAAATATACTTCTATATATTATGAGGACTTCCCACCAGAAGAAATATCTGAACCCGATCTTGGGAAAACTGCGCTACTAATAGTAGATATGCAAAATGCTTTTGTTCGTGAAGATATGGGAATATTTTTATGATCGCCTAAAGGATATTGTTATACCAAATACAAAAAAAATCCTTACTTTTTTTAGAAATAATAATTTAGAGGTAAACTATACTATAATTGCTTCACTTCACGAAGATGGACGGGACAGATCACTTGTTCAAAAAAGACCAGGGCATAATGACATATTGTTACCTATAAACTCGGAGGGAGCACAGATCATTGATGAATTAAAACCGTTATCAGATGAAATGGTTCTGCACAAAACTACTGACAGCGTTCTAATGAGAACCAACTATGAACGAATACTAAAGAATATGGGGGCTCAATATGTTGTTGTAGCAGGGATTGTAACAGATCAATGTGTTTCATCTACTGTGAGAATCCTTGCTGATGCAGGTTTTTATGTTTATGTCATTGAGGATTGTTGTGTAGCAGCCTCGTTAGAGTTGCTCTATACTGAGCTAAAAATAATAAACCATATATATGGTAACGTTGTATCAACAGATTTAATAATAGAACTCTCAAAAAAGGGATTAAAAGAAAGCAAGTAGTATATACAATATTTGTTGTTATAACCCATTTGCGATCTTGCCCATTGTGGTTAATAATTTTTGTGGATGGATAAGAATTTTATATCTATTTAATCAATAAATAGCCACCTGTATGACCTTGCTATACCATCTATATAATCTTCTACCTCTTTAAAGCCGTCAGGTGCATTATAATAATTTGAAACACTTTTAGTGTAATTTCCAATTTTTATTGTGATAATGCTAGTGGGCATATCTGTTGGCGTTAAGGGAATTACCTGTACTGCCCCCCTTTCGTTGGCTTCTAATGAAAATTTTGATTCATAGCTATCAACAAAGTCAAAAAAACGTGCTTGATAAATTTTATCAAGCAATAACATAACGTCACCATTAGTGACATTAAAACTAACCTTGCCCATAGTATTCACATATTTTTCTCCGTAGTATTCCCCAGATCCATCTCCATTTATTGTTATTTCGTACACAGGGCAGGGGCCGTAGCATTCTGTTTTTTTCATAGACATTACAACATCATCAAGGTTAAAATAAGCAGGCGGCCATTTTCCAAAAGATGGATCAGAAGCGCCAGCCACCCTTAAATTACTTGCCATCAATAAAACAAATGATAAAAATATTAATAAAAAGTAATAGTTTGTGTGCACCCACTTTTTTAAAGGTAAGAGATTCAACATTATACTATCTTCCTTTTATTTGATAACTGCTTTTTTCCTGTCATAATTACCAGATAATAATTATCTTAAATTTTTCAAGTATTAGTATTACCTTTTGCATTAAGCTATGTTAATTCAAAACAAATACAATAAAAAATATTAAGTTTATTTTTTGATAGTAAGCATATCTATTATCAATAATTTATATAAAGTTATGTTGTTATATGCATAATCTCTCCGATTAATTAAAGAATTCTAATGTTTAAAGACCTTTGCACGGGAAGAAGGTAGGCTAATAGGGGTTATACAAGTAATATAGAAGATATAAGGATTTGCTTTGAACGGTTTTTGATGCGTGGTTTTTGCCATGAATGGCAAAAACAGCAATAGCCTTCGGAACATTACACGATGTAATGTGAGAATGAGATGAAAAGCAAATCCTTATATCGTAATCTGTTAATTTTTGAATAATGACCGTTCAATATTTACCGTGATTTGCCGTACAAAGGTCTAGTTTATATAATTTCTAAAAATTTTTTGTAATTGAGAAAAAAGGAATACATATTTTTAGATACTACCATCATAGCTTTAATACTTGTTTATTATTAAAATTCTGTTAAAATCAACGTTTGTTACAATTTATTGTAACTAATTAAAATGTTAATTTAGTTTTTTTAAAGGAGAGCTGTATATGAGTTGTAATATGTATAATGGTAAAGAATTAGCTGACTATATTGATCATACGCTTTTAAAACCTGATGCAACTGATGCGGATATTAAAAATCTTTGTCGTCAAGCAATAGAATATTGTTTTAAAGGGGTATGCGTAAATTCAACTCATGTAGCATTGGTATCTTCCATGCTCAAAGATAAAAAGCCTGTTCCAGTCGCTGTTGTTGGATTCCCGCTTGGAGCTATGCACACTGCCGCAAAGGCTTATGAAGCAAAAAATGCAATCATTGAAGGTGCTAAAGAGATAGATATGGTAATTGATATTGGCTCTCTAAAATCTAAGAATTATGAGAGGGTTTTTAGCGATATAAAAGAAGTGGTGGATGCTTCTGGTGAGAACCCTGTCAAGGTAATTTTGGAAACCTTTTTTCTTACGGATGAAGAAAAGATAATAGCCTGCACGCTTGCAAAATCTGCAAAAGCCGCATTTGTGAAAACATCAACAGGTTTTGCTAAAGGAGGGGCTACAGTCGAGGATATTGCTTTGATGAGACGGGTTGTGGGTAAAGATATGGGAGTCAAGGCCAGCGGGGGCATCAGGACAATAAGTGATGCAAAAAATATGATTAATGCTGGAGCAAATAGGCTTGGAGTTTCTTCATCTGTTGCTCTTATGTCTGAATAAAAATAATGATTCTCTTTAGATAAATTAGACCTTCAGAAGAGATAATAATTTACAGTAAAGTCCCAATCATAATTTTTATTAGACTGCTATTTAGGAATTTTTTGTTCTTATATATACATTTGTGTAATGCAATGAGGTGATTTATGGGCAATATTCTACTATTGGTTATTGATAGTGTAGGAATTGGTGCTTTACCAGATGCTGATAAATATGATGATGCAGGTGCTGCAACCCTGCAGCACACTCTTGAAAGCGTTTCTGATGTTTCTCTACCCAATATGGAAAAATTAGGTCTTGGTAAAATAGAGCCTCTTCATGGGGTAAGATCTTATATCGAAACATATGGTATTTACGGGAAGCTTGCTTCAATAACCATTGGCAAGGATACTACAGCGGGTCATTGGGAACTGATGGGAATAATACTAAAGGAAGGTCTAAAAACTTTCCCTAGAGGGTTTCCATCTAAAATTATGGACACCTTTAAAAAAGAAACGGGTTACGATTATATTGGAAATATAGCTGCCTCAGGTACTGAGATAATTAAAGATCTTGGAGAAGAACATCTGAAAACTGGAAAACTTATCGTGTATACTTCTTCTGACTCTGTTTTTCAGATTGCTGCCCATGAGGGGATTGTTTCTATTGAAGAGCTTTATCGTATATGTGGGGTAACACGCAAAATTTGCGATAAATATAATATATCACGTGTTATAGCAAGACCTTTTGTGGAAGAAAAAGGCCTTTTTGTTAGAACCAAAAATAGAAAAGATTTCTCATTAAAACCCCCGGGGAAAACAGTACTAAATTTATTGCAAGATGCAGAAATAAATACCCTAGGTATAGGGAAAATAGATGATATATTTGCCAGTTGTGGTATTACCCATAATATCCCTGTAAAAGGCAACCCTGCATGTATTGATGCTAGCATTGAAGCCCTAAAAAGTTACAGCAACTCATTTATTTTTACCAATCTTGTTGATTTCGATATGTTATATGGACATAGGCGTGATCCGAAAGGTTATTACAAATGTTTGAAGGAGTTTGATACTGCTCTGCCAATGATTATAAATGCCCTGCAAGATGATGATCTCCTTATAATTACTGCTGACCATGGTAATGATCCCACTTTTAAGGGGACAGACCATACCAGAGAATATGTACCGATTATGATTTATCAAAAATCTTTTAAAACCTCGAAAAACCTGGGGATAAGAAAAACATTTGCCGATGTTGGCAAAACAATTACCCATTATTTTAATGTTGATGGGCCTGATAGTGGAGAAAGTTTTTTAAATACTATTATGGAATAGAATTAGTGTGGATAAGGTAGATGATTTAGTAATAGTTAAAACTTTTTGTAACAATTTGATTAAAACTAAGGGATCAAGGAGGATATACGTATATGAGAATGTTTGATGTTATTGAAAAAAAACGTGATAAAAAAGAACTCTCGTCTGAAGAGATTAAATTCTTTATCGATGGTTATACAAAAGGAGATATCCCTGATTATCAGGTGTCCGCTCTTCTTATGGCCTCTTTCCTTAATGGTTTGACTATTAAGGAAACAACGGATTTATGCTATGCCATGTTGAACTCGGGAGAGGTTCTCGATTTGAGTGATATACCTGGAGTTAAAGTTGATAAACACTCGACAGGAGGTGTGGGAGATAAGACCTCTCTTATAATAGTTCCAATATGCGCGGCTGTTGGTGTTATTGTTCCTATGATTTCAGGACGTGGATTAGGGCATACAGGCGGGACACTTGATAAATTGGAATCTATACCAGGGTTTAATGTAAATATTGATCTGAAAGCTTTTAGAAAAATTCTCAGGGAATGTGGCACTTGTATGATTGGACAAACCGGTCAAATAGCTCCGGCTGATAAAAAAATTTATTCCTTACGCGATGTTACAGCTACGGTAGACAGCAAATATCTTATAGCTGCAAGTGTTATGAGCAAAAAATTGGCTGAAGGCATTGATCATCTTGTACTTGACGTAAAGGTGGGTAAAGGCGCTTTTATGAAATCCATGGAAGATGCCTGTAACCTGGCAAATATTCTGGTTTTATTAGGTGAAAATATGAATAAAAGGGTTGTGGCTCTTATTACAGATATGCAGCAGCCTCTGGGGAGTTATGTGGGAAATGCTCTTGAGGTTATAGAGAGTATTCAAATTTTACAAAACAGATGTTTGCCTGAGCAGGAAGATCTGAAGGAGCTATCGTTAACTCTATCTGGATATATGATTTATCTGGGGGGGAAGGCTTCTTCTATAAAAGAGGGAAAAGAGATTGCCGAAAAAACATTAATGGATCTATCTGCATTTAATAAATTTAAGGAATTTGTATCTTTGCAGGGCGGGGATGCTGCTGCCCTGGACGATATAAGCAAACTTCCTGCGTCCATGTATAGCAGAGAAATAACAGCTCCAAAGGGCGGTTATATAGCTGAAGTAAATGCACTTGATATCGGTAAAGGGTCTATGATACTTGGTGCGGGCAGGGAAACGGTGAAAGATAATGTTGATCATGCTGTTGGCGTAATAATAAAGAAAAAAATAGGTGATAAGGTGTCATTAGGTGATACTCTTTTGGAAATAAAATATAACGATGAAGAGAGACTGAAAATAGCTTATCCATTGTTTGAAAAAGCGCTTGATATTGTTGATAACTATGTGAACAAAGTTCCAATAATAAAGAAAATAATCGGGGGCTAAAATGAGATTTATAGGGATTTTGGGTATTATCTGTATGATAGGTATTGCTGTACTTTTTAGTAAAAATAGAAAGAAGATAAGGTGGCAGCTTGTTGTATGGGCCTTGAGCCTTCAGCTTATCTTCGCGCTTTTAATATTAAAGACTGCTACAGGGCAATTTGTCTTTTTACAAATCAATGACTTTGTATTAGCTGTTTTGTCCAGTGTAAATGAAGGTTCAAAATTTGTGTTTGGTAAGCTCACAGGTTTTACTGTTCCTGTTAGTGGGGTAGATGGGGAAACAGGGAAATATGTTGCTGAGACAGGAGCTTATTTTGCATTTACTGTACTGCCAACGATAGTATTTTTTTCATCATTAATGGCGATACTTTATTATGTTGGATTGATGAAGTTCATTATTACAAGTATAGCAAAATTTCTACAAAAAACATTTAAAACAACTGCTCCGGAATCTTTATCTGTTGCTGCTAATATTTTTGTGGGACAAACTGAATCTCCTCTAGTTGTACGCCCTTTTTTAGAAAAAATGACATTTTCAGAACTAAATGCCGTTATGACTGGTGGGTTTGCAACAATTGCAGGAGGTGTATTGGCTGCTTTTGTAGGGATGTTGCAGAATGATATTCCTAACGTAGCTGGTCATCTTGTAGCGGCTTCAATTATGTCTGCCCCTGCAGCGCTTATGATGGCCAAAATACTGGTGCCTGAAGATACTGTTTCTGATTTTGCTTTTGGCGGTGGTTATACTATGGAAAAAACAGATAAAAACCTTATTGATGCTGCAACAAGAGGAGCAAGCGAAGGTTTGATGCTTGCTGTTAATGTTGGAGCTATGTTGATTGCTTTTATAGCTCTTGTAGCTTTATTGGATAAAGGATTGGGATTTGTTGGGGGTTTTTTTGATATGCCATATCTCACATTGACCTGGATTTTTGGTAAAATTTTTGCTCCCTTGGCTTTCTTGATGGGGGTCCCTTGGGAAGACTGCATCACAATGGGCGATCTTATCGGGACAAAGATATTTATTAATGAATTTATGGCTTTTACCAGATTAAAAGAGGTTACTGAAGCAGGTATTTTGACAACTGATAGGGCAAAACTTATTGCTACTTACGCACTTTGCGGTTTTGCAAATGTAGGTTCTATTGGTATACAGGTGGGTGGTATAGGAGCCCTTGCTCCTGGACGAAGGAAGGATTTGTCAACTCTTGCAGTGAGAGCTCTTATTGGTGGAGCTTTTGCATCTTTTACAACAGCATGTATCGCAGGGATCTTATTATGAATAATATATTAAAAGATAAAGTCATAGAAAGTACTTTGTATATTCGTTCGAAAGTAAAATTTAGTCCTGATATAGCTGTTATATTAGGTTCTGGACTGGGTGAGCTTGCCAGTATGTTAGAAGATAGTACAAAAATAGCATATACTGATATCCCCCATTTCCCAAAATCTACTGTAGTTGGTCACTCAGGTGAACTTATCGCAGGTGAGTTTAATGGAAAAAAGCTTATCTGTCTGAATGGACGTTTCCATTATTATGAAGGCTATACTATGGAGACAGTTACCTATCCGGTAAGAGTGTTCAAAGAACTGGGGGTTAATAAGATAATAATTACCAACGCAGCAGGTGGTATTAATAAGACTTTTAAACCTGGTGACCTTATGATCATTACTGATCATATCAATTTTATGTGTAGCAACCCTCTGATTGGCCCAAATGATGAATATTTTGGACCACGTTTTCCTGATATGGGAGACACTTATACCCCTTCGTTAGTAGATCTTGCTATGGTTGTCGCAAAGGAATGTGGTATTTTATTGAGACAGGGTGTTTATGTTGCAGTATCAGGACCGACCTATGAAACTCCTGTAGAAATTAATATGTTCAGGCTGTTAGGAGGAGATGCTGTCGGTATGAGTACTGTCCCTGAATCTATTGTAGCTAGACATATGGGTATGGATATTTTTGCGATAAGTTGTATCGCAAATGTGGCTGCTGATCTATCACCAGTTAAATTAACTCATAATGATGTTATAAAAACAGTGGGGGAAGCTCAGGAGAAACTTCTTGAATTTATATCTCTATTTATTGAAAGAATATAAATAGTATTGTGTTATTTGCAAAAGAAATTAGATTGATATGCAATGCTATGAATTGAGGTTCTATTTAAATTGTGAAAATCCCTTATTATAAAGTTGCGTTGACTACAATATACGAGATAAGTAAAATTTTGAATTCTTATATGAAAAGAGAAAGGGCTTTTGAAAGTGTCTTATCTGTTCTATGTAGCAATCTGGATATGAAAAGAGGTATGATCTTATTGTATGATAATGTATCTAAAAATCTTTATATTGAGGCATCTGTGGGACTCAATAACGACTTAAAAAATAATATTAGATACAAGGTCGGAGAAGGAATAGTCGGCAAGGTTTTTAAGATAGGCATGCCTATAATGATTCCTAATATAAGTGATGATCCAGATCTGGTTCATAAATTTGATAAAAATTATGATGAAGTTTTCAGTTTACTTGCAGTGCCTATTAAGGAAGGTGAAGATATATACGGTGTGATGGCTGTGGATAAAAATGTATTAGATGTTGTAAGCTATGCAAATGACATGGATATTTTAAAGATGATATCATCCCTATTAGCCTCATATAAAAAGAAAATTGAATTGTTTGAAATGGAAAAAAGAGAACTTGAGGATGAAAAAAGCAGACTCCAAAGTGAAGTTAAAAAGAAATATAATTTTAGAGGATTGGTAGGTATAAGCAAAGGGATGCAGCATATATTTGAAACCATAAAGGTTGTTTCTGATACAAGGTCCACGATTTTGTTGAGAGGCGAATCTGGAACAGGCAAAGAAATTGTTGCAAAAACTATTCATTATAATAGCAATAGAGTGAATAAGCCCTTTATAGCGGTCAATTGCGCAGCCATCCCTGGAGAGTTGGTTGAGAGTGAACTTTTTGGATATGAAAAGGGGGCATTTACAGGTGCTGTATCTGGCAAGAAAGGGAAGTTTGAACTGGCTGATGAAGGGACAATCTTTTTAGATGAAATTGGTGATATGCCCCTTGCTGCTCAAAGCAAATTACTCAGGATTTTACAGGAAAGAAAAGTTGAACGTCTTGGCAGTATCAGAGATAAAAAAATTGATGTTAGGGTTATTGCTGCAAGTAATAAAAATATTGAAGAAGAAACGAAAAACGGTCATTTTAGATTTGATCTTTATTACCGTTTAAATGTTGTATCAATTTTTCTCCCTCCATTAAGGAAAAGAAAGGAAGATATACCCCTTCTTGCAAATTATATACTTCGCAAATTTAATAAGGAATACGGTAAAAACCTATCCTTTAGCGATGCTGCTATGAAGATATTACTCAACTGTAATTTTCCAGGGAATATAAGAGAACTTGAAAATTGTATTGAACGTGCTGTTCTTTTTGCTAACGATAGTGTTATTGAGAGAGGTCATATCTCATGTGTTAGAGAATCTTTTTGTTCATCCCATGTTTTGGAAGAAATGATAGATTATAATGGAGATAACTCTTCAAAAAATAAGGTAAATGCTATTAGTAATGATAAGTTGAATAACGATGAATTGCCACCAAGAGAAATAGGTGAAAATGAAGAAAAAAATAAGGTTTATAATGACAAAGACTTAGTTATAACTGCTTTGGAGGATGCTGGTTGGGTGCAGGCTAAAGCTGCAAGGCTTCTCAATATGACTGTAAGGCAAATGAATTACCGTATAAAAAAATATAATATTAATATGAGAAAATTCTAATAAAGAGAATAAGTATAAATGTTTTATTATCTATATATCAATTTAGCTATTTTTGTAAGGTAAGGAACTCCACTTTCGCAAACTTCATTTTTCTTCATGACATTCATGATACGGGGATATCTGTGTTAGATTAGAGAAATCATATTATCTTTTTAACCCAAGTTCGCGAACTTGGATTAAAATTATTGATAAAGTAATTCTTATGGACAATTAGCAAGTTATGGTTTACCAATTTAGATTGTCCACACCAAAAATTTTATCCATTAGGAAAAATATATTTATTTTTTTGCTTGACATGTAAGAAGATTGTAGTATAAATAAAGTTCGTTAGCACTCTTTTATGACGAGTGCTAACAAGAAAATAATTAGAAGGAGGAAATTATGTCAACATTAGCAAAGGTCAATATCAAACCTTTACAAGATAGGGTAATAGTAAAGCGTTTGGAAGCTGAGGAAAGAACAGAGTCTGGTCTTATTATACCTGATACTGCAAAGGAAAAGCCTCAAAAAGGTAAAGTCGTGGCAGTAGGGCCTGGAAAGGTTATGGATAATGGAACAAAAGTTGCATTAACTGTTAAAGCTGGAGATAATATATTGTTCAGCAAATATGCAGGGACAGAAATTAACATAAGTAATGAAGAATATCTCATTATGAGAGAAGATGACATTTTAGGAATAATTGGATAATAAGGAGGAAATAATGGCTAAATCAGTTATATTTGGTGAAGATGCAAGAAAATCAATTTTGAGAGGTGTGGATCAACTTGCTAACGCAGTTAAAATCACATTGGGACCAAAAGGTAGAAACGTTGTTATTGAAAAGAAATTTGGATCGCCAACGATTACAAAGGATGGAGTTACTGTTGCAAAAGAAATTGAGCTGGGTGATCCAGATGAAAATCTTGGAGCTCAAATGGTTAAGGAAGTAGCTTCAAAGACAAGTGATGTCGCTGGTGATGGGACGACAACAGCAACAATTCTAGCCCAGGCAATATATAGAGATGGAATGAAAAATGTTGTAGCTGGTTCCAATCCTATGGAATTAAAAAGGGGTATTGATAAAGCTGTAACATCAGTTGTTTCAAAATTAAAAGAGTTATCAGAACCTATACAGGATAAGAAGGAAATTTCACAAGTTGGCACAATATCTGCAAATAATGATAAGGAAATAGGTGGTATTATTGCAGATGCAATGGATAAAGTTGGTAAAGATGGTGTAATAACAATAGAAGAGAATAAATCTATAGAAACAGCTTTGGACGTGGTCGAAGGGATGCAGTTTGACAGAGGTTACTTGTCCCCATATTTTGTTACAAACCCTGAAAGTATGGAATCTATTCTTGAAGATGCTTACATATTAATATATGAGAAAAAAATATCTAATATGAAAGATTTACTCCCTATTCTTGAGCAATTGGCAAAACAGAGTTCACAGTTTCTTATAATTGCCGAAGATATTGAAGGAGAAGCTCTGGCAACACTAGTTGTCAATAAGATAAGAGGAACACTAAAGTGTTCATCTGTAAAAGCTCCTGGTTTTGGTGATAGAAGAAAAGAGATGTTGCAGGATATTGCTGTTCTTACCGGTGGACAGGTTATTAGTGAAGATCTTGGATTAAAGTTGGAAAATATACAGCTTACAGATTTGGGACATGCTAAAAGAGTAGTTATCGACAAAGAAAATACTACTATAGTAGAAGGTTCAGGGAAACCTGAAGATATTGCAGCAAGAGTCAACTTAATCAAAAAACAGATAGAAGAAACTACCAGTGATTATGATAAAGAAAAATTGCAGGAAAGACTTGCTAAATTGGTAGGTGGCGTTGCAGTTATAAAAGTTGGAGCTGCAACTGAAACTGAAATGAAAGAGAAAAAAGCAAGGGTTGAAGATGCTTTAAATGCTACAAAGGCTGCTGTTGAAGAAGGTATCGTTACAGGAGGTGGAGTGGCTTTTATAAGAACACTACCTTGTCTGGATGAACTTAAATTGGAAGGTGATGAACAAATAGGTGTTGATATAATCAGAAAGGCATTGGAGTCGCCATTGAGACAGATTGTTGAAAATGCTGGTATTGAAGGTGCCATAGTGCTGAATAAAGTAAGAGAATCAAAAGAAGTAGCTTTTGGTTTTGATGCTTCGACTGAAGAATATACAGATCTTATAAAAGCAGGAATTATTGATCCAACAAAAGTTACAAGAAGCGCATTGCAGAATGCTGCATCTGTAGCTGGGCTGATGATTACAACTGAAGCTCTTATAACAGAGCTGCCAGAGAAAAAAGAAGCTGCTATGCCAGCTGCGCCAGGTATGGGCGGTATGGGCGGCATGGGTGGTATGGAAGGTATGTATTAAGAATATTTTGGGAGGCTATTAGCCTCCCTTTTTTTATTGTTCATATTCAAAAAAATATTATAGTAACAAAACCTTGCTTATCTGTGGACTATCAATCGTATAGTTTCTAATATGTTTCTTTTAGATATAGTTTTAATATATGAAATTTGCTATTCATCATATATAATAATGGAGCAAAACCGTTAAATTGCTCTATACTGCGCTTTAAATTATCATATAGGGGGTATGTATGACTTTTAAAATAGTACATACAAATATTAATGTTTTGAACCTTAACAGGAGTATAGAATTTTATAAAGAGGCCTTGAATCTTAGCATATATAAATCTTACGATAATCCGGAGGGTCGGTTTAAACTGGTATATCTTTCTGATGAATCAAATTTATATCAAATAGAACTTACCTGGTTGAGAGATAGAAAAGATCCCTATAATCATGGAGATAATGATGTGCATATTGCTTTTGTAACGGATGATTTTGCAGCTGCTCATGAGAAACATATGAATATGGGATGTGTATGCTATGAAAATAAGGATATGGGGATATATTTTATAAAGGACCCGGACGGGTATTGGCTAGAAATCATACCTTCAGTGAAAAAGGAAAGGCGATAAAAATATACTATATTCTATGTATGAGATACTATGTTGAAACTCAGACTTCAGGAAATTATTTTTGAGGCAGAAACCCCTGCTGGCAAAGCATTTGATGTAATACTTATATTTCTGATTATTGCTAGTGTTTTTGCAGTAATGATGGATAGCATAGAAAGTATAAATATACGATTTGGTAATTATCTGTATATAATTGAATGGTCTTTTACAATTATATTTACATTTGAATATATATTAAGGATTGTTACAACCGGCAAGCCATTTAAGTATATTATCAGCTTTTTTGGTATTGTTGATCTCTTATCTGTAATCCCCACATATCTTAGTTTGATTCTACCCGGAAGTCAATTTTTGATAGTGATACGCGCCCTAAGGCTACTCAGAGTATTCAGGGTTTTAAAATTGGCAAAATATCTTTACCAGGCAGATACACTTATGACAGCATTAAGAGCCAGCAGACCTAAGGTCATTGTTTTTCTTTCTGCAGTTTTGATGGTTGTTATTATTGTGGGATCTCTCATGTATGTGATTGAGGGTAATGAAAGTGGATATACCAGTATCCCAGTCAGTATTTATTGGGCTATTGTTACATTAACGACTGTAGGTTACGGGGATATCTCACCTGCAACTCCACTTGGACAGTTTTTGGCATCTGTTATAATGATAATGGGATATTCTATTATTGCTGTTCCTACAGGGATTGTAACAATGGAGCTTTCTGCTGCATCTGCTCAAAAGATATATACTACTGAAGCCTGTCCAGAATGCAGTAGAGAAGGACATGATTCTGATGCCTTATACTGTAAATATTGTGGTAGTAAGTTATGACTAAATAAATACTTGGTATATTTATCGATTTAGCTGTAAAGTAAAGACCTTTGCGGGGTAAGTAGATAACCTGTTATTTATAAAAATATATGGGTTATATCTAGTAAAGGGACAGATTTAATAATTTTTTAAAAATTGCTTTATACGGTTGATACCATCTTTCATATGTTCTATATTTCTGGTATAAGCAAAGCGTATATAATTTACTGTATTATTCTTACCAAAATCAATTCCTGGTGTTACAGCAACCCCTGCTTCATCAAGCAATTTCATGGTAAAGTCATAGCAGTCACTAGAGAACCTTGATATATCAGCCCATATATAAAATGCGCCCTTTGGTTTTACATCTACATTAAATAGTTTTGAAAGTTCACTATATAAGAAATCCCTCCTGCATTGGTATTCCGTTCTAATTTTATCTAAATACTCATAATCAAAAGCTTCAAGAGCTGCGTACTGGCTCAGTGTTGGAGGGCATATATAAATATTTTGGATTAATTTTTCAGCATCTCTTATAAATTTCTCTGGAACAATAACCCACCCCAACCTTATACCTGGCATGCAAAAATATTTTGAAAAACCATTAATTACAAATGCCTCATCTGAAAATTCAAGCGCAGAGTGCTCCATCTCATTATCATATACCAGACCGTGATATATCTCATCGCTTATAAAATATATCCCATTGGTTATGCAAAAGTTAATTAATGATTTTAGGCTATCTTTCCCGTAAATACTACCAGTCGGATTTGATGGAGAGGATATTTGTACAGCTTTTATGGCGTCGATACCTTTTTTTATTTGGCCAACAGTAAGCTGATAATTTGTACTTTTATCTACATTTATCATTAAAGGATTGATATATAACAGATGCGAAAAATTTTTATAGCATGGATAAGTTGGATCTGCCAAAGCGATAGATTCCCCCATATTTAATAAGAGTGAGTATGTTGTTAAGAAGGCTGCTGAGGTACCGGATGTTATAATTATTCTTTCAGATGCGATGTTTAGGTTGTATTTTTGTTTGTAAAATTCCGAGATCTTTATTTTTAGTTCAACTATTCCTGTGCTGTCTGTATATTGAAATTTATTGTCAAATGATGCCTTTTGAAAGGCCGATATGACATTTTTTGATGGGGGCATATCAGGCTGACCAACTTCAAAGTGTATTATATCTTCCCTCTTTGAAGCTTCCCTGACTATATCCATTACTATAAATGGTGAGATATTACTCATTCTATCCATAATCAAATCTTTTATAAAGCAAATAACGTATATAAAAAAATGTATTTACCAGAAATTAAACCTTAACGTGTAAATAACAGCATTTTGGTAAGCATCTGGAGTTCCTAGCTTGTTTATAGAGTACCGGTATTGGATACCTGTCGTAATCTTTTCTATAGGATGCCACCATAATGATAATGCCCCATTGTTCCCCATCTCACCAGCATTGCCGTTTACATAGTTGTCAGACAGGTACTCTTTATCACGGTCAAAAGTCAGCTCATGCCAATTGGTTATGCTAAAATTCTCATCGAAAACCTTGAAGTCATAACCGGCTACCCAACCCAGCATATAGCCGTTCATACCACTATAAGCATTGCTTTCAACGTGCGCAACGCCAAGAAAAGGTTTGAACCATATGCCATTGCTAAAATTATGCCTGAAACCAAAACCCAGTACTTGGTCTTGTTCGTAGGCATCATAGCCGTAGTCGCGGAAATCATAGATGTGCAGGTATACGGAGAAGGGAGACTCCCCAAGGTATATATGTGAGGTTACTTTAACAGCAGTGCGGCGGTGATTTCGCCCGTCAGATTCATGGGTATTGTACGTAGGATTCTCAAGATCTGCAAAACCATAAAATTCTCCCCAATTGTAGCCAACTCCACCCTCAAGTTCCAGATAAAAGAAATCACCTTTAGCAGCGTTATTTTTTGTTCTTTGTTCAGTACCCTTAGACCAATCCAGGTAATTTAAAGAAATGTTAGCAAAAGACCACGTAGGATCAAATACGTTACTTTGAGCCTCTGGCGTAATTAATGTTAATATCGAAAACAGAATAAGAGTTTGCAACATCAGTGGTAATATATTTTTATGATATTGGGATAATCTTGCCATTAAAACTGGTATAACTGTTTGTTTGATTAGCATGGTTTCTCTCCCCTTTGTCGTTTATTTATCATATTGGTCAATTTTTTCAATGGGAATATTTTTTCTCTTTGCAAGAGTTCAGAACACTTTTTTATGCCACTTTTACCTCTCCAGTAACTTTAGTATTACCTTAATTTATTGTTAACTAAATTGTATCAGGTACAGATGTCGATAGAAATGACGAGGGAAACCGTTTGATATGTTTGCTATCTGGCTATAAATTCAGTATAATTGTGATGTAATATAGCTGCCGTTACGTAAAAAACTAATGGAGATACAAGGAGGTATGAAAGGCAAAACAGTACAAATGAGAAACTAGAAGGATACTTATGATAAATGTACATTCTAAAAGGAAAGAAAATTTTCAAAAAAGTATATCTTGCCCCAAGTTTAAGAGGCTGTCAGGCCTAATACAAAAAGAATTCATTGAGTATTTAAAAGATAAAGTTCTGTTTCTTGTATATACACTTCCAATAGCATTAATATTAGTTATTGGATATGGCATCAACTTCGACACAGAGCATATAAGAACAATAATCGTTAATCAGGACAAAACTCCAGTTTCTTATAAACTTGAACAAAATTTCTATAATACAAAATATTTTGATTCAGAAACATTGGATATTGGTCTAAATAAGGCATTAAATTATATTAAATCAAATAAAACAGATCTTGTTATAGCCATACCCTCCAGTTTTGAAAAAAACATAGTAAAAGGAGATGATGTGCATATAGGGGTTTATATGGATGGTACGTATCCAACTATTTGCAAAACGATGGATGGGTATGTTAGTTCTGCTATACGACAATTTGTAGGAGATGAGGTATACATATCGCCTTATTTATTATATGAACCTAGAAATCTTTTTAACCAATCGATGAAGACAAGCTGGGCAGTGATTCCTGGCGCAATTGCCTTAATAATACTGCTTGTCCCTGCTATGTTTTCTGCATTGATGATAGTGAAGGAGAAAGAACATGGGACAGTATTTAATTTTTTCTCCTCTCCGTTAACTAAAATAGAATTTATGCTAGGTAAAATTATCCCCTCATTTGTTGTGAATATTGTTACAGTATATCTACTTCTTTTGCTGGGTATATTCCTTTTTGGACTCCCTTTTAGGGGTAGTTTTGTGGTCTATACGATTAGTTCAATATTTTTTCTGCTGATAAGTATTGGTATAGGATTACTGGTTTCTGTTATAACGGAGAGCCAGGTAGCTGCAATAATACTTACAGCAATAGTAACTATCATCCCAGGTATTTTATATGCAGGGCTGGTATCTCCAATTGATGCAATGGAAGGGATAGCTTACTACATAGCTCGTGTGTATCCTATAATGTACTATGTAAAAATAATGTATGACTGTTTTCTTGTTGGAGATGGTTTTTCGTCTCATGTGAATATTACTTATATATTTATTTTATCTATATTTACCTTTGTCATCTATTTTATTAACTATCTCTTACTTAGGAAGAAGATATGATAAATCAATTTCTGATAATCTTAAAGAAAGAGTGGTTGGATTTATTTAGATCTAAAGGATTAATATTTTTTGTGTTTTATCTCTTTGTGATAAATATATATATAGCAGGTGAAGGGATAAATATAGATGCAAGGGGTGTGAATATTGGTATCCTTGATGAAAAAGGTAATTCTGTTTATGTGACTAAAATAGTTACCCACTTTCACCCTCCTGAATTCAAAAAAATATATTTTTATTCGGATAGAAATAAAATATATGAAGATATAAAAAATAAAAAAATAATGGTTGGACTTATTTTCCCAAAAGATTTTGACAGGTTTTTCTCTGATGGTAAACAGGTCAAAGTTCAACTATTACTTGATACAACTGTAGCGACACTAAGTTATTACACGTACACCTACCTGGTCAATGTAATTAATAACTTTCAAATAGAAAATATTCAAAAAGGCTCTATCATTGTGGACAAGCATCGCCTTTTTAATCAAAATTCCTCAGCTAAACCTTATATATCACTAAGAGAATTAATATCAGCTATTACTTTACTGTCTATGATACTCACAGCTTCTGTTTTTGTGAGAGAAAAAGATCAGGATACCTGGGATTTCATGTTACTTGCTCCTGTTAATAGTTATCTTATAATACTTTCCAAGATTATATCTCAGGTATTAGTGATAATGGTAGGATTTTTTCTTTCAATAGGAGTAGTTTTGTTTGGTATTTTTCAAATACCTGTTAGAGGAAGCTTTACAGCATTTATAATAGTTACATTTCTGTATTCTATCGCAACCTGCGGGATAGGCTTGTTTATTGCTTCTATCTCAAAAAATATAACCCAGGTTGGTCTTTTAACCATATTTATCCTTATACCTCTTAATTTTTTTAGCGGGGGTACCTCGCCTATATACTCAAAGCCAGCAATAATACAGTTTGTTTCATACTTATCCCCTCTTAGATACTACACTGAAACTGCGTATAATCTTGTATTCAGAGGAACAGAAATAAAATATATGCTAGATGATTTTTTAGGCATATTCATTATTGCATCAATATTGTTTATATATGGAGTTAGAAAAATAGGAAGACTTTTTTGATTTTAATTCTTGATAAAATCTAATATCTTTCTATTTTGTATATGTAGTTTCTACTTAAAATATATCTCAAAGATAATTATGAAGACATTTAAACCATTTAATAACCTTTCTAAAGTGAGTCTGGATGAACTGGTGATGCTGGATATAAAAAGGGCTTTTGCTGAAGGGGTCATGCATACAAGCAATCTGCCCTTTTTTAAGAAGGGGGAAAATGGTAAGGGGGTATTGCTGATACATGGTTTTACTGCTTCTCCTTATGAGATGTCAGAGTTGGGCAACTATTTACATAAATATGGTTATAGTGTGTATGGAACCAGGGTTGCAGGACATGGAACATCTCCTTCTAACCTTAATAGATTTTCTTTTTATGATTGGTATGAATCTTTAAAGTATGGATATTTTAGCTTAAAAAAAACAACGGATAAAATTTTTATACTTGGGCAGTCTATGGGAGCATTGCTTGGGTTGACCCTATCTTTGAGCAATCATTGTGATGGGCTTATATTATTGTCTCCTGTTTTCTCTGTTAAGGATAAAAAATTTTATTTTGTTCCCATTGTCAAGCATATCATTAAATATGTATCTAAAACGGATTTCGATTATGATTTATTAGAATTTTATTATCCTGTAAGACCTGTAAAAGGATTGGATCAGCTCAGGAAATTAATGGCGTATTCAAACCGGTATTTCTGTGATATACAATCAGAAATGATTATATATCAATCAGTTTATGATGATATCATTGATTATAAAAAGACAACAAAACTTTTTTCCAAACGTGACATGGGTGGGAAAAATATAGTTTTACTTGACCACAATAAAAATATAAAGCATGTTTTAACCGACAAGACAAATCCTGAAAAAGAGGATTTATTTCTTAAAATGAAAAGCTGGTTAGAGGAGAAATAGTATGATTAAGGACAAGAAGATAGGTTTCATCGGCGCTGGGAATATGGGAAAAGCTATGATAAGAGGACTTCTAGCTTCAAAATTATTATCACCGGATAGCATTTATGCAAGTGATTTAAGAGAAGATGTCCTTATATCCTTAAAAGACGAGTACGGTATTAATATTTGTCCGCAGGATAATAAATTTTTGGTAATGGAATCTGATATCATATTCTTGTCTGTGAAACCTCAAATAATAGATCATATTCTTTTTG
>Ga0209345_10002025_pt1 | contig 23214 bp, 23 predicted proteins | sample Cruoilmetagenom7_FD_187294 | JGI IMG/M metagenome (GOLD analysis project Ga0209345, IMG submission 187294) | Oil polluted marine microbial communities from Coal Oil Point, Santa Barbara, California, USA - Sample 7 (SPAdes) (version 2) | ecosystem: Environmental > Aquatic > Marine > Oil seeps ...
GGGGCCTGCTTGGCCTTTTGCGCGGTAATTGCTTGGTTAGCCCCAAATTTAGGAGCGGGCAGGGGTGAAACCTAGCGTCATGCCTGCTGAATATTCATGCGGCGGGCAGAACCCAAGGGCGGCGCATGAACCCACTTTGCGCCCCGCTGGCCTGATACAATCAAGGGGTGCTGGGCGCGCTGTGCAACAGGGTTAATTTCGCGCGGCCGACTTTGCGTGTGGCGGCAATGGCGAGCGATTTTGAGGTGATATCTTCGTTAAAGGCAGTCTCTATGGCCACCCATGTTGCATCACCAATCCAGCCAAGGCGGATCAACCTTTCCAGCGCGACATTTCCAGCGCCGGTGTGATAGGGCGGGTCCATCAAGATGAGATCATGAGGCTGTTTGGCGGGGCCAAGGCTCATCACCGAGCCGCCCCTTACATCGCAGCGTGTTCGTGCATCGAATGTTTGGACATTGGCCCGAATGGCCTTCAATGCGGCTTCTTCCTGTTCGATGAAGAGGCAAAAACCCGCACCGCGCGACAATGCCTCAAGCCCCAGCGCGCCGGAGCCGGCAAATAAATCCACCACGCTTAAATCATTAAGGCTGCCAAGCCGGCTTGCTAGCATGTTGAACAAGGTTTCCCGTGTTCTGTCAGCGGTCGGGCGGGTCATTTCCCCCTTTGGCGCAATTAGTTTCCGGCCGCGCCAATCCCCTGAAATAATTCTCATTTACGGGTCCCGCGGAGCAAGTCTTTGCGAAATTTTTCGACCTGTGCCTGCGGGATTTCCGCAGCAGTGCCGCGGGCCAGATTGCCCAATTCAAACGGGCCATAACTGGTTCGCATCAGGCGCGATACTTCCAGCCCCAGATGTTCAAGAACGATCCGAACTTCCCGGTTTTTGCCTTCTGTAATGGTCATTTCGATCCATTGATTGCGCCCGGTGCGCCGTTCAAGATTGGCGTCGATCCGGCCATATCGCATCCCGTCAATTTCGATCCCGTGGATCAATTCCTCTAATTCAGCCTGACTGACACCGCCAAAAGCGCGGGCGCGATAGGTGCGCGCAATGCCTGAGGATGGCAATTCCATCGCCCGTTTCAATTCGCCATCATTGGTCAGCAGCAATAAACCTTCGGTGTTCATGTCCAGCCGGCCCACCGGCATCAGGCGCGGTGCATCTTTGGGCAATGCATTTTTAAGCGCGGCATAGATCGTTGGGCGGCCGGCCATATCGCGTTCTGCGGTTAATAATCCGGTAGGCTTGTTGAATAGGAACAGCCGCGTTGGTTCCACTTTGCCCACAGGCTTGCCGTCGACTGTAATGCCCTTCAGCGAAGTCAGGAATGTGGCAGGGGTGCTTAAAACCTTACCATCCAGCGCAATGCGGCCATCTTCGATCATCCGTTCGATTTCGCGCCGGCTGGCAATGCCAGCGCGCGCGAGCAATTTGGCAATCCGGTCGCCTTCGGGGCGATCGGCAGAACGCTGGGTGGATGGGGCCGCAGGTTTTGCCTTCGGTTGGCCGTTCGAGTGGCCCGATGATGCGGGGGCGGATGGGGCGTCGGCATGAGGTTTGCCGGCGCGGGGTCTGTGGGGTTGGGCCATGCAGCGCCCTCTAGCCGTTTAGAGGCCATGAGGCAAAGCGATCAATTGGCCCAGGGTGAGCGCAGGGTGAGCGCAGGGTGAGCAAAGGCTGGGCGCGGGTTGGGCCCAGGCTGGGTGCAGGGCGCAATGCGGGTGATACACCCTCATCGGGGCCTTTCTTAAATCCTTAATCGCGTTAGTGTCGCATGGCGCGTGCAGGATGAAAATCATGCTGGTTTTAACGCGCGAGAATACTGGGAGGGATCACACTGGATGGCCGCATCGAAGAATGAAGCGAAACCAGGCTGGCGCACAGTTCTGGCAGCCTTGTCCCACCCTAAAACCGGTTACATGTTATTGTTCGGATTTGCCGCAGGGCTGCCCTATGCGCTGCTGCTGGGCACGCTTTACGCATGGCTTTCAGATGCCAAGGTCGATCTGGAGACGATGGGCGTCTTTTCCCTGATCGGGCTGGCTTATGCCTTTAAATTTTTGTGGTCCCCTGTGCTTGACCGGTTGAATCTGCCCCTCTTGCGTAAACTGGGCAAACGCAAGCAGTGGATTGTCACCGCGCAATTATTGCTTGGCGCGGTATTGGTGACATTGTCGCGGCTGGACCCGGTCAGCGCACTTGGCTGGTTTTCACTTCTTGCAGGGCTGGGCGCATTTGCAAGTGCGACGCAGGATGTGGTGATTGATGCCTGGCGCGTTGATGTGGCCGATGATGTGGCCACAATCGATATTTTGTCCGCCGTCTATCAGATGGGCTATCGGATTGCGGCGCTGGTGGGCGGCGCATTGGCGTTGGTGATGGCAGAACAGACCAGTTGGCCCGCAGTGTATTTGACGATGGGCGCGATTCTGTTGGTGGTTGGCTTGCTTGGTCTGTGGGCGCCCGACACTGATGCTGATGTCGGGGCCGATGAAGCAGCGGCCCAAGCGTTTAATGTGGATGATGAACATGCACTGCGCCAAGCTGGGCAAATAACCCCAAAAATACGCGGCTGGGCCTTGGCCATGGTCGGATTATTGTGGGGCTGGGCGCTGATTGTGGTTGGCGTCTTTATGGTCCGGTCTTTGGGCAGCGACCCTGATGCACGGCCCGATTCGGTGCAATTCATCACCATGATGGGGCCCCTGATCGTGATCGCAACCGTGATCGTTCCTGCATTGATCGCGGCATGGATTGTCCGGATGGAAAAGACCGGGAGAAATTTGCTGGCAGCGGCCCAGCCCGCGCAAAATGCCGGTGACCGAATTTTGGACCATCTTTACCGCGCATTGGTATTGCCGCTGACCGAATTTGTGGGCCGCATGGGATGGTCGCTCGTGTTGATTTTGGCGCTGGTGCTGACTTACCGGATTACCGATTCGATCTGGGGCACCTTCGCCTATCCATTCTATCTGGGCGAGATGGAATATACGAAGGGTGAAGTTGCGTTTGCATCCAAGTTTTTCGGGGTGGGGGCGGTGCTTCTCGGCCTTGCTTTGGGCGGTTATTTACTGACAGCGCTGGGGCGGATGCAAACCTTGCTGCTGGGGGCAGTTTTGGCTGCGCTGACCAATCTTTTATATGCCGATCTGTCGGTGGGCGGATTTGGTCTGGCCAATGTCAGCCGGTTTGCCGGATTTAGCTGGTTGGTGGAACAGCTGGGCAGCGATGAACGCATGGCCAAATTATTGCTGGCGATTGGGCTTGAAAACCTTGCCATCGGGATTGCTGGTGCGGCCTTTGTCGCGTGGCTGTCCTCCATCGTGGCGAAGGGATATAGCGCTGTGCAATATGCGCTTTTGTCTTCGCTCACCATGTTGGTTGGCACATTGGGGCGCGGCGCACTGGGCCAGATGATCGAAGAACACGGGTATTTTGATGTGTTCATTCTGACCACAGCGATTGGCGGGATTGCGGTGGTTTTGGTGATGTTGGAATGGGCACGCAGCGCGCGGGCGCAGCGGGGCAAGGCGCCTTAATCGGGCACTTGTTCGTTCAATTTCAGCACTTCGCCTGCAAGGTAGAGTGACCCGGCAATCAGAACCGCTGCGCCATCATTTGGCAGGCGGCTGAGGGCAGATGCAATGTCAGGCGCATGGCGCGCTGTTTTGCCGAAATCTTCTGCCTGATGGTGCTTGCTCCCGCTGATTGGAACGGCGGTAAGGCTGATGATGTTGGGCGCAAGCGGGGCAATGATTGCTTGGGGGTCTTTGCCTTCCAGCATACCGATGATCAGATGTAATTTTTGCCCGGAAAAATGGCGTGCAATGGCCGCGCCAGCATCGCGGTTATGGCCCCCGTCAAGCCAGATTGGATGGTTACCTGCCGCCTGATCGGTCAAAGGGCCGCGGGCCAGTTTTTGCAGGCGGGCGGGCCATTGGGCCGCGCGAATACCCTGCGCCATTGAAGTAGGTGAAACGGTGATCTGATCTTGGCTGCGTATCATCGCAACGGCCAGTGCCGCATTATCTGCCTGATGCGCGCCGGGCAATGCGGGCAATGGCAGGCGCAGCGCGCCGTGCTGATCGCGATACTCGATCATCTGCCCGATATGGGCGGACCAATCACGCCCGCGCATAAACAGCGGGGCATCTGCGGCCAATGCCGCGCGTTCGATTTCCAGCGCCGGCCCAGGCGGGTAAGATTGGGTCACCAAGGGCGATCCGGCATGGGCAATGCCGGCCTTTTCAAAGGCGATGCGTGCCAGCGGCTGGGTTGGAACGCCTTTTTCAGGCGCGAGCAGGAATTGTTCGTGATCAATGCCCAATGCGGCAATTGCGCAGGCGGCGGGTTGATCCAGCACATTGGTTGCATCAAACCGCCCGCCCAGGCCGACTTCGATTATGCAGGCATCAGCAGGCACACGCGCGAATGCAAGGAAGGTCGCAGCGGTTGTGACTTCGAAGAAGCTGGGCGCGAGATCGCCCGCAGCATCCAGCACTTCGCGCAGCAAATCCGCGAGCATTGCATCATCGATTAAATGCCCGGCGATACGCAGCCGTTCATTATAACGCACCAGATGCGGCTTGGTCGCAGCATGGATGGTTAGGCCCTCTGCCTCCATCATCGCGCGCAGAAAGGCACAGGTTGAACCTTTGCCATTGGTGCCGCCCACATGAAAAACCGGCGGTAGGCGTTTTTGCGGATCGCCCAGCCGGGCCAGCAATGCGCGGATTGTTTCAAGCCCCAGCCGCCCTTGCGGCAGCGACAATTGCGCCAGCCGGTCCAACTGCTGCTGCACTGCTGGATCGTCAGATTTGGCAAAGTCCATCAAGACAAGTCCATCAAGAACGGGCCGCTATTGCCGATCAGGCTGCCTTTTCAGGCTGCAAATACGCAAGGATCGTGGCCAATTGGTCCTTCAGATCTTTGCGGTGCACGACCATGTCGACCATCCCGTGTTTGTGCAGATATTCAGCGCGCTGAAACCCCTCAGGCAGGCTTTCCCGGATTGTGTCCTGGATCACCCGCTGCCCGGCAAATCCGATGAGCGCGCCCGGTTCGGCAATGTGGACATCGCCCAGCATTGCATAGCTTGCGGTAACGCCGCCGGTGGTCGGATCGGTCAGTACCACGATATAGGGCAGGCCCGCTTGTTTCAAACGCCGTGTCATAACGGTGGCCTTGGGCATTTGCATCAAGCTGAGGATGCCTTCCTGCATCCGCGCGCCGCCCGCAGCGGTAACCACAATATAGGCGCATTTACGGGCAAGGGCGCGTTCCGCCCCGGCGCAGAACGCCGTTCCGACCGCCATGCCCATGGACCCGCCCATGAAATTGAAATCCTGCACCCCGACCACGGCTGGTCGCCCGCTGATTTCGCCCGATCCCACGCTGTAGGCATCCTTGTGCGGATTGGCCGCACGGGCCGCCTTTAGCCGGTCGGTATATTTCTTCGTATCGCGGAATTTGAGCGGGTCTTCGGTTACATCAGCTTGCTTGAGAAGATCGAAGCCTTCATCCATCAGCAAGGCCAATCGTTTGTCCGCGCCCATGCGGCCATGATGATCACAGCGCGGGCAGACCAGCCAATTTTCTTCATATTCCTGCCCGAACAACATTTCCTGACATTTGGGGCATTTAACCCACAGATTGTCCGATGTTTCCCGTTTCGCTATGAAGGGAAGCGAATTGCGAACGCGTGAAATCCAGTTCATCTTTTTATCCTTGGCGCGCGGAATGAACCGCGCCAGCGAGAGCTGAAGTTAGCTTTCTTAGTGCATTAGGGGCCGCTTCGCCATGCTCAGCGACCAGTTCCACCAAGGCAGAGCCGACGACGACACCGTCGGCCACCTTGGCAATGGCGGCGGCTTGTTCAGGGGTGCGAACGCCAAAGCCAACTGCAACAGGCAGATCGGTTGATGCCTTCAGGCGCGCCACAGCTTGATTGATGGTGTCCATCCCGGCCTGCTGTTTGCCGGTAATTCCGGCGACGGAGACATAATAGAGAAACCCGGCAGACCCTTCGAGCACTTTGGGCAGGCGATCTGCATCGGTGGTGGGGGTGGCAAGGCGGATCGGGGCAATCCCCTTGGCGCGCAGGGCCGGGCCAAGGGCCTGATCTTCCTCTGGCGGAATATCAACGCAGATCACCCCGTCCACACCGGCCATGTGGCATTGATCGGCAAACCATTGGGGCCCCCGGCGTATCATTGGATTGGCATACCCCATCAACACCAGCGGCGTGTCAGGGTGCCTTGCCCGAAATGCCGCCGCCATGGCGAATATATCGGCAGTTGTGGTCCCCTTGGCCAACGATCGGATATCGGCCTTCTGGATGGTGGGGCCATCGGCCATGGGATCGGTAAAGGGCATGCCCAATTCGATCACGTCTGCGCCGCCTTCGACCAGCGCATCAAGATTGGCCGCTGTGTCGCCATCACCAGCAGTGATGAAACAAACAAGGGCAGGATTGGCAAAGGCAGAGGAAAGGCGCGTCATAGCGTTTCAATCGCTGTAGGAGCCAACCGGCTGATAGCCAGTCCGCAGTTACCTAGTCCGCAGATATCTAATTCGCTGGGCGCGGTCCGCACAGGGTTTATCATACATCCATCCCTAATGCTTCGGCCACGGTGAAGATATCCTTGTCACCGCGCCCGCATAAATTCGCCAGAATGATTGCATCATCCGGCATGGTTTTGGCAATTTTGGCCACTGCTGCGATCGCATGGCTGGGCTCCAGCGCTGGAATAATCCCTTCGGTCCGGCACAATAATTGGAAGCCTTCCAACGCTTCATCATCTGTCACGCTGGCGTAATCTACCCGGCCACTTTCCTTCAGCCAGGCATGTTCCGGCCCGATGCCGGGATAATCCAGGCCTGCGCTGATGGAATGGCCTTCTGTGATTTGGCCATCTTCATCTTGCAGCAAATAGGTTTTATTGCCGTGCAGCACGCCGGGCGCGCCGCCGGTTAGGCTGGCGGCGTGTTGTTTATCCAAACCGTGGCCTGCGGCCTCCACACCCAGCATTTTCACGCTTGGATCGTCTAGAAAGGGGTGAAACAGGCCGATCGCATTTGATCCACCACCAATACATGCAACCAGCAGATCGGGCAGGCGGCCTGTGCGCGCCAGCATTTGCGCGCGGGCTTCTATGCCGATGATGCTTTGAAAATCGCGCACCATTTCAGGATAGGGATGCGGGCCGGCCGCTGTGCCGATAATGTAGAATGTGTCATGGACATTGGCGACCCAGTCGCGCAATCCTTCGTTCATCGCATCCTTCAATGTGGCAGCGCCGCTGGTAACGGGAACCACTTGTGCGCCCAGCAATTTCATCCTGAACACATTGGGCTGCTGGCGCGCTACGTCGGTTGCGCCCATATAAATCACGCATGGCAGGCCAAACCGCGCGCAGACAGTGGCGGTGGCAACACCGTGCTGGCCTGCACCGGTTTCTGCAATGATCCGTGTCTTGCCCATCCGCATGGCGAGCAGGATTTGGCCGATGCAATTGTTGATCTTGTGTGAGCCAGTGTGGTTCAATTCATCGCGTTTGAACCAGATTTGCGCGCCGGAACCCTTATTTTCGCCAGATTTGCCGTTTGCCCCGCTATCGATTTGTGCGCCGCTGATCTGCGCGCCATCACGAACCGCCTGGGTGAGCCGTTCTGCATAATAAAGCGGGCTGGGGCGGCCAACATAATGTTCCAGCAGATGGTCAAATTGGGCCTTGAATGCCGGGTCTGCCTGCGCGGAGCGGTATTCCCGTTCCAGATCCAGCACCAGCGGCATCAGCGTTTCAGCGACATAGCGCCCGCCATAATCGCCAAAATGCCCGCTTTCGTCAGGTTGGTTGGTAAAGGAATTCTTGAGGTCTGTCATAATTGGCTCATCGGTTTTTGGCCGCTTTGCAGAAGGCTGCGATTTTGTCCACGTCCTTGATCCCCGGGGCGCTTTCAACACCGGAGGATGTATCGACCAATGGCGCACCCGTTAGGCGGATCGCATCTGCCACATTTTCAGGTGTCAGGCCGCCTGCCAGCCCCCAGGGACACGGGTGTTTCAGCCCGGCCAGCCAGTTCCAATCGAACCGGATTCCCATGCCGCCGGGCAGATCTGCATCCTTGGGCGTTGCCGCATCGTATAACAGGCGGTCTGCATTCGCGGTGCCGGGTTGGTTGCGGGCGGCAAGATCGGCTTGTGCGCGGATTGTCATCACCGCCCAGACAGGAAGGCGAAAACGATCCTTCACCTCTTGGCGCCGTTTGGCGCTGACCTTGTGCAATTGAAGCGCGCCCAGACGGCCTGCCTTAATCGCGCTGGCCAGCAGTTCATCGCTTGGATCGACGAATATTCCCACCTTGCCGATCCGCCCGCCCGCGTGGGCTGATAATTGCGCGGCCTGCGCTAAGGACAGATTTCGCGGGGAGGGTGCAAAGAAAACAAACCCGCAATAATCCGCGCGCGCCGTAATCGCGGCATCAAGCGTTTCGGGCGTAGAAATGCCGCAAATTTTGATCAGTGGGTGTGACATGAATTCGCGCTAGCGGGAAAGTGGAGCAAGCGAAACTATTCGTTGAAGCGAAATTATTGGCTAGAGTGTCGCCTCAATATCCCGCGCAGCCTGCACCGGATCTTCCGCGCGCGATATGGGGCGGCCAATCACCAGCACGCTGGCGCCATCATCGCGCGCCTGACGCGGGGTAACAACACGTTTCTGATCGCCAGCACTGCTTCCAGCCAGACGAAGGCCAGGAACGATAAAGAAACCGTCTTTCCATTGTTTGCGCACCGCGCGCACTTCCTGGCCTGAACAAACAATCCCATCCAGCCCCGCTTCATGGGCAAGATCAGCCAGCCGCATCACTTGATCATGCGCGCTGCCATCCACACCGGTCCGCATCAGATCGCGTTCATCAAGGCTGGTCAGCATCGTAACGGCAACCACCTTTGTCCCTTGCGCTGCTGCGGCCTTTGCATCTTCCATCATTGCCCGCCCGCCGCTGGCGTGGACAGTGACAATGGCAGGTTCTGAAACGTGGATTGCCTGCATGGCAGCCGCAACAGTGTTGGGAATGTCATGCAATTTGAGATCAAGAAATATCGGCAGGCCGATTTGGGCAATTTCATGAACCCCGGCGTGGCCATGGGCGCAAAAGAATTCCAGCCCCAGCTTGATCCCGCCAATATGCGCTTTCACGCGGGTCGCCAGTGCCTTGGCCGCATCGATCTGGGGTAAGTCGAGCGCGAGAAAGACTGGATTGCTCATGCCTGAGTGTCCGCAGCGGTGTTGCTGGCTGATGGGGCCAATGGACTATCCGTTGGATTTGCCGAAGGCGGGGTTTCAGCCGGCGCAAACTGAGGGATGCGCGCAGCAGCTTCCAACGCCTTGATCCGCCGGGTCAGCCGCCATTTGGTGCCGCGATGGAACAGCCATGTGGGCACAAACCCAACGGCAAGAAAGAAGGTCGCAATGAACCCAACGGGCCATTCAAACAGGAAATGGTTTTTCCCGCCCAGCGGCCAAAACCGCACAGCCACCGATTCGCCCCAATTCATGAAGATAAATCCCACGAAGATAGCCGTGAGCAATATCCAACCTATCGTTCGAACGATTTGCATAACAATCCCCGTGAATTTGCGGGCCTGATGCTAGTCCCGTTGGGCGCTTATGAAAAGGGCGGGGCGCTTATGCGCCGTAAAATCACCCAAACACGCGATCGAAAATATGATCGACTTGCTTGAAATGATAATCGAGATCGAATTTATCTTCGATTTCCGCTTCCGATAATGCCGCGGTGACTTCTGCATCTGCTTTTAGCAATTCAAGCAGCGATTTTTCGCCGTCCGATTCCCAAACTTGCATCGCATTACGCTGGACCAAGCGGTAGGCATCTTCGCGGCTGACACCAGCTTGCGTTAATGCCAGCAGCACGCGCTGGGAATGGACAAGGCCGCCCATCCGGTCGAGGTTTTTCTGCATCCGCGCGGGATAGATCAGCAATTTATCGATCACCCCGGTCAGCCGGCCCAAGGCAAAGTCGAGCGTGATTGTGGCATCAGGTCCGATGAAACGTTCGACCGAGGAATGCGAAATATCGCGTTCGTGCCACAGCGCCACATTTTCCATCGCGGGCAGGGCATAGGAACGGATCATGCGCGCCTGTCCGGTAAGGTTTTCGGTCAGGATTGGGTTGCGTTTGTGGGGCATGGCCGAAGAACCCTTCTGACCGGGGGAGAAATATTCCTCTGCCTCCAGCACCTCGGTGCGCTGCAAATGGCGCACTTCTGTTGCCACGCGTTCGATGCAACTGGCGATAACGCCCAATGTGGCAAAGAACATGGCATGGCGGTCACGCGGGATCACCTGCGTGCTAACCGGTTCAACATTCAGGCCCAGTTCTTGCGCAACATGTTCCTCGACCCGGGGGTCAATATTGGCAAATGTCCCGACCGCGCCGGAAATAGCGCAGGTGGAGATTTCCTCGCGCGCTGCAACCAGCCGTTTGCGGCAACGGGCAAATTCAGCATAGGCCTGCGCCAGTTTAAGGCCAAAGGTCACCGGTTCGGCATGGATGCCGTGGCTGCGCCCGATTGTGGGGGTGTATTTATGTTCTTGCGCCCGGCGCTTGATCGCGGCCAGCAGCAGATCGAGGTCTTCCAGCAAAATGTCGGCTGAACGCGTCAGTTGAACTGCGAGTGCGGTGTCGAGCACATCTGAACTGGTCATGCCTTGGTGCATGAAGCGCGCTTCATCGCCCACTTGTTCCGCCACCCAGGTGAGAAAAGCGATCACATCATGTTTGGTAACAGCCTCGATCGCGTCAATCGCAGGAACATCGATGACCGGGTCAGTTGCCCACCAATCCCACAGCGCCTTTGCAGCACTGGCGGGAACTACGCCTAATTCGCCCAATTTCTGGGTCGCATGGGCCTCGATCTCGAACCAGATACGAAAGCGGGCTTCTGGTTCCCATAGGGCGGACATTTGCGGGCGGGCATAGCGGGGGATCATGTTCGACTCCGATTGGGGCAGTTTTATTGTGCGCCAGCGGCTAAGGCGGGTGGGCTACGATAGCAAGCCTGCCCTTGTGCACTATGTGCAGATTTGGGCGTGTGTCTGGGTGTCGGTTTGGCCAGTGATAGACGAGAGATCGGGCGGCAATCGGATTACCGATATGCATTTGGCTGGCATGCCTTTGGCGGGCGCGCTTAGATCAAACCTTTTTGTTTCAGGCTGACATGGCCCTGGCTGCCGATAATGATATGGTCATGCACCATAATCCCCAATAACCGCCCAGCCTCGGCAATACGGCTTGTGATCTGGATGTCGGCGCGGCTGGGCTGGGGGTTGCCGCTGGGGTGATTATGGACGAGAATCAGGGCCGTGGCGCCAATATCCAACGCCTGACGAATAATTTCGCGCGGGTGTATTGATGCCTCGTCGATTGATCCATCGCCCACATGTTGGTCCAAAACCAGCCGGTTTTTTGTGTTGAGATATAACACCCGCACCCGTTCCACCGTCAGATGCGCCATGTCGATGGTCAAATAATCCAGCAATGCCTGCCAGCTTCCAAGAACAGGCTCTTGCTGCACTTTCACGCGGGCCATCCTGCGGGCAGCAAGGGCCACACTTTTTAGCGCCGCTGCACTGGTTTCACCAACCCCCTTTACCGATTGCAGCGCCTTTGGATCAGCATTGAGTACGCCTGCAAGCGAACCGAAGCGGGCAATCAAATCCTTTGCCGCGGGTTTTGTATCGCCCTGTTTGATCGCTGCGAACAAAAGATATTCGAGCACCTCGTAATCGGCCAGCGCCTCTGCCCCGCCGCCCAAAAGACGCGCGCGTAAACGGGCGCGGTGGCCTGCAGGGCTTGATCCGCCCGCGCCAACCCCCGCATTGGCCCCCGCATCGGCCCCCGCATCGGCCCCATTTGAGGTGTCTTGCACCTTTGGCCCGGCGGCGAAATTTTCTTCAGCTTGGGGCATCGTGTTCCTTGGTGAAGGCATTGATTAAGCTGCATTGCCTTTGATGGGCGAGGCGCGCAAGTGGGGGTGATGGCGCAGGCCCAGAATGAAATTTTGGATAATGATGAAACCGGGGCGCAGAGTTCCGGCCGCAAGCGCTGGTTTGTGCGCGCCATGTTTGGCGTGGCCGCAATTTTGATCGCGGCGGTGCTGGCCGCTTGGTTCGCGCGCGAGGATATTGCGGAAAATCTGATTGGCAGGCAGTTTGAAACGCTGGGTTTGCCTGCAAATTATGATATTGAGGAGATTGGCCCTGAACGGCAGGTTTTGACCAATATTGTGATCGGTGATGCTGCCCGCCCCGATCTGACGCCTGATCTCACTATCGAGCGCATAGTGGTCAACATTCGCTATAATTTTGGTATTCCAACGCTTGGCCTTATCCGCGTTGAAAAACCCCGTCTTTACGGCAGTTATCGCGGCGGAACGCTGAGTTTTGGGGCGCTTGATCGAATAATATTTGCCGATACTGGCAGGGCGCCGGGGCTGCCGCCCTATGAAATTTCGCTGGTTGATGGGCGCGGCTTGATCGACACAGATTTTGGCCCGGTGGGCATTAAAGCCGCTGGCGAAGGCGCGCTGGACGATGGTTTCACCGGAATTTTTGCAGCGATTGCGCCGCAGTTGGAAAATGGCGGCTGCGCGGCCAGCGATGTGTCGCTTTATGGCAAGATCACGGCGCGTTCTGGCAAGCCGCATTTTTCCGGCCCATTGCGTTTGGGGCAGCTTGCCTGCCCGGGCAGTGGATTGGCGCTGTCTGGCGCGGCAATGAAGCTGGATGCCGGCGCGGATGCTGATTTTGGCACCTTTACCGCCGCGGGCCAATTGGCGGCGGGCGCTGTGTCGGCCAGCGGCATTGACAGTGAGGGGTTGGCCGGAACGATCAGCGGCCAATGGCGCGGCAATGCGCTGGATGGCACCTATTCCTTGACCGGGCGTTCTGTGAAAATGGGGCGATTGAGGGCGGCCTTGGTTGCAATGCAGGGGGCCATACGCAGCCGTGATGGGCTTGGGCGTGACGGGCTGGCGCAGACAGAATTGACTGCCAAGGTGGATGCCAGCGGGGTGCAATTGGCCCGTGCGGCGGATTTCGCGTTGGGTAAATTTGAACGCGGCGCGCGCGATACAATGGCAGCCCCCTTGCTGGCCAAACTGCGCGGGGCATTGCGCCGCGATTTTATGAAAAACGGCCGCCTATCAGCGCAGGTCAATCTGCGGCAAACGGATAAGGGCACGACATTTGTCATCCCGAAAGCCGTGCTGCGCGGGGCCAGCACTGCCAATTATGCGTCCCTGTCGCGCGTGCAAATATCCAACAATGTCGGGCAAACTCCGCTTTTTTCAGGCAATATGGCCTTTGGCGGCGGGGGGCTGCCCAGCATTACAGGCCGGATGGAACACAATTTGGATGGCAATGCCATATTTCGCCTTCAGATGGCCAAATATGAAGCGCAAGGCAGCGCCATTACCATTCCAGAATTGGTGATTGCCCAGCGGCCCGGCGGCGCACTTGGTTTTTCAGGCAGCGTGATTGCCAGCGGCCCCTTTGCTGGTGGTTCGGTGAATAATCTGGTGCTGCCGCTCAGCGGGCGATGGTCTTCTGCTGGGGGCTTGGCCATGTGGCCCAAATGCACACAAATCCGGTTTGACCGTTTGGCGCTGGCCAGTGCGGTGTTCAAACCCCGCCAAATAGACGTGTGCCCGCCTGCAGGTCAGCCGATTTTACTGAACAATGCCAAGGGAGCACAGATTGCACTAGGCGCATCATCGCTGGATCTGGCAGGCATGATCGCGGATACGCGGGTTGAAATCACCAGCGGGGCCTTTGATTTTGCCTATCCCGGGGCGCTGAATGTTCGCAAGCTGGATGTTGTACTGGGCGAGGGGGAGGGCGCAAGCAGCTTTAAGATCAACAATCTGGATGGGGCGCTTGGCGCAGATGTTGCCGGCAGTTTTACCGGCGCTGATGTTCAGCTGGCAGCGGTGCCGCTGGATATGGCCGATGCCTCTGGCCATTGGAATTTTAAAGATGGGGCGCTCTTGCTGTCAGAGGGCGCCTTTACCTTGCTCGACAGGCAGGAAGAACAACGCTTTGAACCCATGGCGGCGCGCGGGGCCACACTGACCCTGACCGATGGCGTAATTAAGGCGGCTGCCACATTGCGTGAACCGACCAGCGACCGCGCGGTGACAAGGGCAGATATTACCCACAATTTGGCGGACAGCACCGGCTTTGCTGATCTGAAGGTGGATCATTTGGTGCTGGATGAAGGTTTGCAGCCGGAACATTTAACCGGCCTTGCGCTGGGCATGGTCGCCTTGGCGGATGGGCAGGTGAACGGGGCGGGCCGGATCGATTGGGATGCTGAAAGGGTGACCAGTTCAGGTAAATTCTGGACCCAGTCGCTGGATTTTGCCGCCGCATTTGGCCCGGTTAAGGGCGCATCGGGCACCATTGCTTTTACCGATCTGCTGAACCTGACCACCGCGCCGGACCAGCGGATCAAGATCGCGTCTATCAACCCGGGGGTGGAGGTTAAGGATGGCGAGGTTTCCTTTGACCTGATTGGCGGACAAAAATTGTTGCTTACCGGCGGGGACTGGCCCTTTTTAGGGGGTAAATTGGCGCTCCGCCCGGTGGAGATGAATTTTGGCGTCGGGGAAACCCGCGCTTTTGTGTTTGATATTCAGGGCGTTGATGCGGCGCAATTTATTACGCAGATGGAACTTTCCAACCTCAGCGCGGCGGGAACTTTTGATGGGACCATTCCGCTTATTTTCGATGAAACGGGCAATGGCCGGATTGATGGCGGTATGTTGATCGCGCGTGCGCCGGGGGGCAACCTCTCCTACGTTGGTGAATTGACCTATGAAGATCTGACCCCGATGGCGAATTTCGCCTTCCAGACGCTGCGCAGCCTTGATTACAAGAAAATGAGCGTTGAGATGAATGGGCCATTGGCTGGAGAGCTGGTCACCCGTGTCCAGTTTGACGGGGTTAATCAGGGAATGGGCACCGAACAAAATTTCATTACGCGCCGGATCGCCGGGCTGCCCATACAATTTACAGTGAATATTCGCGCGCCGTTCTATCAACTGATCACGTCGTTAAAGGGGATGTATGACCCCGCCTTCATCAAGGACCCGCACGAATTGGGATTGGTGCCGGAGAATCGCGCGCGCCAACAAGCTGATGCCGCAGCAAAGCCCTCAGCTGAGCTTGATAGCTCTGTCTCAGAAAAAATGGCGGACGAGATAATGTCTAATGCTGAACCGCCCGTTCAGAACGTAGAAAGCGAGAAAGTGCCATGAAACATCCTGAATTGACCTTGAAAGGTCCGGGTGCGACACGTCTGCCTATGCAGCGCAGGCAATCTGGTCTGAAAAGGAAACGCGGGATGCGGGCGGCCGGGATGGCTGCGGCACTGCTGGGCGGATGCATCACCATCAATGCGCCGGAAGATGCGATCGTGATCGAATTGAATATCAACATCCGGCAGGAAGTAATTTACCGGCTGGCAGAAGATGCCGGCAATACGATTGAAGAGAATGCAGATATTTTCTGATAGGACCCGTTATGATCTATAATTCGATCCGCCGTTTCGCCCTTGGTCTGGCTGTCACTGCCCTTGCAGCTGGAGGGTTGGCGGGCGCCGCCTATGCCCAGCGCGATCCGGCCTATGCGGCCGCGCGATCCTCTGGCGAGGTGGGGGAAAAGATGGACGGTTACCTTGGTATTATCGGCGCGCAAAAGCCTGATTTGAAACGTTTGGTTAATGATATCAATATCAAACGCCGCGCTGTCTATGCCCAAAAGGCGCAAGCCGCCAGCGCCACGTTGGAAGAATATGCCCTGACGGCAGGTTGCCTGACGATTGCGCGCACGGTGCCGGGCGAAAAATATCAGGCGCCTGATGGCACATGGCAAACGCGCACCGCCGCGCCGCCGCTGCGCGATAGCCGCTGTCCTGCCTAAAGGGGCCTAAATAGGGCAAAACGGGGCCTAATTTGCACTTAGGCGAAATCAGAAGATCCGCAGACAACCACGTTTTTCGGGGGTTTTCCGGGAGCTTTCCGGGAGTTTTTCATCCTGCGGCAATCCTTTTTGTCAGGAAAAGTATTTTGTGCACCTGCACACAGGTTGACTTCAAAATAGCCCCCGCCTAATGGGGCTGCGCCCTCGGCGGGCAGGTCTTGCCCATGCATCGCATCTCTTTCAAGGAGCATAGCATGAGTGATGATCAGTCTGCACGGGAACCCATTGCTGAGGATGCGCGGATCGACGCGCTCGAGGCGCGGTTAAAAGCCGCACACGAGCGTGAAGAACAGCGCAGCCGACCTAAGGCAACCGGGGCTGATGCGAATTATCGCAGCGGCAACCGGGTGCTGGCGGATTTGCTAGGTGGGATTCTTGGCGGTTTGGTGATTGGCTGGGTAATTGATTACTTTGCTGGCACCGCGCCCTGGGGTCTGTTGGTGATGTTGTTCTTTGGAATCATCGTTGCCTTCAGGAACATTTTCCGGATGGCGAACACGCGTTCTGGCGATACCCCTCACGAGGGGTGAGCTGGGCGTTTTGTTCAAATGGCTTAGGGACGTCTAAAACGTGGCAGCCGAAGTGGCCAAAGTAGACCCAATGCACCAATTTACGATTGCGCCCTTGGGCGGATCGGCAAATTGGGAATTAGCGGGCTTTAATATCGCTTTCACCAATAGTGCGCTGTGGATGGCCATTGCGACTGGTGCTTTGTTTGTGTTCGTCGCTGGCGGGCTGAGGCGCGAACTCGTGCCCGGCCGATGGCAGATGTCGGTGGAATTTTTCACCGGCTTCATCGACGATATGCTCGAGGCGAATGTTGGCAAGGCAGGGCGCAAATATGTGCCCTATATCTTCTCGCTATTCATGTTCATCTTGTTCGCCAATATCCTCGGCCTGCTGCCGCTTGGCGTGATTGGCGTTCATCCGTTCACATTTACCAGCCATTTCACCGTTACCGGTGTTCTTGCGATCCTGAGCTTTTCGATCGTATTGTTGGTGGGCTTTTGGAAGCATGGCTTCCACTTCTTCTCTTTGTTTATTCCCAGCGGCACACCATTGCCGATGATCCCGATCATTTTCCCGATCGAATTGATCTCTTTCCTGGTGCGCCCATTCAGCCTTGGTCTGCGATTGTTCGTTGCGATGATGGCCGGGCATGTCTTGCTGGAAGTTTTGTCGAGCTTTGTAATCGACGGAACTAATGCCGGCATTGGCTTTGCCGCATTGGTTGGCATTCCAAGTTTCTTGTTGATGATTGGTATCTGCGCGCTGGAAATTCTGGTCGCGGCGATCCAGGCATATGTGTTCGCGCTGTTGACCTCGCTTTACATCAACGATGCTGAAAACCTTCACTAAGAATTTCAATCAACCAATTTGAATTAAATTTAAAAAGGAGTTTTTATTATGGACGCAGAAGCTGCAAAGCTGATCGGTGCCGGTCTCGCTGCAATTGGTGCCGGCATGGCCGCCATCGGTGTGGGTAACGTTTTTGGTTCCTTCCTTGAAAGCGCATTGCGCAATCCAGGTGCTGCTGATGGCCAGCAGGGGCGTTTGTTCATTGGCTTCGCGGCTGCTGAACTTCTCGGCCTGCTCGCATTCGTTGTCGCGATGATCCTGATCTTCGTCGCCTAACAATTGCTATCGAGGTCGGCCGGGGGAGCCCCCTGGCCGACCGATTTTTGTTCGCCTGATCAACGGGATCCGTTCCAATGCCCCAGATTGCCCAGCTTGCTGAAACTTATTCCAGCCAGGTTTTCTGGTTGTTGGTCTTTTTCGGCATCGTTTTCGTCTTTATCGGGCGCGGAATGGTGCCTAAGGTGATGGATACGGTCGCTCAGCGTGACCAGCAGATCGCCAGCGATCTTGCCGCTGCAACATCTGCACGGGCCAAGGCGGACGAAGAAGAAGAAGCCTGGCGCAAGCGCGAAAATGATAATCGCGCTGCTGCCCAGGCAATTATCGCTCAGGCCAAGGCTGATGCGGCCAGCAAGAACGCGAAAAAACTGGCCGCTGCGCAAACGCGCCTAGATACCAAATTGGCCAAGGCTGAGATGGATATTGCTGAAGCGCGCACCGCCGCCTTGTCAGAAGTGGAAGCTGTTGCAGCTGATGCTGCGCAGGATATTGTCCAGCGCCTTGCCGGGGTTAAAATTACTAAGGCAGTCGCCAAGAGCGCAGTGAAAAAGGCAATGGTTCATGTCTAATCCGGTGGATGGCACAAATACGGCCGAATCGCTTACCGCTGCGCATGCGGACACCATCGCTGCGGCGGAACATGTTCAAGGCGTGCATGTGGAACCGGATTTATTCGGTTTTGCACCTTATCAAATCGTCGCGCTGGCGATGCTGGTTCTGATCCTGATCATGATCTGGAAAAAAGTTCCCGGCATGATTGCTGGCGGGTTGGACGCCAAGATTGCCGTGATCAAGGCCCAGCTGGAGGAAGCCAAGCAGCTTCGTGTAGAGGCTGAGGCATTGCGCGATGAATATGCTGCGAAGATCAATCATGCAGAAAAGCACGCAGAAGCGATGATCCACGGCGCGCAGAGCGAAGCTGATGCCATATTGGAAAAGGCCGAGGCTGACGGGAAACTGATGGTCGCGCGGCGCAAGCAGATGGCGGAAAGCAAGATTGCCAGTGCTGAGCGTGAGGCTGTTTCAGATGTTCGCAATCGCGCTGCAGCGGCGGCCACTTTTGCTGCGCGTGAATTGATTTCTGAAAAACATGATGCGGCCGCTGATGCCAAGCTGGCCGATCAGGTAATTTCCGGAATTTAAACCCTGCATCCCGCTTTCTGGCGGGCAGAAGGATGGGGCTGAGAGCGAGGGCCTGAAACGCTCCGTAAGGGCGCGGGAACCCCTTGTTGGCGCAGCGGCCCAACATGGCAGTGCGCCATGCACCTTTAAAATGGTGCAGTATAAAGGTTTGGCGGCCAAGGCGGCCCGAACGCTGCCTGAGCTTTTGCCGGATCCGGTTTTCTCTGGCGTCTATCTCAGGGCCTCTATCTCAGGGCCTCTATCTCAGGGCCTCTATCTCAGGGCCTCTATCTCGATCCCCTTAGCAGGCCCAATAGCTGGGGCCTTTATCCGCAGCGAAGCTTACCGCGAATGCGGCATTACTTAGCTTCTAGAATGCATCCTTTGCAGCCCTTAGCGCGGCAAAGGTTTCTACCGGTGTCTTGCCGCCCCAGCGTTGCTGCATTTCCGCCTTGCCTGCCCTTAGGAATGGGTTGGCGGCCAGTTCATGCGCAAGTTGTGTTGGAACGGTCCATTCACCGCGGGCACGTTTGATGCCGATCTCTTTTACATATTGCGCCAGTTCTGCATTGTCTGGATCGGCATGGGCCGCAAATTTGGCATTGGCGGCGGTGTATTCATGCGCGCAATAGAGCATTGTTTCAGGCGGTAATGCCGCGATCCGTTCAAGACTGGCCCAGAATTGATCTGGCGTGCCTTCGAACATCCTGCCGCAGCCCAGCGCGAACAGGGCATCCCCGACCATTGCGATACCTGCTTCGGGCAAATGATAGGCCACATGGCCCAGCGTATGGCCGCCAGTGTCAATCACATCGGCCGTAAAGCTGCCCAGCGTAACCTTGTCGCCATGGCGCACTTCGCGGTCAATACCGGCGATCCGGCCGCTTTCTGCAGCCGGGGCGATAATGGTGCAATCAGTCGCTTCCTTGATCGCAAGGTTGCCGCCGGCATGATCGGGATGCCAGTGTGTGTTCCAGATCTGGGTGATGGCCCAGCCTTTGCCTGCTGCTTGTTTCAGATATTCTTCGGCATCGGGCGTATCGATACATGCCGTTTGCTTGCTGGCGGGATCGTGCAGCAAATATCCGTAATTGTCGGACAGGCAGGCGAATTGATGAATTTGAAGCATGAGGCGATTATAGGCGACTAAGCCGGTATGGAAAAGGCCCGTTTTCTCTGGGAGAAAACGGGCCTTACCATTAATCAATTCAGCGTTGAGAGAAGGAGAGCTTACTCGCTCTTGCCCTTCAATGCTTCGCCAAGGATATCGCCCAGTGATGCACCCGATGCGGATGAACCATACTGTTCGACAGCCTGTTTCTCTTCCGAGATCTGACGCGCCTTGATCGAGAAGTTTGGCTTCTTCGAACGATCGAAACCGATAACCATGACATCGACCTTCTGGCCGGTCTGGAAACGGTCAGGACGCTGTTCGTCGCGGTCGCGGCCAAGGTCTGAACGTTTGATGAAGCCGGTTGCGCCATCTTCGCCAACTTGCACTTCGAGGCCGCCATCGCGAACTTCGAGCACAGTTACGGTGACCACGTCATTGCGTTTAAGGGCGGTTCCTACAGCCGCGCTATCAGCCGACGGTGCACCCTTTTCAAGCTGCTTCATACCCAAGGAAATACGTTCCTTGTCGGTATCCACATCAAGGACCACAGCCTGGACTTCTTCACCCTTACGGTGCAGCGCCAATGCGTCTTCGCCCGAGATACCCCAAGCGATGTCGGACATATGGACCATCCCGTCCACATCCCCGTCGAGGCCGATGAACAGGCCGAATTCGGTCGCGTTCTTGACTTCGCCGGTGACGGTTGAACCAACCGGATGCTTGTCGGCAAATTCTTCCCATGGATTGCCCTGAGCCTGCTTGAGGCCAAGTGAAATCCGGCGCTTTTCAGAATCGACTTCCAGCACCATCACTTCGACTTCCTGGCTGGTCGAAACGATTTTGCCAGGATGGACGTTCTTTTTGGTCCAGCTCATTTCGGATACGTGAACCAAGCCTTCGATGCCTGCTTCCAGTTCCACAAATGCACCATATTCAGTGATGTTGGTGACAGTGCCTGTAAGCTTCATGTCGACCGGATATTTCGCGGCGACACCATCCCATGGATCGCTTTCCAACTGCTTCATGCCCAGGCTGATGCGCTGGGTTTCGCCGTTGATGCGGACGATCTGCACCTTTACAGTCTGACCGATTTCGATGATCTCGCTGGGGTGGTTGACGCGCTTGTAGCTCATGTCGGTAACGTGGAGCAGGCCATCGATACCGCCAAGATCGACGAATGCGCCATAATCGGTGATGTTCTTTACCACACCGTCGATTACCTGGCCTTCGACCAATTGATCGATCAGCTCGCTGCGCTGTTCAGCGCGCGTTTCTTCCAGAACAGCACGGCGCGAAACGACGATATTGCCGCGGCGACGGTCCATTTTGAGGATCTGGAAAGGCTGCGGAATTTCCATCAACGGGGTAACATCGCGCACGGGGCGGATGTCGACCTGGCTGCCGGGAAGGAAGGCTACGGCGCCGTCGAGATCGACAGTGAAGCCGCCCTTGACCCGTCCGAAAATCCGGCCTTCGACGCGCTTGCCTTCGCCAAATTCGCTTTCCAGCTTGTCCCATGCCGCTTCGCGGCGGGCGCGGTCGCGGCTGAGCATGGCTTCGCCGTCGGAGTTTTCGACGCGGTCGACATAGACTTCGACTTCGTCACCGACAGACAGGCCGTGGCCTTCTTCGCCGCGGTTGAATTCTTTAAGATCGATGCGGCCTTCGCTTTTGAGGCCCACGTCGATTACGGCGTGTCCGCCTTCGATTGCGGTCACAGTGCCTTTAACAACGCGGCCTTCAAAGCCGCCATCGTCTGCATTGCCGAATTGTTCGTTGAGAAGCGCTTCGAAATCGTCGCGCGTTGGGTTGGCGGTTGATGCCATGGGTTAGAGTTTCCTACAGTATTTTTTCCGGCCGCCAGGTTGGTTCCCGGGGTCTTTTGGCCGAACTCTCCACCGGGCCGATTGCCTTGGCGAAGGCCCTATTGACTTGCGATCGGAGGAAGGCGGAAATACCGGTAGGCGGGCGGCCAGCGCCCATTCCAAAACCGGCAATGCATGAAAGCTTGCCTTCGACCGGGACACGAGCCCGTCGAACGCAGGCGCGCCTATGCGAATATGCACAGAAATGCAAGGGGTTTGAGGCGCGCTGACAGGCAGGGGCGCTGGGGGGCGTTGCTGCCCCACGTTGGCGCCTTGCGCTGCCCCTCAGTTTGGGCCGGGTATTGGCTCCTGCATTTGCATCGGCACTGGCTTTGGCTTTGGCCCAAATCTTGGACATGGCCCCGACACTTGCACTGGATAGAATACAGCGGCGGTCAGCCTGCGAGGGTTTCTTCAACGATTTGGATGGCCGCCTCTACCGCTTGGGTGCGGGTCAGTGATGAGGTGTCGATCGGGCGGGCGCCCTGCGCCTGCACAAGCGGTGCCTGGGTTCTGGTGCGGTCGCGTTCATCGCGCTGGCGCAAATCATCCGCGATGGTTTCCAGCGTGACTTGCGCGTTTAGCCCCTGCATTTCCTTAAAACGCCGTTCTGCCCGTGCATCAAGGGATGCAGTGACGAACAGTTTCACCTCAGCTTCTGGCACAATGACAGAGCCGATGTCTCGCCCATCCAGTACGGCGCCGCCGGGCTGGGTCGCGAATGCCCGCTGGCGTTGATAGAGCGCGCTGCGCACATCTGCGTGGATGGAAACCTTGCTGGCAAGGCCGCCGCTTACTTCTGAACGCAGTTCTGGATCAGCCAGTAATGCGTCGGCAAAGGTGCAGGCGGCCAATGCATCCTCTGGCTTGTCCGGATCGCCGCCATTTAGAAACACTTGCCGGCCCACTGCGCGGTATAGCAATCCGGTATCAAGATGCGGCAGCCCGTAATGCGCTGCCAGTGCTTTGGCCAAAGTGCCCTTGCCTGATGCTGTGGGGCCATCGACTGCGATTATCATGATGCCCTTTCAGCCAGCGATTGTTCGAATGTTGGAAAACTGGTGGCGATGGGGCGGGTGTCATCCACCTCTACGCCCTGCTGGCTGACCAGGCCGGCGATGGCCATGCTCATGGCGATCCGGTGGTCAAGATGGGTTGCAACCGGGCCGCCCGCATCATTTGTGCCGGGCAGTAATTCGCCGCCTGTGCCGCGGATTACCAATCCGTCCTCGCGCTCTTCCACATGCGCCCCGGCCTTGGTGAGCGCTGCGGCCATGGCGGATAGCCGATCCGATTCCTTGACCCGCAATTCTTCCAGCCCGCTGGTGATGGTGGTGCCCTTGGCCATCGCAGCGGCGATGAACAGCACGGGAAATTCATCGATCATGCTGGGGGCAAGGG
>Ga0209345_10002026_pt1 | contig 23208 bp, 17 predicted proteins | sample Cruoilmetagenom7_FD_187294 | JGI IMG/M metagenome (GOLD analysis project Ga0209345, IMG submission 187294) | Oil polluted marine microbial communities from Coal Oil Point, Santa Barbara, California, USA - Sample 7 (SPAdes) (version 2) | ecosystem: Environmental > Aquatic > Marine > Oil seeps ...
ACGCATGCAAATCACAACCAGGCGAAAAGCTCGGGAGATTGTTTTAGCAGCTGAGATCACGCGTAATTATAATAAGAATGAAATCTTAGAGCTATATCTCAACGAAAATAATTATGGAAATCTTGCTTATGGAATTGAAGCTGCAGCAGAAACGTATTTCAATACAACGGCTGATCAGTTGAATCTTGCTCAAGCATCCTTTTTGGCTGGGTTGCCGCAAGCGCCTGCCATATATGACATTTTTTCCAATCCTGAAGCATCTCTTCTTCGGCAGATGGATGTCTTAAATTTGATGTACCAGCTTAGTTCTGAAAGGAACTGCATTCCAATTGCCCAAATACAAACTTCAGTTTGTGTAACCTTGGAAGAAGCAGTGGCAGCTGCTCAGGAAATTGAAAAATTTGAATTCAAACAGCGTCTATTTTCAATGCCGTATCCTCATTGGGTTAATTACATTCGCACACAATTGGAAGAACGTTTTGACCCCCAAACTATTTACCGCTCAGGGTTTAAAGTTTACACAACGCTTGACCCTGAGCTGCAGGAATATGCACAAGCTGCAGTGAGCAGGCAAGTCGCTGAGCTGTCGGAAAACAATGCTACGGATGGAGCGTTAGTGGCGATCCAGCCTAATTCTGGAGAAATTTTAACCATGATTGGATCAGCTGATTTTTTCAATGACGAAATAGCAGGGCAGATAAATATGGCAGTTGCACCCAGGCAACCGGGGTCCTCTATTAAACCGCTCACATATGCAGCTGCTTTTGAAAAAGGGTGGACACCATCGACATTAATCTGGGATGTTCCCAGTGGTTTTCCACCATCTGGTGATCCAACTGATACTCGACCTCCATTTGAGCCGGTCAATTATGACGGAAAATTTCATGGACCGGTACTTTTGCGTACCGCTCTTGCATCTTCCTATAATATTCCTGCTGTAAAGACACTTGATTATGTGGGGATCTATGACGACCCAAATACTTCCGAAGAGGATGGGTTGGTCGCATTTGCAGAACGTTTGGGTATCTCGACATTGACCAGGGATGACTATGGGTTGTCCCTGACATTGGGCGGTGGGGATGTGTCTTTATTGGAACTGACGAATGCTTATGCGATCTTTGCGAATTCTGGTCTAGATGTAAATGCGTACGCTATTGAGAAGATAGTCGATCATTTTGGAAATGTGGTTTATGAGCATGAAGCAGAAAAACTCGATCAAATAGTTCGAAAAGACCATGCATATTTGATCAGCCATATTCTTTCTGATAATAATGCGCGAACTCCGGCTTTTGGCGCCAACTCGGTTCTAAAGTTACCTTTCAGTGCTGCTGTAAAAACGGGCACAACGAATGATTTTCGTGATAATTGGACCATGGGATATACACCCGATATTGCAATTGGAGTTTGGGTTGGGAATGCAGACTATACACCAATGAAGAATATTAGCGGTGTCACTGGTGCCGCGCCGCTTTGGAACGACGTAATGCAATGGGCAATAAATACCTATCAGGGCGGTTCTCCCACGAGGTTTTCCAGGCCAGAGACAATTGAGGATCAAGTCATTTGTGTTCTATCTGGGACAGAACCATCAGATAATTGCCCTAATCAGAAAGCAGAGATTTTTGCGAAGGATCAACCTCCCTTGGATGAAAAGTTTGACCTATGGCAGGAAGTGGAAATTGATACGTGGACCAATTTGAAGGCAGGATCAGCTTGTTCAGAGTTCACTGAAGAAAAACTCACCCTGAATGTTTCAGACAAATGGGCTGTTAAATGGATCAAAGAAAAAAGCAGTGGCCAGGCATGGGCAAAAGATCATGGTTTTAGTACCCCGGTTCTGTTTACGCCTTCTCGGGAATGTACAGGTAGTGATCCACGTCCAACCATTGTATTTGTTGGCCTTAAGGATGGAATGAATGTCAATACGTCACCGATGGATATTTATGCGGTTATCACAGCCACGAAAAATTTCAAGCAATACACTCTGCAGTATGGTATTGGAAATAATCCAAGTAAGTGGAAAACATTGTCAAAGGGAACAAATTCTTTTGACCAACCAAAAAAGCTTATTACTTGGGATGTTTATGAAGCGGATGCGGCCCGTATAACACTTCGAATTCTTATGGAAAGTACCAATGATACAAAAGCGGACAAAAGAATTCATTTGAATTTGATGGTTCCAACCAGAACACCTGTGGCAACAATGACCCCTTTGCAAACAACTACACCTACAGATACTATTGAACCAACTGGCACGTTGGAACCAACAAATACTTTGGGACCGACCGAAACCATTGAATCATTACCGGTGATGACTGATACTCCTACACCTACACCTGTTCCTTGACCATGAAATTTGGCGGATTTTAAGCGTGATACAATAAACTTCCGCAAGGAATTTGCGGAGTATTTTTTAAATATGTGATATTTATATTACCTAGGACACAAGCACATTTTTAGGAGAGATTGGATGAAAGAATCAAAAATCGTAGTGAATAATGAAGTAGGATTGCACGCTCGGCCAGCTTCGTTGTTTGTGCAGGCAGCTGCAAAGTTCGAATCTGATATTAATGTTTATTGTCAAGATCCTGAAACGAAAGAAGATCGGAATGCTAATGCCAAATCAATCCTTGGTATTCTTACATTAGGGGTGTTCAATGGAATGGAAATAACAATTAAGGCAGAAGGGGAAGATGAGGATGCCGCAGTGGAAGCCTTGCTTGCCCTGGTTGAAGAGAATTTTGGAGAAAAATAATGAAAGAGATAGCGGGCATCCCAGCTTCACGAGGCATTGGTATAGGTCCGATATTCCAGTTTGTTCGCCAAAAATTAATTATTGAGAAAAGATCAAATATTCAACCTGAAGTAGAACTGAAACGATTGAAAGCTGCGATTTCCACAGCAAAAGATCAAATTGAAAGCATCTATGAAAAAGTGTTAAAGGAATCAGGGGAGGAAGATGCAGAGATTTTTCAGGCACATTTGATGATTCTGGGGGACCCGGAATTGTTTGCGGAAGTGGAAAATAAGATCAAGAACCAGGATAAATGCGCAGAATTAGCCATGCAAGAAGCTGGACAGTCTTTTTCTGACATAATGGCGGCAATGAAAGATGAATATTTTGCTGCTCGGGCTACAGATATTTTAGATGTGAGCAACCGGGTATTGAGGATACTTTTAGGTGTCGCTGAATCTCCTACCGCTGCCTTAAAAGAACCATCTGTTATTGTGGCTGATGATCTTACTCCTTCTGATACTGTCATGCTCGATAAATCTCTTGTAATCGGTTTTTGCACTTCACGAGGGTCAGCTACTTCTCATACAGCAATTCTGGCCCGTGGATTAGGTATTCCAGCCGTGGCTGGAACCGGAGACGAGGTGTTATCACTAAAAAATGGCACTGAAGTAATCCTTGATGGAACAAAGGGCACTGCAATTTTCGCACCTGATAATATACTGATTACCGAATACCGACAACGAATCAAAGCAGCTAACACTGTTCGTGAAGAAGCGATGAAATTCGCAAAGGATCCGGCCATAACAAAAGATGGTAAACAGATTGAAGTGGTTGCAAATATTGGCAATATAGAAGGTGCAAAAAACGCGATTGAGAATGGTGCTGAAGGTGTAGGATTGTTCAGGACGGAGTTCCTTTATCTAGAACGAACGAAATTGCCGACTGAAGAAGAACAATTTCAAGTATACAAAGATATTTTGAATGTATTTGGAGATATGCCTGTAATTTTACGTACTTTAGATGTTGGCGGAGATAAAGAGATCTCATATATGGGTTTAGAAGCAGAATCAAACTCATTTCTCGGCCAACGTGCGCTTCGGCTTTGCCTGGTTCGGCCTGATATCTTCAAGCCGCAATTGAGGGCAGCGCTGCGGGCAGGTGTGGGTTATAACCTGAAGATCATGTTCCCAATGGTTGCGACGGCAAGCGAAGTCAGAGCTGCCCGGAAAGTATTGGACGAATGCGCTGGTGAACTTAAAGACGAAGGTGTACAAATTGCTGAGGATATTGAGATTGGTATCATGGTTGAGATTCCCTCCGCTGCGTTGGTGGCAGACCAGCTTGCAAAAGAAGTTGATTTCTTTTCCATCGGCACAAATGACCTTAGCCAATATACCATGGCGGCAGACCGCACAAATCCTAAGGTAGCCGAGTTATCTAACGCATTTTTCCCCGCTGTTTTGCGATTGGTGCGGGAAGTGACTCGTGCTGCACATAAGGCGGAAAAATGGGTTGGTATGTGTGGAGAGTTGGCAGGTGAACCACTGGCTCTTCCAATCTTGTTGGGGTTGGAATTGGATGAGTATAGCATGAACCCTCCCATGATTCCTCTTGCTAAACAGATCATCCGAAGTTTAGATACACGTGATATGAAGAAGATTGCAGACCAAGCACTGGAATTGGAATCACCAACTGATATTCAAGATTTCATAAAAGAAAAAATCCCTTTTATTGCGGAATTAACTGGATAAAAAAAAGACACGGGAAACCGTGTCTTTTTTATAAGAATTGGTATTGGGTGGGTGGAGTCCACAACGGTGGATCATTATCAAGAAGTTTTTCCCATGAGTAGAGATCAAGGTCGTCCTTTTTTGCTAAACGGCGCAGGTGGCGGAATTTAAGAAAATGCCACCCATTTTCTACAGCAAAGGCAAGACGCGGATCATGCTGAAGACGATAATGGATTAAGGCAGAGCGGCTGCCCGGGAAAACAATCACTTGTTGAATACTCCCGGATGGCTCTTGATTGAATATGAATTGCGATATTTCTGTTGAAATAGTGGGATAGAAAATATAAGAGTGATTCTTAGAAACTGGATCTTTCCAAGAGATACTTAAGTTTTTTGTTGGCCGCATATTAAATGATTCGCCAATTTTCATAAGCATATCCTTAATTTCTTCTAAGTCTTTTTCACGAGCGTTGTTTGATTCGTTTGAATGGTACTCAAAATGATAGGGATTATTTAGTTTGGGAGACATGTAGGACCGGAGAATTGTGTTTATTAAATCGAACTCAGGTGTTCTTTCACCTATAAATCCATTGCAAATTTCTCGGTCAAGTTCTTCTAAGTGAATTTCTTTTTTGGATAATAGGATTTTACGAATAGCTAACTCTATTCTTTCGGATACGGGAATCTCGATATTCTTTTCATTTATCAACCACCATCTGCTTCCACCTGGGAGATCAGAGGAAAATGGTTTAAGAAAATTCGTTTCTGCAAGCAACTGTTTTATTAAATTCTGGAGCCGCGAAAAATCAGATTCCTTAACCTCAGAAAGGTTCACGGGAATCCCGTTTCCTCGCGTTATTTCGATGATTGTTTGCATGATAATACGATGATATTCTGCAGGTTCCCCGCGAGTTATTAAGAATTGGTTAATAATCTCGCGAAGATCAATTTCTGATTGGATAATATTTTTCGAAGCAGGGCGCTTTTTCCATTGGCATTGGAGCATTTCCTCTGATACTCGAAAAGCAGACCCCTCTAATTCGAAGCCTGCTGCGTGTATACCGGTAAACAATCCAAAAGCCAAATTAGGGGTGTATTGAGGAAGTAAACCTAAAACCAATACATTATCTTGAATGGAGGGTGTGATTCTCATAAATGCGGTATGCACTGCTTTGGTGAACCAATTCCAATCATATCTCCTTCTATTCAAAGCACTGCGCATAGGTTTGACAGCTTTTCTTCCCCATAACCACCCGGACCAAAGTGCAGAAAAGGTCCAAAATGCCTGACCTGGGCGTGGAAAAATGGTCGTGATTGCAGCAGGAGTGTTTTCAGGAATCAACTGGTTCTTTCGAGCTAAATCCCGTTGATAGAAACAAATACCTCCTTTTTTATCAGGAAGGTTTGGCCAATAACTGATCTTGACGGCAGTATTTATACACTTCCATTGTTGAGACACAGTTTGTAGAGATAAAAAAAGATTGCGTTCAAAAAATTTTGCTGGAACAGATAGTTGCAGGAAACGATAATCACGCGGGGGCCAATGTTTTAAGGAATGTGCATCATTAAAGACTGATAACAATATCGCTCGCATATATTTTGTTTGATCCTTCTTTAAAGATAACCTTTCCAGTCGATTTGCCAGCAGCATACAAACATACAAGGCGCGTGGTAAATAGCAGTCAAGAGCAGCGTTCAGAGATGCCTGTTCATAATCACCGCTAGATACTATTCGTTGAAACGCACGTGAGCGGTGAATACCTAATTTCCCAAGTCGATTAAGATTTTCCAGATCAAAATCACTGATATCTTTTTCTCCTTCATCTGCGCAGAATTGGCAATGATATATTCTCGAGGTAGGTTGTTTTTTCCCCTCTTTCCACACATACCCATCTGGCTGGATCATTTTTCCGCAATTTGCACAGGGTGTTGTATAAATTCCTTTAAGATGGTCAAATAGGTTGGCATCTTCATGCCGGGTGTTAAAGAGTTTATTTAACACTGTTGAGAAATCCTCATTAGTGGGTGCTAAGGCTACAACTTCCGTAATTAACCAAATAATGGGGTTGCTGCGTGCACTAAGGATGCGATATCCAGAAGCTGCTAATTCTATAGGGAGCAGTGGGTTTGCACTAATGGGATCAATTAATAAATGATTGGAAAGGCCCATCTTTTCAATCCAAGCCGGGAAGACGTTTTTTGGCAGAGGAGGGATAAAATTTTCCAAAGGAAAATCATATCCCTCGATGCTGCCTGGTATATAGGAGAAATTATTACCACTCATAAGCGTCTAAAACCAGTATACAAGAAAAGTATTAGAGATAATAATTAAGATTTTTTATGTACGCTCTGGAAAAACACATTATTAGGCTTCTAAATCTATCTTAAATAGTTGTTCGACGGGCTTAAATTTAACAATTCCGATCTGTGTGATTCTCAATTCTAAAGGCAGTTTAATTTTCATGCAGATTTCAAGAATTGCTGAAAGGTTCTTTTTCTTTATGTCGCGAACTAAAGTTAGGTGAGGTACCCAATTACCCGGTTGGTACATTTCCCATGAGCCATGAATGTTGTTTTTTAGGATTTGATGAATTTTTTTGTGAAAATTTATTAAATCCCTGTTTGGCGTTAGTGCAATAAAGATCACTGGAGATGCAAGTGGAAAAATGCCGAAATGGTCTGCGCTCAAATGTATTAAGTTGGAATTGACAATATATTGTCTAATTTCTTTTTCACATTCTATGCAGTTTAATGAATCATAAATCGCAAGCGTTATATGCGGTCGGATGCCGGGATTGTGTAGCGCCCGAGAAATGTTATTTTCTTGCATCTCTCTCCACGCATTTAGGATGGGCTGGTCAGAGATTTTATCAAAATAGATTACGACAGCATAAGGCATATTTGAATTTAGAAAGTTAGTGATATTTCAGAGTGCTTCCACCAATAAACTCTCGAATTACAGAATCACCTGGGACGAAGGAATCATCTTCCAGCGCGGGAATATCTGATAGTATTTCATATATGCGTTTGGAACGAGTATATGCATCTTCACGTAAAGGGTCATTTTTGAATTTCTCGATCCAAGTGTTGAATTTATCAAGCAAGCGTGATTTATAGATCGATAACTCGTATGGCATCGCGCTGTTTATGATGAAATCAGCGTAAATATTATTGGGAATGATATTCCGCATTTCACCAGAGCGCACATAGTGCCAATGGGTGAGGGTTAGCTCAGGATCATACCCCCTAAAAGCTTCATCCCGCAGCATTCGACGCATCAATCGAACGTCTGTCCAACGGATATACTGTCCTTTGGAGTGTTTCATTTGCAGCAAGGGTTCTAAATATAATTTAAATTTCTTTTTGGGAGCGATATCTTCGGTCATCGGGGGGTAAAGACCGTGAAGGGAATCGATCAGGATAATATCATTCTCCCCGATTCGCATTTTGGTTTGTGTATCATTTCGTTTCCCTTCCATAAAATCATAGAAAGGAATAAGAACTTCTTTCCCCTCGATGAGTTCAGATAAATGCTGATTGATCAAAGGAAGATCAAGTGCCTGCGGTGTTTCAAAATCATAATCACCAAACTCGTCTTGTGGATGTTTATCAAGATCGTGGAAATAATTATCTACATTCAAAGTGACCAGATTGATCCCCATTTGTTTGAGAATTCGGCCAATTTTTATTGTGGTTGTTGTCTTCCCAGAAGATGACGGGCCTGAGATCAAGACGATCCTAAGATCGTTCTGTTTTTCACAAATCTCATGGGCAGCTAATTTGATGTCTTCTTCATAGAACATCTCAGATTCTGAGACAATTTGCTGCAATTCATTATTTTCCAATCGATTTTTATAATGGCTTATGGAATGTAAGTTATGTGTTACTGCCCAATCTAATACCTGCCAGATTTTTGCCCAAGGGATATTGCTTGATGGGCGAATGGTCTGCAACTCACGCTGTTTGCGCATCCGCGCGCGTTCATCTCGGTATAGAATATAGGCTTTTGCAACTTTCGCGTGTCCATTTTCAATAAGCACTTTCTCAGTTGCATCTTGGATTTGTTCAACGGTAGGAATATTATTTTCAGGAATCGATTTTTCCATGTATTCGATCACCTGACTGGCGAGTTTTTCAGCGATCTTCTTATCTCTTCCGCCCACCGCAACCGCAGCTCGATAAATGGCATTAGTAATTCGGTTAGGTGTGAATGGGACTTTCACTCCTGAACGTTTGATCACATGTGTAAATCGAGTCATTTTCAACCTCTTTTGATTGTTTTTATTATAGCAAGAGAGCGTTTGAATTTTTTGTTAAAATGTTTTTATAAAGAAGTCATTTTCTATTGTTTGCCAGGTCTCAGTTGGGTATTTATTAAAAAATGGGGCGAAGAGGGGGTATTTATTCCGGATTTCTTCTGCAATTCTTTGAGTTGGACGGCGTATGGCAAAATGTGCGTTCGGCGCTGCCCGTAGTTTTATTAAATGAAAAGCTGTGCGAAGGTTCATATTTAAGAAGACGCGTCGATTATATGCATTGGGAAGTATATACGCGGCTGCATGGGGATTGATCTTATGTACAGCAAAGAAAGTTTCCTCTGCTTTTTTCATGGCGTTCTTAAAATTATCCAGGAGACCTGCTTCACTAATTGTTTTTGGAATGGCATATCCTAATTGTGGAGAAAATAGTTTAACGGTTTGAGACATCATTCGGTGGCGTTTTAGTTCAAAATATGCACCTTGATCAATGATTAGATCAAAGCTGATTTGAGCGTATTCCAGTTCTCTAACTGGAATATCATGCTTCCCCAGTTTTCCAAGTAATGATTCTGATAAATTCTCAAGTTTTGGCTGCGGCAATTGTGAAATGTGTTGATATGCCTTATGGAACGATAGATTGCTGAATCTATAAAGTAGAGCAGCTAAAATATATAAGTCGCCATCCTCATCATAATTTACACATTCACACCAGCTGCTATCGCATGGTTCTCTGGAAACCAACTTTGAACTTCGCTTTATTATCTCTTCTTCAATTTGGATAAGATAGTCATTACGATCAGCATATTTAACCAAGGTTGGGATGTTTTTCAAAGATACTGCTTTTATCTCTTTCCCCATTTTTTGAACCTCAATTAATGGATGAGTAAGCATTTTTTGAAGTGCGTGTTCAAGCGCCCTGGCATTGATTGAAACCCCTACGTTTGCTAAGGAGCTGGCAGGGAGGTAGTATCGGCATACATCCGCACTACAAGTTCGAATGCGGTTGATATATGTTCGTTCTGTTTCGTTGTTTTTACGTGGGTTTATCTCTGATAAATATTTTCTTACTTTTCCAAAAGCTGTTTGATAATCCTTGAACAGCAACTTACAGGTTTCTAAATATTTATCTTTAATATCGCTGTCTTGTATCTCTTCAGGAATAAAAAAATGATCTTCATCCCATATCTGATATCGAGAGGATTTTTCAGTATATGAAGCAAGTCGGTTAGATTCTAAACATTCTACCGCTAATCGAGAAATATTTTCAATTGCGATATGCAAAACAGCATGTTCAGCGACGGAAGAATGCCCATACCCAACAACCCATTTTTCGTGAAAATCAGCAGAACGTTCATCTGATAATTCTGCTGCGATCTTATAAAAAGACTTTGGTGAACGAGAAGTTTTCGCAAAAGCTACTGCTATGGTTTCTGGACTGAGCTCTTTAGTATCAAGAAGATATATCCGTCGGGGTTGTCTCATTACTTAGTGCCTCCTCGGCATCACTGATATCCTTTCGGATCTGTTTTATCAACTCCTTCACAGATCCAAATTTCTTTTCTTCGCGCAATCGTGAGATGAATTGGAGTTTAATTTTCATTCCATATATCTGATCAGAGAAATATAAAATATGCGCTTCAATTGTTTGTTGTTTTGGTATTTCATAAAAAGTTGGTCTGAATCCGATGCTCACTACTGTGGGAAATCTTTTCTTATTGATATAAATAAATGCAGCGTACACGCCTTCTGATGGTAAAAGCTTTTTCTCCCACACAGAGAGGTTAGCAGTTGGTATACCGATATGTTTTCCGCGACCATCTCCATGCACAACTGTTCCTTCGATGGAGTATGGGTAACCAAGCAAGGTATTTGCTGTGTTTAGATCACCCCTACTAAGGGCTGATCGAATAACGCTGGATGAGATTGGTTTTGACAGCTTCTGCAAAGGTTTTATAGCACGCACACAGAAACCCATTTTATCGCCTAAACATTCTAGTATTTTTAGACTACCTTCACGATCTGCTCCCAAACGGAAATCGTACCCTACCAATAGACAGGAGAATTTTAACTGACGGTGCAGGGTGCTAATAAAATCTTGCGGTGATAATTGTGAAATGGAATAGTCAAAATGCATTGTTAGGACTGAATTAACACCTAACTCAGAAAGAATTCGATCCTTTTCTTCTGGGGAAGTTAAATAATATGGATCTATGATATTTCTTATGCTGACAGCAGGGTGTGGATAAAACGTAATAACGATTGAGGGAGCACCGTTATTTTTTGCACGTTTTACCAATTTACCAATAATTTTTTGGTGGCCTAAATGGATACCATCAAATGACCCGATAGTAATCCATGCCCTTTTCATTGAGAATCCTATTTCTTTGCACCCATCTGCCATTTAGGTGAAAAATACTTTACGCGGTTGAAATTCTTTGATTTCTGGGTCAAATTGCATGAGTGCAACCAATTCACCTTGTTCAGTAATTGCGCGCACTAATTCTTCGGGACCATCCTCACGGGGAATGCGGAGGCCGTGTTTTACTGATTCAACTTCTTTGTTGGACAATGTGATTGAAGGCCAGTCTAAAAGTGCTTCTGCCGCCGGAATCATATATTGATACCATGAATTGGTTTCAAATGCTTCGGTGAGTTTACTGAGCGTTACCGATTCTCGAAGAGAGAAGCGCCCGTTTTTCGTTCGGCGTAAGCCAGTTAGATATGCGCCGCATTCCAGTACTTCCCCTAGATCATAGGCTAATGATCGTACGTATGTGCCTGATGAACAATGAATATCTACGATTGCTTCTGGTGAATTCCATTCGAGGAGTTCGAGACTATGCACATTAATAAGGCGCGGTTCTAGTATTACTTCTTCACCTTTGCGTGCTAGATCATAGGCATGTTTGCCTTTTATTTTTATTGCGGAATATGGTGGTGGCACCTGCTTAATTTCACCGACAAACTGCTTCAAAGCTTCTTCAAGTTGATCGTGAGTGATATCAACATCAGAAGTACCCGTGATTTTGCCTTCGGCATCGTATGTATCTGTTTTTTCACCAAATTTAATGATGGCCTGATACCGCTTATCCTCTGCGGAGATGTATTGCGACAATCGAACTGCTGGGCCAATGAGAACTACCAGCACTCCTGAAGCACGTGGATCTAAAGTGCCTGTATGCCCTGCTCGTTTAATGTGTGTTCCCTTACGAATCACTTGAACTACCTGGTGTGAGGTCATGCCAATCGGTTTGTCGACGTTTAACACGCCTGATATTGTATTTTTAATTGGATTTATGATTTCTTCCATATGAAAAACTCCTGATTATTTGTTCCCCCGCATTTTTTTTGTTGTTTCCCTTAACACTAACTCCATTACTGTTTCAAGTCCGCCCGTTATTTCAGCTCCGGCAGCAGGAGGATGCCCTCCTCCATCGAATTGCATTGCGATCTTTGAAACGTCAAACTTTGCATTTGATCGCCAGCTTACTTTCACTTTATCATCTTTTTGCTCATTGAAAAGGATTGCCACATCGATATTTTCCAATGATGATAGATGATTTGTGAGATCTGCATCATCTCTTCCTTGATATGCTGCTGCAGCTCTATCTTTAAGTGTGATGGTTGTCCAGGCAAGGTTGTTTTTTGATTCGATCCGAGAAAGTGCGCGGCCCCAAATTATACTGGCGGGTAGGGACTGCGCGGTTAAAGTTTGATGATATAAGCTTGGCAGGTTCGCTCCTTTTTCCATAAGATCTGCGGCTAAGCGTAAAAATTTTGGAGTAACATTGGATGTGCGAAATCCGATTGTGTCGGTGATCATCCCCATTAAAAGCGCATTTGCAACATCTTTATCGATTTCTAAGCCCCAAAGCGGAAGATATTCAGCAAGGATTGCTGTAGTTGCAGGCTGCTCTGGTACGACTAAATTGGTTTTAGCGAATAGTTCATTGGTGATATGGTGGTCAATATTTAAATGTATGTAAGGGATTTCAATGGGGGATCCGATGCGTTTTTTATCGGCGCAATCGAGAGCTATGACTAGGTCGTAATCACCTTTTATGCTCCGAGTAATTTGATCAGCCCCCGATAGGGATTTAAATTTGCGAGGTAATCCATCGCATAAAACCATTTGTGGTTTTTTCCCTTTTTTCTGAAGAGCCAGGGAAAGTCCAATGATCGACCCGACGGCATCTCCATCCGGTCGGACATGGGAAAGGATTAACGGCATATTGGATTGCGAAAATAAATCCCTGATTTTTATGTGAATCTGGTCATTAAAATCAGTTTTCTTGGTTTTCATCTGCCACATTCGTTTTCGTAATGGAATCTAATAACTGCTCAATCCGTTCCGCCCGTTCGGGTGTCTCATCCCAGTAGAAACGCAGCATCGGGAATGTCCGCAGATCAATTTCGTGTGCTAAAGAACTGCGAAGATACCCGCTTGCATGCTCAAGGCCAGCGAGAATCTCATCAGATTGAGATTTGCCCTCAAGTGAGGACACAAATATTTTCGCAAAACTTAGTTCTCGATCCACGGTGACGTCGGTGATGTAAACTGATGCCAGACGAGGATCGCTGATTTTTCCTGTAACAAGCATCTCTGACAATAGTTGTTGGATCCTATCTGCGATCCTATTTGTACGTAATTTTGAAGGCATTATTATCTTCCCACTTCTTCGATAATAAATGATTCGATCGTATCACCAATCTTAAAGTCATTAAACCCTTTTATCCGCAATCCGCATTCAAAACCTGAACGCACTTCTTTTACGTTATCCTTTTCGTGTTTTAGAGAAGCAAGATCTCCCTCAAAGAGGTTCTTTTCGTCTCTTATTACACGTGCTTTTGCATTACGGCGCAGTTCACCATTCATTACTCTACAACCTGCTATGGTTCCTAATTTTGAAATGCGGAATGTCTGCAGGACTTCAGCTTGGCCGAGGACAGTTTCTTTCTCCTCTGGGGCTAGCATTCCTTTAAGTGCTTTTTCAATGTCTTCTATTAACCGATAGATGATTTCGTAGGTTCTGATAGAGACACCTTCGGTTTCCGCAAGTTTTGCGGCTATGTTTTCTGTTTTTACATTGAAACCAAGAACGATTGCTTTTGAAGCAGCCGCAAGCATAATATCATTCTCGGTAATATTGCCTGCTTCTGAGTGAAGAACATTTATTCTTATCTCATTTTGATCTATCTCATTGAGAGAGTTTGTGATTGGTTCTAGTGATCCCTGCACATCAGCTTTAAGAATCAAGCGTAATTCACCCATTTTTCCGGCCTGGAATTTCGCGAACAAGTCTTCTAATCCTATTATTTTTTTAATCGATCGCGATTCCTCTTCTTTTCGCTTGCGGTTATTCACAATCGCACGGGCTTCTCTTTCTGTTTCACATACTTGGAATAAATCACCCGCTTTCGGTAGATCATTTAGTCCTAAAACAAGAGTTGGCTGTGATGGCCCTGCTTCTTTAATTTTATTATCTGAAAAATCAGACATAGCTTTTAATTTTCCGCTGACTGTTCCAGCCGCAATAGCATCCCCTATTCTTAATGTGCCGTTTTGGACCAGAAAAGTTGCAACAATGCCTTTGGTTTTATCTACTTCTGCTTCAATGACTGTTCCGATGACCGTTCCGTTTGGATTAGCAAGGATCTTGTAATTTTCAGCAATGAGCAGGATCGCTTCAAGCAGATCTTCAATCCCTGTTTTCATTTTTGCAGAAACAGGCACAATAATCGTGTCACCATCCCATTCATCCGAAATTAACCCGACATCTGCAAGCTGCTGCTTTACATAATCTGGATTCGCATCTGATAAATCTATCTTGTTTAGAGCGACAACAATCGGTACTTTTGCGGCTCGTGCGTGCGCGATTGCCTCTTTTGTCTGGGGCATGACGCCGTCGTTTGCCGCAACTACTAAAACAACAATATCTGCTCCTTGTGCACCGCGAGCGCGCATGGTTGTAAAGGCAGCATGTCCAGGTGTGTCCAGGAATGTGATCTTGTGTCCATTATGTTTGATCTGATAGGCGCCGATATGCTGGGTGATACCGCCGGATTCTCCACTAGCCACATCAGCGTGTCTAATTGCATCCAATAAAGTGGTTTTTCCATGGTCAACATGGCCCAGGATAGTGACAACAGGGGGGCGAATGATAAGATTTTCTGAATCTTCACCTTCAATCAATTTTCGCCATAAAGGCACTTCGCCAATTTCATTTACTTCAGGTATCTCGAGGCTGGCTTCCAAGCCCATTTCCGCAGAAACAACCGCTGCAGTATCGAAATCTATCTGCTGGTTGATATTTGCCATGACACCATTGGCCATCAAGATTTTTATAATATCTATGGGGCTGGTATCTAATTTGATTGCAAGATCGCGTACTGTCGTGATCGATGGTAATTCTATTTTCTTAATCTCATTCTCGCTCATACATACCTCCGTAATTTCCCCTTTGAACAATCTAAATCTTGTTGAAATGTGTGCGGGCTGTTTTCAAGAGCGAGTGAAATGTATTTTTGAATTCACATTTGTCTTGCCCTATGGCAGCTTGGTAAAACCCTTTTTGCTTTCACCCGCTATTTTCTTCTTTTGGTAAGGAGTCCATTATTTGAAGTAAGTGGCTCCGATCCTCTTCTTTCATCTCGGTTCGCAGGGTTTTAGCTAAAATGCCTTTTAGCGCGTGCTCCCAGCATGTTTTTTTATTGTGTAAATATGCGCCTCGCCCATCTGCTTTCCCTGTGGGATCATACCGAATGCCTTCTGGTGTGCGGATGATCCTCATCAAATTTCTTTTTGAAAGCACTTGTTGGCAACCCACACAGGTGCGTTGCGCAATATGCTTTTCACGTCTCTTTTGTTTTTTCACCACCTTGGTTTACACCTTTGCTCAATCTTCTTCCCAATTACTCCAATCTGAGTCAGTACGTTTGCGTTTCTTCTTTGAGATAGTTATATCAAGGTCAGGATCGTATTCGATCTGTCTTGATTTCTTCTTTTTGTTCTGGACAGATTTATCATTGGGATCATCCTCACCCGGTTTGATATCTTCGAGTTCGAGTTTAAACAAGTCTTCAAATGATTTGATTTTCTCGATTTTTTTAGGTTTTTCTTTTTTCTCATCTATCTCTGGATCAATAACTTCCTCAGCGGGTTCAGAAGTGGGTTCTTCAGGTACCGATTGCCCTTCTTCAAGAATTGCTTCAACTTGTTTCTCCGCTGATCCTTCCGTGGTTTCTTCGGTGGTTATTTCTCCATCTGTGGGAGTTTCCACGGCAGCTGCTTCAGGGTCTTGCTCAGATTTCAGTTCTTCCTCAACTTCTTCTTTTTCAATTACTTCCTCTTCAGGAACAATGTCAGGCAGCTTGCTGCTAAATTCTTCGATCTTCTCCAAAGTTTTTGGCCCAATGCCAGAAATTTCTAAAATCTTTTCGGGATTGATTTTGCTCGCCAATACCAGATTGCCGGCAGTATGGAAACCTGCTTCTGTTAACGACTCTATGATCTTGTCTGATAAACCACTTTCAGAAAGATCCATTTTGAATGCGCCCGCAGGAATAGATTGCAGTGCTTCTTCTTTTTTATTCTTTAATAATTCGAATTTCTCACGTCGTTTATCGATCATAACGAGTTCTAACCGGTCATTAAGTTGGTTTAGGAAATCATAATCATTAGTAGGAATAACCCGTCCTTCCACCTTGCGGCCCATTATTTCTTCTGCTTTTGTAATGGCTTCTGCTTCTTCTTTGGCTAATTCTTTAAATTCATCGTTATTTTTTAAAGTGAATAACCAATCAGAGATGGCTTCAGGAAGACTTTTAATGTCAATGCGCCAACCAGTTAATTTCGCGGCTAAGCGAGCATTTTGCCCTTCGCGGCCGATTGCCAGGCTCAATTGATCTTCAGGAACTATCACAAGCGCGTTCTTGTACTTGTCTGCTGTTTCATTGAGGTAAACACCGTTGACTCTTGCTGGACTGATCGCTTTGGCAATAAAAGCAGTAGGATCTGAGTTCCATTCAATTACATCAATTTTTTCATCATGTAATTCGCGAACGATAGCCTGAATACGGATACCTCGCATACCAACGCATGCACCGACAGGGTCAATACCTTTTTGTGTAGCAGAAACGGCCACTTTTGCTCTGTGTCCAGGTTCACGTGCGATTGAACGAATTTCGACAACGCCATGAAAGATTTCCGGCACTTCATTTTCTAACAATCTGCGTAGGAAATCACGGTGCGTACGGGAAAGAATGATTTGCGGACCGCGTCCGGTTTCTTTGACTTCTGCAACAAGAGCGCGTATACGTTCGTGAATGCGGAAACGCTCACGCGTGATCATTTCTTTTCGCGGCATACTGGCCTCGGCTTTTAATTCTAAACCGATCGTTAAACCGCGTGCATTAGCTGCTTGAACGACACCATTGATGATCTCCCCTAATTGTTTCTCATAAAACTCATATTGTGCAGCATGTTCGGCTTCGCGAATTTTTTGCTGAATGACTTGGCGGGCCGTTTGGGCAGCAACACGGCCAAAGTCATCTGGTGTGCTGTCTACCATAACGATATCACCTATTTCAGTATCCTCTTCGATCTTTTTCGCGTCGGCGATGGTTACTTCTGTGAGCGGGTTTTGCACGGTTTGGACTACTTCTTTTTCAACAAAAATGTTGAATTTCCCGTGTTCCATATCGATAATGGCTTTTATATCCTGTGCACTTGAAGCATTGACTGATTTCCGGTAAGCGGAAACCATCGCTATTGAAAGCGCTTCTATTATGGTCTCTTTAGGAAGGCCCTTTTCTTCTAACACTTCATTGAAGGCCAGCATAAACTCATTTTTCATGCCAATGTTTCTCCATGATTCACTATTCGATTATAAGCAGAAAAGTGGGGGAGGCCCACTTCTCGATGCAAACAATAAAGCTGTCACGTACTTTTTCAATTCTAACATGCTTTGATGAGCGGTGCAAGAAGTTGTATAGGAATAATAAAAATGGAAAGGTAAGGAAAATGAAGATTTTAGTGACACAAATTGCTAGAGAAAATGAAAAAAGGATTGTGTTTACCAATTGCTTTGCGCAAATATCTCTTGTACGATTAAGATAATGCGGGTTGATGGGATTGTGCGAATTCAATTATCATGTGGATTACCACAGGCGCAAGCGCAATATCGTTACACCTCATCTGTGGTTCTTCAGGTTTTCCCCCCAATCAGAGTGTTTACTCTAAAGAATTATTAAAGTCAAAGCTGAAGATGAAGCCATTCCTCTTCAAATATTTTATTATATCTTCATCGGCGTTATGGATTTTGTTTTCTGAAAATTTCAGGTCAGGATCTAGATCAGTAGTGATGGTGTTTCCCGCCCAGACAGTGATCAGACGGTCGCTGCGTCCATTCAACGAAGTCTTTAGGATACGAACATCATTCTCTGATATATCTTGAGCGGAAACAACCAAAATCAGGCCTATATGCATCATCATATTACCAATTTCAGCCAGACGGCGTATATGTTCAGGCCGAACGTCTTCCCCTATACCCCGAATATCTGCACCGATACCATACAGTAGATTAGCCATACCAACAAAATAGACAAACTTCCCTTTTTGGAAGAGTTTTTCAGTTAGTTCTTTGGCCAATATTTTCCGAAGAGTATTATCTGGAGATCCAGTGATCAAGATCATGCAAGCCCTCTGGTTGTAGCGCTCTGCCCGCATCTCCTCGGTTATTGCAATTGATTCCCATTTTTCATTTCTTCTAACAGTACTTTCGTAAATTCGGCTGTGCTCATCAGTCAATGCTTCCACAACCACTCCACCGCCTGAGATCTCATAATCATCCACAATCACGAAACGTCCGGTCTCCGGCATTTCTTCAGCCACATCAAAAGCGGTTATCTTATCCAGCCGCAGGATGCACTCCGCGATATCATTGCGCCGCACTTCGTTTGACTGTTTGGATTTTAGCGTGGAAGCATCTAAAACACGTTCCACAGTTTCCAGTTTCATTTCAACCTTAGCAGTGCCAAGTTTGAAGAGATATTTCTTGTTTTTGACTAACGGTTGTTTACCCAGCCAAAAAAGCCGTGTTTTCAGTAAGGATGTCACTTTTGGTTTTTGTTCTTTTTTAAGAAAGGCGATTTCCCCGCGTTTGACGAAGATCTGCTCGGTTGTTGTGAACCCCACAGACCATCCTGCGCTGGATGTTGTCACTGACAGTTCGCTATTGAAAGATTCGATCGTATTAACTGTAGATGTTTTCCCGGATGGGGAAAAAACAACCTCGTCTCCCACAGTGATCTTCCCAGATTCGATACGCCCGGCAATGATGCGCCGGTTGTCGCCATTCGAAGTGAATTTGTATACATTTTGAACCGGCATACGCAGTGGTTTATCCTCCGGCAGCTTTTCCGGCTCAAATTGGTCAAGTTGCTCCAGCACAGTCGGTCCGTTGTACCAGGGCATTCTTTTAGAATGGGAAGCAATATTATCGCCCATCATTCCACTAACAGGAATGAATCCGAGAGGGGTAATATCTAACCTGGCTAAAAACTCTTTGTATTCTTTGGATATTTTGTTATATACATTTTGATCATAATCAACCAGATCCATTTTGTTTACCAAAACATAGATCTGCCGGATACCTAAAAAGGACAGCATGTACCCATGCCGTCGGGAGTTTTCCTGAACGCCTTCCAAAGCGTCAATGACCATCAATGCTGCTTCAGCCCAGGAGGCACCGGTGATCATATTTTTTAGAAATTCAATATGTCCAGGCGCGTCAATGATCAAGTAATTTCGTTTTTTAGTATTAAAAAAACATCGAGCCGTATCAATTGTGATTCCCTGCGCCTGCTCATCTTTAAACGCGTCAAGTAAGAAAGCGTATTCAAATGGTTTGGAATTGCGCCGGCAGTTTTCCTTTACTGCTTCCAGCTTACCTTCCGGCAGGGCATTTGTATCAGCCAGGAGCCTTCCGATGATCGTGCTTTTTCCGTGGTCAACATGGCCCGCGATCACAAGTTTTATTTCATCACGTTGGATTTTCATTTTCACATGTACCCACCTTTTCGCAGTTCTTCCAGCCCACCGCCATCTTCTTTGTCCTGGTCTCTTCCCGCGCGTTCTGCGATACTGGTAAGTTTTCCAGAAGCCAACTCCTCGATAATATCTTCAACTGTGCGTGAATTTGATTGGATGGGTTTTGTGCAGGGCCAGCAGCCCAGAGAGCGGTAGCGAGTGCCATCCCCCTGGTTGAAATATAGCGATACCATCGGGATTTTTTCGCGTCCGATATATTCCCACACATTTAATTCTGACCAATCCAGCAATGGATGCACGCGCACATGCGTTCCTGGAGCGAAATCAGTTTTAAACTGATTCCAAAATTCAGGCGGTTGATCCGTGATATCCCATACGCTCTTTTTGTCGCGCGCGGAGAAATAGCGTTCTTTTGATCGGCTGCCCTCTTCATCTGCTCGCAGGCCGACGATCACACCCGTGTAGGGTTCGGGGTTCTTGTCCGCCTCATACTTCCTGGTTTTGTGGTTCAGGCGGAAGCGCGGCCAGGTGCCATTGATCGTGTTCACCAATGCATCTGTTTTGAGCGCTTTGCAGCATTCAAGGTGTGTTGCGTTACCGTCTGGAAAAGTTTGTTTGTTTTCAAGCGCTTTCCGGTTTTGCCCGTAGATCATATCAATGTGGAGCTCTAGTGCTAATTTATCACGGTATTCAATCATTTCAGGGATTTTGTAAGCGGTGTCAATATGAACAAGCGGAAAAGGCACATGCCCAAAGAACGCTTTTCTGGCCAGCCACAACATAACGGTGCTGTCCTTGCCAATTGACCACAGCATGCATAAGCTCTTAAATTGGCTGTATGCTTCCCGCAGGATGTAGATACTTTGATTCTCTAATTGGTCTAATTGATTCATATACCTTCATTTCTCTTTGATTACGCCAGTGCTCACAGCTAACTGCATGAGTTTTTTAACACAGGTTTGCACGTTATCTGCGTCTGTATCCAACACGAGGTCTGGATGATCTGGTACCTCATAAACGGAAGCGATGCCTGTGTAATTTTTTATCTCTCCATTCAGGGCTTTTTTATAAAAACCTTTCGGATCGCGTGCGATGCATGTCTCCAAACTGGCTTTCACATATACCTCAAGGAACATACCTTGTCGGGCGATCTCCCGCGCTTGTTTACGGATACTATGTGTCGGCGAGATGAATGTTGCCAGAACGATCACTCCCGCATCCTGCATCAGGCGTGCGGTTTCCGCAGCCCGCCGTACATTTTCGGCACGATCCTCCATCGAAAATCCCAGATCGGTATTCAGCTTTTTTCGCAGGTCATCCGCGTCCAAACTGAATACGACCTGCCCGCGGTCAAATAACCGCTTTTCAAATGCGTCTGCGATCGTTGATTTTCCAGCGCCAGAGAGTCCTGTGAACCAGAAAATAAATGGCTCCTGGTTATATGCTGTACAGCGGTCATTGAAGCTGACTTTGCCTGTTTCTCGATAAAGATACTGCATTGTTATTTTTTCCTAACTTCAAAATTATACTAATTTATTAGGTATAAAACGTTAGGTGCTGAGCAAGAAATGAATAAAAATAGTATTGATCATGAATAATCCCAATTTCACCTGTATGGAATGAGTAATATTAGGGTCAAACAATGACACTCATCAATATTCTAGTTCTTAGTAACAAGATGTGATATTTTTTAAGAAATGAAAGTTATACTTATTACTTGAGATAATGAATATCGAGAGTAAATCATATGCATATATTAATCATTTCTTCAATTTACCCATCTGAAAACAATCTTTCAAAAGGGATATTTATCCATGATCAGGCTTTGGCGTTAGAAAGGGAAGGCCATAAAATTGGGGTTTTAGTTTCTAATTATCCTCACCCAAAAAGGGTGTTAAAGGGTAATTTTTCACTCCGTGAGTCAATAAAATTCTATGAGATAGACGGGATGCCCGTAATGAATTTTATCTTTTTACCAATTCCCCTCATTCACAAACCATTTACAAAGATTATTAGTGGTTTTTATATAAGAAGGTATATAAAAAGATACGGAAAACCAGACATAATCCACGCGCATTTTGTTTGGTATGGAGGAATTATTGCAAAAATAATAAATGAAATAACTAGGATTCCTTTTGTGGTTACTGCTCATTCTTCAGAACATTTTAGAGAAAATATCAGCAAGTATAAATACAATGAAACGAAATTGGTTTTAAAAAACGCTGATCAGCTGATATCTGTCAGCAAATTCCTTGGGGAAAGACTTAATACTAACTATAAGATAGATCAAATAGATATTATGCCGAATACAGTTGATACAGACATTTTTACTCCTCTGTTAATGAAAATCGACAAAACCAAATTTTATTTTACAAGTATTGGGCGATTAATTAAATCTAAAAGATATGATAATTTACTGATTGCTTTTTCATCTTTTTCTAATTTAGAAAACATTTATTTAAATATCATTGGAGATGGGCCTGAGAGAAGGAATCTGGAGCAATTGGCTATAGAGCTTGGGATTGAAGAACAAGTAATTTTTCACGGTTTCTTAAATAGGCCAAAAGTGTTTGGCGTCTTGCAACAATCAAATGTTCTGGTATCTTCAAGCGATCTTGAAACTTTTGGGGTGACATTAATTGAAGCATTATCTTGCGGCATCCCAGTTCTTGCTACGCGTTCTGGAGGCCCTGAAGAAATCATAAACAAAACAAATGGTATTCTCGTAAACAATCAGGATGAGCATCAGTTGACTGAAGGACTTAAGAAAATATATATAGATTATCAAAGATTTGATCCAGAGAAGATCAGATCTGAATGTATAAAAAAATATGGTTATGACAAAATCTCGAACCAACTAACGAAAATTTACAAAAAAGTTATTTTAAATACCTAGATAGTCTAAAACAGGAAAAAAAGGACTGCTGTCTAAACAAACCCATCGATTTACAATTGAGCGGTGGTGTTGAACATCTAAATTTAAAAAAAATCTTTTTTAGAAAACAAGTATATTGACTAAAAACGCATAAAAGGGATTGTAATTAAGTGCAGTAGAGGGTGATTGGAATTGTATTATTTTAACTTTCCTTCCTTGACCTAATCAATGAGCATTTTTTTGATTTTGTCTTTGGTAAGTGTGGCCATTTGCAAGGGACTTTAGTAGTGAACATTTACCGGAGTTATTTCGCTTGATGGTACCCAGGCGAAAGTAGAAAAACGATATAATCAAAGCCGGATTAGATTATGCATGCGCCCAAGAACTCTTCTGATATATCACATAAAAAAAACGCTGGAAGGAAAAAAGATTTCAGTTTTTTTTATGATGTAGTAAAACTTGTTTCAGGAAATGGCTTCGTTCAGGTTCTGAGAGTGCTTCTTTCGCCGATCATCAGCCGCTTGTTCTTGCCCGAATTCTTTGGAGTCAGGCAGAAT
>Ga0209345_10002027_pt1 | contig 23208 bp, 21 predicted proteins | sample Cruoilmetagenom7_FD_187294 | JGI IMG/M metagenome (GOLD analysis project Ga0209345, IMG submission 187294) | Oil polluted marine microbial communities from Coal Oil Point, Santa Barbara, California, USA - Sample 7 (SPAdes) (version 2) | ecosystem: Environmental > Aquatic > Marine > Oil seeps ...
ATATATATTATTATGAGACATAAGTGTATCTTGAGACAGAAAAAGCTTGACATCCTATAATGGATTGTGATAAGAGAGAAACATGCCTATACAAACTTGCACAAAAGACGGTAAAAGCGGTTTCCAGTATGGCGATGAAGGAACTTGTTATACTGGTGAAAACGCGAAGAAACGAGCAACACGGCAAGGCAGAGCTATTAAAGCCAGGCAGAATACAAGCAATTCGGGCGCTTATTCCGGGGTAGGGGAAAAAGCTGTAAAGAACCGCAAGAAATACAAGCAGATGCTTAAGGAGGCAGGGCAATAATGAGAATCGGGCATAAAGGCAGTGACGTCTTTAAAAGAGCGCTTGGCTTACTCATTACATTAGGGCTTATGCAATTTCTCATACTTATATCTGCGACAATGTATATGTTACCTGTATTGGCTATAGTCGGAGTTATTTGGTTTTTAGGTTTTGAGGATTATGGCAGCTAAAAAGAAAGGTAAAGGAAGACCGACAAAATACAGACCAGAGTATTGCCAGGATATTATCAATTTCTTTTCCAAACAACTCAACACGAAGAAACCAAGCCTTCCCTTTTTTTCAGCGTATGCAAGAGAAATATCAATAGATGTAGACACTTTGCAAGAATGGAAAAAAGTCCACAAAGATTTTTCCTTATCCTATAGTAAATGTAAAAAAATCCAAGAAGAAATACTTACACAGGGCGGACTTAACCGAACATTTGATGCCGGCTTTGCATGGAGGACGGGCAAAAATATATGTGGTTGGCGTGATGTGAAGGAAATCAAGCAGGACATTAAGACAGAACATGATATTTCGCCTGCCTTGGCGGACATGTTTAATACAATGTATAAAGGAGAACCAAAATGAAGAAACTGTTAGTATCTATTGCAATCATTGCAGCATTAATCTTTACGGGATCAGCATTAGCAGAGGTTGTACAGCACTCAGGCAGTCTTGGCGTTAAGGGCAAGCTGGGCGATAGCAGGCATATATGGAGTGAGGGGTGGATAAACGACATATATATTGACAGTGTGGCGTATGCTGATGTTATTACTGTAGATATGACTGACATTAGTACGGCCGGTAGTGTGTGGGTTGTGGCTCCTTATGCCGGGACAATAACTACAATCTACTCAGTTATTAATGGAACGATTGCTACAGCCCCGGCTGTTATTACGGTTGAGCTTGGGGGTACAGCAGTAACAGGCGCATCTATTTCGATTACCCATACTTCGTCTGCAGCAGGTGATGTTGATAGTTGCACACCAACAGCCCTAAACACGGTTACAGCGGGACAGGCTATTGAGATTATAACCAGCGGAGCATCAACCAACACTATTAGGGCTACATTTACCATCATTATAACGAGGTAAAGTTTACCCACATGCAACTAAATAAGCAAAATATGCTCAGATATACGGGGTTTTGACTCAATAGTTGCATAATGGTAAATAAATTTATGCAAAACCTAACAAACAGAACACAAGCTCATGAGTTTTACGGACAGATACTATCAAAGGCAAAGAAAGAAGGCGTAGCTTCCCAAAAGAAAATAGCTGCTATGATTGGTGCTAACGATCTGTTCTATCTTCTGGTGTATGTGCTTGACCGTAATGATGTGGATTGCGATTGGTTGTTTGATCGGTGTCGTGAGGTTCAGCTTGCGCCTAATGGGTTTATTGATCTGTGGGCCAGGGAGCATTATAAGTCAACGATCATTACTTATGCATTAACTATTCAAGACATTATTAATGACGTTAATTTACGCATAGCTATATTTAGTGTTACCAGGGGCGAAGCTATTAAGTTTGGAAGTGAAATAAAGAAAACATGCGAAAACAACCCTAAGCTGTACGAATTATGGCCTGATGTGTTTTGGCAGGAGCCTCTTAAGGAAACACGAAAAATTAGTGCAGCATGGTCTGACGAGAAAGGTTTGACGTTCAAACGGACAGCTATATTTAAAGAAAACACACTTGAATGTTGGGGTCTTGACGCAATGCCTACAGGTCGGCACTATCCTATCAGGGTTTATGACGATATTATCACAGAGCGTCACGTTACTAACCCAGACCAGATTAAGAAATCAATGGAAGGCTGGCGGTTGAGTGCAAACCTTGGAAGTGCTGCGTTAATAAAACACTATAAAGAGACAAATATAAGAAGGATAATAGGTACACGCTATCATCAAAATGATCCATACGGGCAGATATTAAGGGAAAAGATTGCAGTACCGAGGATTTACCCGGCTACCGACAACGGAAAGGATAGTGGAAAGCCTGTTTTCTTTACTTCTGAGTTTCTGCATACCAGGCGTAAAGACAATGGCCCTTATCAATTTGCATGTCAGTATCTCCAAGATCCCCAAGCAGATGAAGCGCAAGGGTTTAACCCTTCATGGAATATCCACTACAACAATCAGGAATGGAATCATTTGAATAGATACTTGTTGTGCGACCCCGCTGGTGAAAAGAAAAGAGGGCAAGGACACGATCCTGATTATACTGTTATGCTGGTTATAGGGTTAGGTGAAGACCAAAACTATTATCTTATTGATGGCGTGCGTGATAGAATGAACTTAACACAGCGCACTGAAACATTGTTTAAGTTGCAAAGGAAATACAATCCGTTAAAGACAGGTTATGAGAGGTATGGCAAGGATAGCGATATTGAGCATATTGAATATGTTATGACAAAAGAACATTATAGGTTTCAAATTACACCCCTTGGTGGGAGTATGCCGAAGCTTGATAGAATAAGAAAATTAATACCACCGTGGGAGTCAGGCAGGGTATTCTTACCTTCTGTGTGTCCATTTATAAGCTATGATGGGAAACAATGTGATTTAGTACAAGAATTAAGAGATGATGAACTGTTGACATTTCCCGTTGGTTCACATGATGACATGCTTGACTGTTTTGCAAGGATACTCGATCCTGAGCTTGGCGCTGAGTTTCCCAGGACTGAAACAGAACAGCATCATTCACAATTTACACAGAGGGCGAAGACTGAATATGATGTATTTGAAAATGTTTAACACCATAATAACAAAAGAGGTTGAATGCCCGGAGTGTTTCAAAAAGCACAAGGATATACCTTACAGATATATTGATATACTGAATGAGGGCAAAGAGGTTATCGGTCATGCAGCTTTAGGTTTTATGGCTAATAACGAGTGCGTTGCACATCTTGTGTTTGAATTATGGTCAAGGGGTAGTTTTAAGGCTTTTAAGACGGGCATGTTCAGCGTAATTATTCCGGGGTTGAAGGAATTGGGCATTAAAAAGATAATAGCCGTCAATTCAGCCGAGGCTGGGAATAAGTGGGAACGCTTTATGAAATTGATTAATTTTAGTAAGCCGGAACATTTTTTATATTCAACAATGGAGCTATAGTTATGGCATCAGGAACAGCAGCAGCTTGGATAACAGCGATTGGCGCAGTAGCGGGCGCAGGCGCGTCAATGTGGAGTTCTGCAAAACAGCAGGATGCGGCCGCCAAGGCTAGGAGAGAACAAAGGGCTGCTATGGCAAAAGCAAGGGCTGAAGCCCAAGCGGAAAGGGACCGAATAGAGAACCTGGAAGCTGAGCGCTTGGAAAGACTAAGGAAACGAGGGGCGCACCTTCCTCCATCAATGCTAACTCAAGGAATGTCGGGTGCAACCGGCACACCGTCAACTTTAAAACCAACATTGGGGTGATATAATGGCATTCCCAGGCACAGGGTCAGAGAAAACCTACCTAAAACGCTTGCTGCAAACCTATAGTATCTACGAAAGAAATCCAAGTAAAAGGCAGGAGTACTCTAAGCCGTGGAACTTTTTTGATGACAAAGCTGGCGGTGAGAAGTTGTGGAATGAATATCAAAATTGGCAATTGTACGGGCAGCGGGTTGGCGGCAAGCCAAAACCGCCCGCAACATGGCTTTCAAAGCGCAGGGATTATATGACTCGCAGATATTCAAGCACACCATCAGGCGGTTTTTCAGGTGCGTTGGGTGGCGCATCGGTACAGAAGAAGCAGCTATTAGGAAGGTAAACTATAAGACTTGAGGAGGTTTAATGAATGGGAGCATAAAAAGTGATGCAATAGCAATGTGTAAGATTGAGGTTGAATTAGATGCGTGGTATTTTACAGACGAAAATGATAAGGAGTATAGCAGACGATATTGATAAGTAGTTAAAAATTAGCTTCCTCCCGGCCAGGAGGAAAACAGCGATAAATATATGGTATGACAAAGATAAAATGCAAAAAATGTGGCGCATGGTTATTCAGCGCCGAGGGACATTATAAAATAGAGATCAAGTGCAGAAAATGTAAACACATAAACACATTTAAACAATAAGAACGCTTCAAGCGTCTAAAACACAAAGAGCTTTACGAAAGCCGTATGACCATAACAGGTCGTGCGGCTTTTTTATTTGGGGACAACATGCCAACAGCAACAAACGTAATAGCAATGACGGATGGACAGCCGAGCAGTTTAAACGCTCAATTAATGCGAAAGCATAAGTTCTTGGACAGGCAATATCGCGAACACAAGGCTATTCATCAAGACATATCAAAATTCATAGCCGTTGGTAGGGGCAGGTTTGTTGATCAAGGCTATACTCCATACCGGGATGTTAAGAAGGGATATAAACTAATAGACCCAACACCGGCACAGGCGCTTACAGTCCTTGGGGCTGGATTGCATGGCGGTTTGTCCTCTCCTGCTCGTCCATGGGTTCAGTTAGGGCTTGAAGACTCGGACATGAATAAGTATGGGCCGTTTAGGGATTGGATGGACGATACTGAAAAGAGGTTAGCATCTATATTCAAGAAATCCAATTTATATAATATGATACATGGTGTTTATGAGGAATTAGGAGCCTTTGGCATAGGGTGTGTGCTTATAGACGATCATCCTCAAAACCTGGTTCAGTTTCATCAATTCACAATAGGTGATTACCGGGTGGCTGTGAGTGCAGACGGCATGTGTCATACCATGACCAGAGAGATTAAAATGGCTGCGTTTCAAGTGGTTGAGTTGTTTGGCGCTAAGAATTGCACATATAAGCTGTTAAACCTGTATCGTAGAAATGAGTTTGAATGGGTTACTATTATTCACGTTATCGAAAAGAATCCGGATAGAGACATAAACAAAATTGATTATACAAACATGCCTATTAGGTCGGTGTATTTTGAAAAGGGCGAGGATAATAAGCAGTTAAGTTACAAGGGTTATCAAGACATGCCTTTAGCAACTCCAAGATGGTCAGCACTCACGAATGAAGCATGGGGTTGGGGCCCCGGGCTTTTAGGTTTAGGGTTGTCCAAAGCTACTCAAAAGATGGAAAAAACGTCTTTGAAACTGGTTGACCTTGCGTCTGAGCCTCCAATGGGCGTACCACCATCACTTAAGGACAGGATGCTTGACCTCACACCGGGCGCAAAAAATCCGATTGGTTTAAATGAGGAAAAGGGTTTATTCCCCTTAGTCAATGTTGATTTAAACGGCTTAGACGCACTTGATCGCAAGATTGATAACTACGATGGTAAGATGAGATCGTTATTCTATAACGACTTATTTATGATGATTATCAATGATAGGATGGGTAAAGCCACAGCCACAGAGATATTAGAAAGACACGAAGAAAAGCTGTTAATGATCGGCCCGGCAATAGAAAGACAACTACACGAACTATTAGATATCATTGTAAACGTTACACTTAATAAAGCCCTAAGATACGAAGTTATTCCTCCGCCTCCCCCAGAGTTAAGCGAGGCTGAATACAAAATCGAGTATATCAGCCTCCTTGCTCAGGCTCAAAAGTTAGTCATGAGTCAGTCAATGCACGCTTATTTAGGCATGGCTGAACGAGTGGCACAGCTTGATCCATTCACTATTCATAAAACTGATTGGAACGAATACCTTGACCAGTTTGGGGACATGGTTGGTCTTCCTGCAAAGATAATGAATGACACCGAGGAAGTTGAGGAAATGAAGGCTCAAGCCCAGGAACAACAGGCAAAAGAACAGCAGATGATGGAGCAACAGGCTACCGTTCAGAACGTTAAAGATTTGGGGCAGGCAAGCACAGAATCAGGCACAGCGTTAGCCGAGTTAAAGGACTCTGTAACTTAATGGACAAAAAAGAATCATTAGAAAATCAACTCGAAGAACTAAAGAAAGAGGCTGAATTTAACAAAGCCTTAAAAACAGTCTTTGGCACGAATGACGGGTTGCGAGTGTTTGAATATATTCTAACTCTGGGCAACTTCGGCGGCGTGATTAAGGGTGATTATTCCTGCGGCGCTCATGCCGTGTCGAGTCAGGTTTGGGCGGATGTGTCTAAAGCAGCGCCGGAAGTGGTTAAGGCTTTCATAGATTTAAGATGTAATGACGTTTTCACAGACAGACAGAATAGATTTAAACAACTTGAAACTCAACTTAAGGAGGTTGACGATGAGTAAATTTACCGAAGCAATACCGGAAGATGTAAGGGGAAGTGAGCATTTAACAGGCATTGAGGATACAGGCGCGCTTGCATCAAAGTTTGTAGAAAAAATGTCGGAACCTACAGATTTCGCAAGTCAGTTACCAGAGGATTTGAGAGACAACGAAACGTTTAAAGATATGGACGTTGGTAAATTAGCAACGTCTTATTTAGATATTCAAGGCAAAGTTCCGGTTGTACCGGGCGAGTCTAAAGAATATAGTTTCGAGTTTCCAGAGAATGTTCCTTTTGATAAGGCTAACCACAATCTCTTTAAAGATTTTGCTTTAGAGATAGGACTCACACAAGACCAGTTTGGGAAACTTAATGAATTTGACATTAAGCGTATCGGCGGAATTATGGAGTCTTACGAAGCAAAACAGAAAGAGACATGGAAGCAGATTAGACAGGACACAGGACTTGAGGAAACCGAGATTGAAAAGAGGATAGAAGCGGTTGGCAAGGCTATGGGTATGGAAAAATTAATGGAACGGCTGGACTTAAAAGCCGACCCTGATTTTGTAACCGCCATGCTGACCATTAAGGAAAAAATGTCCGAGGATGTACTCAAGCTGGGTGTACCTACGGGTAAAACAAGACCAAGAGGGCCGGACGGTTCACCACGATTAGTGTTTAAAGACATGGACTGAAGGCCATAGGAGAATATAACAATGGCAATGGACGTTAATGAACAAAGAATGAGTTTGGTAGAGGTCATCAAGCGCCACGACCCGGACGGAAACTTAGCGACAATCGCAGAAGTTCTGAACAAACAGAACGATATGGTTGCCGATGCCGTGTGGAGAGAGGCTAATGATAATTATTCTAACAAAACGGTAAGGCGCTCAAACCTGCCGAGTGGTACATGGAGAAAGTTTAACAAGGGTGTTGATAATTCAGCGAGTGAGACCGTTGAATTGATTGACGTAATTGGGATCCTTGAAGCACACGCAAAGAATGATGTGGATTTGATTAATTCCTTTAAAGACCCGCAACAGGCCAGGATGGATGAAGCGATGTCTTTTATCGAGGGTCTTTCTCAGGATATGGCAACGGCGATGCTTTATGGCGATGCTGCTGCTGACCCTGAAAAGTTTACGGGGCTGGCTCCCAGACTGGATGATATTGCAGCAACCGCAAACGTGATTAATGAGGGCGGCACTGGGAGCGATTTAAGCTCCGCCTTTGTCGTGGATTGGGGGGTTAATACTTGTTACATGATGTATCCCCGCAACTCTGTTGTAGGTTTAGAGCATATTGACATGGGTAAGGGTCTTGTCAGCGATAGTGATAGCAAAGAGTTCTTAGCCTACCGAGATATTTTCAAGTGGAAAGCTGGTATGGTTGTGAAAAACCATAAAAGCATAGGCCGTTTGGCTAATATCGAAACAACCGGAACAAGCAACCTGTTTGACAAAGACAACCTGATTACCCTTTTGAATAGAATGACTAAAGGCCCAGGTCGTAGAATTTATGTTAATGAAACCGTTATGACTCAAATGGAAATAGCGTTTAATGACATAACAAATAGGTATTTCACAAAAGAGGACGGTTTGGCTGCTGGCCCGGTATTGTTTTTCAAGGGTGTTCCGGTTCGTCAAATGGACGCTCTGACAATTACCGAGACAGCTTTAACCTAAACCACTAACTCATAAGGAGAAAGAACAATGGCCTTAGATAAAACGTTAGAATTTAGCGATAAACAGGCGCTTACTGCTGATGCTATAAGCACTGTTGTCCACGAAAACACCAGGGCTTCTAAAGATGCTTGGGGTAACTCTATTTCAAACCAGATTGGCGGCATGTCGTTTAATGTAGCCGTAACGACCACAATGACGGGTTCCGGCTCAGCAACTATCACGTTGCGTACAAAAGCGGATGCAAGTCTTTCATCCGGTGCAACAACTATAGCAACTATCGTGTTGGCGGCTGCTACTGTTGCAGGAACAAGGAAGTCTGTCATCCTGCCTGCGGGTACGGAAAGGTTAGCTTTTCTTGGAGCTTACATTGATGAATCTGCGTCGTCTGCTGTAACTGCCGGTAACGCCAATATCTGGCTTGGACTGAAACAAGAGAAGATAGACTAATAATAACGGGGGCTGCAATGCCCCCACCGACTTTAAGGGGGTCACAATGTACGAAGCTATACAAGGGAAGGATATTTTTGATGTATTGCAGCCGTTATTGGAAAAAGGATGGTATATCAGCGCAAAAGATGGGAAAGTTAAGTGTATCAATACAACGACTTGGGATACTCCATGGATATATGTAAATCCGTCACCTGATGCAAGCTGTACTTTTAATGTTAATCTTTCCGAAACGGCTGGGATCGTGCCAAGATATTGCAGAAATTGTTTTAAAGTAGTTACCAGGCCGAGAACTGTAGCAGAATTAATACAACTATATGAATTAATGAGTACTAAGTTTGTAGAGCTTGGTTTATATTGCAAGTGCGGAATTGAACCACGCTCTTATGTTCATGGTAATTATGGCGGATACAATTACAACCAGGGGTTGAAGCAAGGCGAAGAAAGTTACGAGGTGATCAGAAAACTAATTAATAAAGAGATTGGAGAAGGTGTGGGCGTTATTTTAAAGCGTGGCTGCACCGAAATGGAATTAAACTTCGGGCCATCAAAGCAATATGTTGTTCCTGATTGGGCTGACGAATTGGAAGATAAAATAATGGAAGTTGTTGAGCTTCCTAAAAAGAACCCCCCAATGCCGAAATATTTAAAAAACCATATCATCAGAAAATGGTTAGAGTTTGCTTGGGACAGAGGGGATAAGACTTGTTTGGAGCTTAGCGATGGAATACCAATATTTCCCAATAAAATAGACACATACCACAAGGAGGCATAGTATGACATTAGCAAAAGAAGGTGAATACACAGCGATAAGGGATTGTTATTATTCAGACGGTGTTTATAGGCATAAATTTTATAAAGTGGGCGAGTTTTTGCTTTCCGGCTGGATACCGGACGCAAACGGCTGCACTCACTTTGCGCGCACTGTGGATGCAAAAAAGATTATCAGGGCCGGAACTGCTGAGCAAAAGGCTTTAACATCTGGGGATGATAACCGAAGTACTGAGGAAATAAGAAATTTGCTTACAGAATTTATGAAAGTTCCTATGAGTTGGACACGCAAGAAAATGTGGGGCGAATTGGTAAAGCGGGAAACCGCTGTGGCTAAAGACGCTCAGACGAATCCGAAGGAGAAAAAATAATGGAATACACGGCAAGTGGAACCGTAAGCGCAGGGCCGGTAACGCTAAAATATGTTCAGGTTATTACAGATGGAACTAACGATGCTGTTGTAATCGGTTATAATAAACCGACATCATCGGGCATCGCAGCCGGGAATAAGGTGTTTGAGTTTACGGTTGTTGGCGCAAATAATTACGGTGGCGGTGCAGTTGGTGGGCGTGAGGGTGTAAGATGTGATGAAGGTTTATATGTGACTGTCTCCGAAAACGGAGCATCTTTCATTCCTGACTGTTAATAGGCATTTCGTGAGGTCTACGGAATGCATTTAGACCTCCTTGAACTGTGGGCCGGGAACAAATTGTAGCTTTCCGGCCCACATAAGGACTAAATCATGGCAATTACAACTGTCGAAGGCATATGCAACCTTGCAATGCATCGCTTAGGCGCTGAAAAAGTAACAGACGTAACCGGGAGTCCATCATCTGCTGAAGAAATAGCTTGTAGCGATATATACGAACAGACCAGAGACGAAATGTTGCAGGGCATGTTTTCAGTTACGGAAATTGGGGATTATAATTGGCAATTTGCTAAAAGACATCTTCAGCTAAACAAAGCTGCCGGGTATGACGAATCAGACTATGACGAAATAGTCATCACTGGTATCTCCCAGGCTGATCCGGCTGTGATCACGGCTGCGAGTCATGGTTTCTCAGACGGTTGGCAGGTTTATATTGATGATGTTTCTGGCATGACAGAGATAAACGGGTTGTATGTGAGGGTTGCGAATGGGGCGGCTAATACGTTTGAGTGCTATGGTATTGATACTACTAAGTTTACTGCCTATACTTCTGGCGGTACGGTTATACGAAAAGAGCCTTTGTCTGATTACCAACAGGGTTATGCATATGAAGTGCCTGCCGACTTTCTTAAAATCGTTACAATGGAAGAAAAATCGCAATATGAGTTAATCGGTTCTGGTAATTCTGCAAGAATCTTGAGTACCTATGAAAATCCTATCCTTATCTATATTGCACAAGTAACAACAGTTACAGAATTTACAATTGGGTTTATCAGGGCTTTAGCTGGACGCATAGCCTATGAACTTGCACCTTCCATATCCCCGAAGAATGTTGAAACAGTTTATAAACAATACACTGTGGATGTCCACGATGCTATTGAGTCAGACTCAAAGAGTGTAACTCCTGGTAGCCTGATAAAGGAAGATAATCGATATGTTGATGAGGGGGGCTGGGGTTGAGTAGATATAACTTTATAAAAACCTCTTTTAATGCTGGTGAATTTTCACCTAGTATATACGGCCGTACAGACTTGGAAAAGTATAATAACGGCTGTATAACCATGAAGAACTTCATCCCGATTCCGCAAGGGGGCGCAACCCGCCGTCCCGGGTTTGAGTTTATCGCCGAAGCAAAAAATGATAATGAAAAAGTCCGCCTTATTCCCTTCCAGTTTTCCGATGAGCAATCCTATATAGTTGAGTGCGGTGCTGGCTATAATCGATACTATAAAGACGGTGGTCAAATCATCACGCCTGACAGCTATTCCAAGCTACTTTTACACATGAACGGCGCTGATGCTTCAACAGCTTTCGCAAACGAAGGCGCAGGCTTTATGAGAGCCACAACGATAGCCTTTGTAGACGGTGGCGCGGGAGCAGACACTATTACCGATTCAGGGAGTGGTTTTGTAACGGCTAACATGGCGGTTGGTTCAATTACGGTAGCTGGTTCGACAAGTAATGATGGTACTTACGCTGTTACTGTCGTTGCTGCCGGAACCTTAACTTTAGCAACAGGAGTTCTCACGGCTGAAGCCGCAGGGGATAATGTCTCTATTACCATGCATCCTGTTACAGCTAACGGTAATACTCAGGTTGATACCGCCGAAAAGAAGTTCGGTACAGGGGCAGGATTATTTGACGGTACAGGCGATTATTTAAGTCTTCCTGATAGTGCTGATTGGAATTTTGGGTCTGATAGATTTACTATTGATTTAAACATTCGGTTTTCCACCATTTCTGGGATTAGCACTTTGTGGTATCAATCTGACACCACGGGTAGTGACTTAATCTGGTTGTATGTTGATCATTTGGGTAACACTATAAACCTTAGAGTGGTTGATGCTGGGGTTACAATAATAAATATGTCAGAATCATGGAGCCCATCTGTAAACACCTGGTATCACATAGCATTGATTAGAGGGTGGGGCAACCAGGATAACGATTGGGGTTTTTCTGTTGACGGCACTATTCTCGGCACAGCGACCACAGACACAACATCAATGGCAGACCATGACGGTAGTATCAACGTGGGTGGCATTGCTGGGGGGAAACTATTCGATTTTAGCGAGGAAAACCATGTGGCTTCCGCTAATGGAAATGCTGAAATATCTGTAGCGCAATCTAAGTGGGGCGATGCCGCAATGTATTTTGACGGCAGTGGAGATTATTACAGTTTTCCAGATTCTGACGATTGGGATGTTTTTTCTTCTGGCCTATCAAATGTTACAATAGATTTATGGGTAAAGCATGACGATCATGTCGGGGCAGAAGGTTATGTCGGCCAAGCTTATACATCTGATGATTTTTGGAATCTTGAGCATATTCATGGCATAGGATTGCGCTGGATTTTAGGTGTCAATGCAAATTTTGTTATTATATCCGGGGGTGAAATTACTGATACCGATTGGCATCACGTTGTGGCTGTTCGAGTAGGCGATGAATACGGGTTGTATTTAGACGGCGTGCAGGTAGCTTATACGCAAGACGCTACAACGCACGAAGGCTGGCCGTATCCTTTTACGGTGGGAACCACACGCCTTGGGTCAGCAGCACTGACAGGATATATAGACGAATTACACCTTACTTATACAAACTTATTTAGTGCAAGCCCTAATGTCGGGCTGACAGACACCATTACTGTCCCTACCGAGGCGCATGTTCCTATTGGCGGCACGAAATTATTATTACATTGTGACGAACATAACCTTGATGGCCACATAGACGAATTTAGAGTATCAAAAGGCGTTGCTCGATGGACTGCCGCTTTTACCCCTCCAACAAGAGCCTACCCGTTAGACACTAACGATGGAGCTGTTTATGAATCTTCAAGTACTGGGATATTAGAATCAGAGCTTGATTATCTAAAATGGGCGCAGTCTTACGATACATTATATATTGTTCATAAAGATCAGGCCCCCATGAAACTGACAAGGGCGGATCACGATGATTGGCTGCTTACGGATGTGTCTTTCACAGCCACACCCGCGGATTGGGGAAGCGGTAACGGCTACCCTAGAGCGATTATATTTCACCAGGACAGATTAGTTTTAGCCGGTTCTCCTGGCTATCCTCCCCGGTTTTGGTTTTCCAAAACAAGTGATTACGAGAACATGACCACAGGTACTGGTGATGATGATGGTTTTACGATTACGCTGTTATCCGGCAGTGTGGATATGATATATTGGCTGGAAAGCCAAAGGCGGTTAGTAGCTGGTTCAAATAGCGGTGAATGGTGGTTGTCAGGTGACGGGAATGACTTAATTATCATTCCAACATCAAAACAAGCTCAGAACGATACAAAGCATGGATCAATAGAAGTTCAACCCGTTAATATTGGGAATACGCTCTTATTAGCTCAACAACCGGGTACGAAACTCAGAGAAATGTCCTATGATTATGACACAGACAGCTATGCAAGTAACGATATAACGATTTTAGCAGATCATATCTTAAAGGGCTATTCTTTAAAACAAATGGCCTACCAACAAACTCCTTATCAGATAGTATGGGTTTTAAGGTCTGATGGCACGCTTTTTGCGCTTACCTACATGAAAGAACACCAGGTTGTGGGTTGGTCTGAAATCGAAACAGACGGTACGGTTATAAGCATTGCGACTATCCCTGGGGATCCTGAAGATGAACTTTGGATAGCAGTCGAAAGAAAAATAGCTGGTTCGCCGGAAGATCTGTTGCCCACCAAAATTTGCATTGAGCGATTAAAAAATTTTGCGTTTGCTTCGCTGCAAGATGCTTTTATGGTGGATTCAGGGTTGACATATGATGGTGCTGCGGTTACTTCAATAAGTGGACTTGACCATTTAGAAGGTGAAACGGTTGATGTTTTAGCTGATGGAGTTGTGGGGTCTTATACGGTTTCAAGCGGTGCTATTACACTTTCAACGGCTGCGTCTTTGGTTCATATCGGTATACCTTATAATTCCGATTTACAAACAATGTATGTTGATATTCCCCTGGAAACTGGTAGCTCAATGTTTATGAAAAAGCGTATTCCGACTGTTAATTTCAGAGTCAGGAATAGTGCAGGCGGAAAATACGGTAAAGACTCAAGCACCCTTGTTGACCTTATGGATGAAACGTCTTTATATAGTGGTGATTTAACTAATAAAAGCGTTAATATGGGCTGGACACGAAACGCAAGCATTTATATAAGGCAAGACGATCCCTTACCTTTAACCATAGATTCAATGGTGATGGAGGTGGAAGTTGGCAGGTGACTTTAATTACGGCAATGCGATGCAGATTGGCGGGGGTTTTCTTTCTGCCGGGGCTGATTGGTATTCAGCTATTACAGCTCTTAAGACATCAAAATACGCTGCGGATATTCTCAAATACCAGGCAAGCTATATTGATGCTGTAACAGAGTTAGAAGTTGCCAAAAAGAAAAGAGAACTAAAAAAAGTTATCGGTTCCCAAAGAGTAAGGACTGCTGCGGCAAATATTATGCCTGACGTTGGAACGCCCATGGAATTACAGGTTGAAAGTGAGATTTTAAACGAAATTGATATTGCCTTAATAAGAATATCAGGAAGTATGCAAAAGGTGGGTATGCAGGCGCAGGCGTATGAGAAAGAAATAGCTGGATATGGGCAGGCAGCACAGCATTTTGGGAGAGCCGCCGGGACATTAACAAATTCTATGATAACGCAGCTGAAACGCAATCCGGAAACAACTACAAGACCCCAGAATATACAAGGTGGCGATTGGAGGAAAAACCCATAATGCCAAGATTGCCAACATACGAATTAAAAGAAACACCACAAACAAATCTGGTTACGCCTGATTTCAGTCATAAGGGCGGTTTGGGAGCTTTAGGCCGAGAAGTTGGGAAAGTCCTTCAAGTTCGAGGCGAACAGCTAACCAGAGAATACGACACTGTTAAGGCTGTAAGCGCGTTCAATGCGTTTTCTGATTCTTCAAGAGGAATGGTGCAGGGCTTATTAAAGCTCGAATCGGGGGCTGCTGAAGGCGCTCAAGGTGCATATAAAGAGTGGTACGGTAAGAATCAGAACGAGTTTACCGGGATGTTGAACAGCCAGCCACAACATGCCATGTTTAAGCGGATGGCCGATCAACGGCGTGAAGTTGATTTAAACCATCTGGCAAGGCACGAAGCGACACAATATAAAGTACAAAAAAAAGAAGCTCTTGACGGTAATGCTACTAATGCTGATTTAGTGATAAGGGAAGCAGTAACCGAAGCATTGAAAACGCCCGGTAAGGATTTTACTACTGCCGACATAGTTATTGAAGACTTTAAAAACAGCTTAAAGGCAATGTTTCCGGGTCACGACTTAAAGGCGCTAAACGCAAAATATACTCAACTATTGCGTGTAGCCCAGCTTGAAGAAATGATGGAAGTTGACCCTCAAACAGCGAGAGAATACATTGAAAGAACAGAAATTAAAGATCAGTTAAGTTTTGTCGAAAACGGAATATTAAAAGATGCTTATCCGGCATTAAAGGATAAGTTGAAAGTAGAAATAGAAAGAGATAATATTGATAGGGGGTATCATGCTCAGATTGCCAAGTTTCCTACTGACCCTGGCGCAGCTATTAGGGATTTAGACCCCAAAAGAATGAAAGAACTTGATATTTCAGTTAGAGAAGCACAGTCAATTAAAAATATCTTTAAAGGTGAAATTCAGTGGGCGAGAAATGAAGAGGAAAACCAGCGCCGGGAAAATGCAGAGGTTATAAGAAACGAAATAAACGAATTAATGTCCAATGGCTTTATGAAACAAGCTCTTGATAAACTCGACCAATCGGCTGCAACTATTTCAGCGAGCGATTACGCAAACATATTTAGTGTTATCCATACAAGGTCATCTTTATACACAGATACCGACCTGGCAGACAGAATGAGCCAACAGATTCAAGATGGTATCATAACAGATGAATCACAGGTGTATTTGTATCAAGGCAAGGGTTTAAGCAGGGCTGATACTGCTATTAAAGTCAAAGAATTAAAAGAGTTCCAGAAGAACCCCTCAACACTCCAATATCTTAACATGGCTTTTGGTAGAGAGGGTTGGTATGAAACTGAATTTGCAGATTCACCTATGATGTTAGGGAATAAGACCTATTTAAGAAATGATATTCAAAGACAAATAGACGATAAATCAATTAAGCTGAGAGGTGCAGATATATTAGAAGAAGTTAAAAGACAAGCGGGTGTAATGGAGAACGTTTACAGAGAAAGGTATGAGCTTTTGGGAGTTCCACTCTGGAAAACTGGGCCGGAAAAAACCAAAGCACCTTTTGGGGAAGAAATTGAAAGACAAAGATCAAGAGATAAAGCACGAGGTGAGGGGAAACAACCCGCAGGGAAGAACTCCCAACCCGTCAAATCTGAGTTTGCGCCGGATTCGTTTGCAGAAATACCGGAAAGCGCAAAAGCTGAAATAGAAAGTATGCTTAAGAAAAGAGGGTACGCTATAACTGACGACAATATGCTGAAAGTTTACCAAAAAAATAAAGATAAATTACCTAAAGACAATGCAAGCGGGAGTTGGTAATGCCTGAACTTGACACCACAGGTTTAAATCTTGAAAAGACAGACTCTTTTGATCTTGAGGGTCTTGACCTTGAAAAAGCTGCGCCTGAAGTTACAGCCGGACGTATATTCGGGCGCTTTGGTTATACTGTTTATCAAACCCCTGGGCTTTTCTCTAAAATGAGTCGGTCTTTTCTTGAAGCCGAGGACATTGACGCTTTAGATGAAAAACCAAGCGTTCCGGTTAAGGGGTTAGTGTTTCCTTTTGCGGATGAAATGCAACAGCTTGTAGGTAAAATAACAGGCAGGACAGCCATGGACGATGCTTATGACCAGATGGATGTACCCGCACAAACAAGGGTAAACGAAAAAGCTAACGAATATGCAGAGATTTACCCTGATCGTGAGGCATTTAAAAAGGCTGTTATTGAGGAAAAGAAAGCTGAAAGAAAAGACGTTATTGAACAGATGAAAAGTTTTGAGCAACAGTTTGAAATGCCTGAGAAATACAAAGAATCTTCCGGTTTTCTTGAAGATATTGCCGGGGGGTTAGGTACGAGCGTTACGTCAGCGATCGCAGGGATAGCGGGCATGGTGTTCGGTGGGCCTGCAACAAGCTATTTATTTTTAACAGCTGCAGCCTACTCTCAGATGCACGGATATAAGATACAGGAACTTGAAGACATTGGTGGTGTATCGATTAATGATAAGCTGAACGCAGCTATCCTCTCAGGAGCCATACAAGCACCTTTGGAGGCCGTAAGCAACCTGTTTATGCTTTCTAAGATTATGAAACTCAACGGGACATGGACTAAGTTTCTTTTTACGACACTTCCACAGGCTGGGGTTGGCGAATTTTCTACAGAATACTTGCAGCAATGGCCTGACACTTATGCAAGCGTAATGGCTCTAAACCCTGACAGAAACACAGCACAAAACCTTATATTTATGCGGAACAATATAGGCGAAATTAACGGCGAGGCTTTATATGCTGGAACCGTTGGCGGCGCAGCCGGGATGCTTACCGTTGGTCTTGGTAGTGGCGGCAAAATAGCAACTGCGGCTATGCTTAATAAACTCATTTCACCAGAGCAGAAGGCCATAAACGAGGAAAAAGCTGCAAGGTTTGAGCAGTTGGCTACTAAGTTTGAGAAAAACGGAATAACGGAGTCTGAAGCTGTTGAGTTAAGGGAAATGGTGAATGCTCCCGAAACCACAGAAATTGAGGAAATTGTTAATGAGGTTAAAAAACAGTTAGTATTTCAAGAGCCGATTAAGAGCGAAACAAGAGACAGTGTTATAAAATCTGTCAGAGAGTCTAAAAAATTTACAGATGAACAAGTTGATTCATACGCTACTCTTTGGGACGGAATAGCTCGTAATTGGGCTGAGTTAGAACCTGATAGAAAGCCGGAACAGTGGTATGATACATGGCTAAGTGAGTTTAATGCGGGTGATTTTATTGAAACGGCTAACAAGGTTTATCAGATTGCTGCGTGGCATGGCGGCCCTCACTCTTTCGATAAGTTCACAACAGAAAAGATAGGAACCGGAGAGGGCGCACAGGCTTTTGGGTGGGGATTGTATTTTACTGATGAGGAAAGTATTGCGAAGGGATATGTGGATGCAGGCGTTACAGGCGATTGGCTTACAATGACGATGCCTGATGGCTCAGAAGTCGCATGGGATGACTTAACAGAAGAAATGTTGCAAGCCGCCAAGTATATTGAATTCGGCGAAAAAGCTGCTGGAGAATTTAAGCAAAATACACATTACTACGCTGAAATTAAAGCCAAAGAAGCAGGGGTGTCTAAAAAGGTTGTTGCTCTTATTAAACAAAAACCAAAGTTTAAATACAAAAAACCGCCTAAAAACCTCTACAAAGTAACCCTCCACAAAGGCAAGAAGCCAGGGGAATATGAGTGGATAGAGTGGGATAAAAAAATTGCTCCAGGTGCAGGTAAGAAAATAATTGCACAACTGTTAAAAGAAAAAATAAGATTAGATGGTATTAATGAAAAGATGGTTTCATCACCTGATGAATTTTGGATGAAATCCCGCGTAACTGGCAAAGAAATTTATAGGAATTTATCCGAGCGAACAATAGGCTCTGACAAAGAAGCCTCCCTATTCCTCCTAAGAGCAGGCATAGACGGCATTAAATACCCTACCGGAAGCCTGTCATGGGTAAAGGATTCTAAAAAAACTAATTATGTTGTGTTTGATGAAGAAGCGGTAACGATAGACAAAAAGCTAACCTTCCAAGTCTCGATGGACTATATAGCCGAAGCTGTCGAAGAAGGCGACCCACAAGCTAAAAAGAAAAAAGCAGCTATCAAAAAGATGGGTGATAGGCTGACTGAGCTTAAAATAGAGCGAAACGAAAAGACCGTTGATATGTTTACGGAATTTTTAAGAGGTGTTGAGGCTATTCTATCAGACCCGAAATCTACGCCGGAACAAAAAGAACAAGCTCTTAGCGGTATGGAAGAAATGGAGAAGGTTGTTAACCGCACTTTGATGTATCAGGATGGCAAAAAACCTCTTGGCGCAATGGAAAACCTGTTTAACGATTCTCCTAAAATCATGCACGCCTTTGAAGGTGCAGACCCCTCCACTCCCATACACGAAACAGGACACGTTTTGCTTGAAATGATGTTCCAGGGGGGGCATGAGGATTATCTTGTAGCTGCTGAGTGGGCAGGGGTAAGTTATGAAAAAGCTATGGGCGGGACAAAGCAATGGACACCTGAGGAACTTGAAAAGTTTGCCAAAGGTTTTGAAGTATACCTGATGGAAGGTAAAGCCCCTACTACTCGTTTGGCAGAGGTATTTAAGAACTTAAAAACATGGTTGTTAGAAGTGTATAAAAGTGTCAAGGCTTTAGGCGTTGAGCTTAATCCTGAGATAAGGGATGTTTTTGACAGGTGGGTATCCACAGAATTTGAAAGAGAAAACGACCCTATAAGAGATGTTCCCGAATGGCTAGTGGCAGATGACATAAAAGCCGACATGAAACGCCGTGAGTTGACCGAAGCTGCATCTTTTGAGGATATACAGGTAGAGGCAAGGAAAAGGGTTCTGGGTGCGTTAAAGGCCAAACGAGCGAAGCTGGAAAAGAAACTTGAGAAAGAGTTTCGGAAAGAGGCTCGCGAGATGGTTAATGAAAATCCTATTTATGACATGCTTGCTGATGCTAAAAAACGAGGCGGTCTTAATTATAAAGACCTTCTAAACGATTTCGGGGAGGAGTATCTTGGGGATATCGTTAAAAGGCTTCCAGGAGTTGTGAATAAAAACGGTGAGCATGTTGATACTTTCGCAATGGAATATGGGTATGATACCGCTGATGAAATGATGCAGGCTATTTTAAACACACCGACTAAACAACATGCTGAAAATAGCCATTATGATGACCTGTGGCGTGGCTATGAATCCATGCTTGAGCACGAAAATATCACGGCTTATGAGGATGTAATAGACGAAGAAATAAATATCCTTAATGAAATGCTTGGCGGGAAACCAAAAGCAAGAAAAGATTTAAAGGGCATTATCAGAAAACAGACCGGGCAAATTAAAGATCAGGAATATCAGGAACTAAAAGACGGTATCAAACAAGATATGGTGGTAGCAAGAAAGGCTTTCAGCGCAGGCAAAAAAGAAGCTGTAAAACAACAGTTAGAGAAAACCAAGAAACGATTACAGGCATTAAAGAGCCAAGTTAAGGACAGAGACGCAAGGCGCAAGATAGATAAAAGGATGCGAACTATCTGGAAGTCAAAGCTATTGCCTGAATACAAAGCGCAAATAACACAAATATTAAGCGTATATTATAACATACCAAAGAGTTATCTGATACAGCCGGAGATGTCGCTTGATGCCTTCCTTGCAGAAAAAGAAGAAGATAATGAAACTAATGTCAATGCTATCCGAAATGCTCTTTTAAATATACCCGAACAAAAGCGCAATAAAGTCGGGTACAGAATACCGCTTACGTTAGAAGAAAAACAAGCTATGATGCAGCCGGTTCTTTCTTTAAACCATATGGGCAGGACTGAGAAGATTCTAATTTCAGAGAAAGAAAAGGCTGACTTAGACGAAAGGGTGCTTGAACTCACAACCCGTGGTTATGAGGTTTTCGGGCGGCCGGAAGAATCAGAGGATGTTATTCTTTTAAGAGAAAAGGTGTCTTGGTTTGAAAAGATGAGCGAAACTGCAAGGGGGTATTTGGCATCGACAGGTAAACTTGAGTTTATATTCGATATTCTTGATGGCGGTGGTTTGGGTGGGCCAAACGCTGCCTTGTTTGAGAAATACACGAATGCCTTAGATAGGGAAATGGTTATAGGCAAAGAATATTTAAATAAAATTAAAAAGGTTTTCAAGCCTGCAAAAAAAGTTAAGAATTGGGCTAATAAAATACATAAAATAGAGGGTGTCCCACAATCATATACTAAAGAACAAATGTTTATGTTTGCCTTGCAGTCTGCTTCTAAAAGTGGGCGCAATGCTCTTATGACCGGCGACGGGTTTTCTGAGCAACAGATAGATGCAATCGTTCAAAAGCTAAAAGATCAGGGCGAATGGCATATGGTTGAGGGCGTGTGGGATGTGTTTGAATCTTTATACCCGATGCTAAACGATGTTCATAGAAAATTGACAGGCATTAGTCTCCCCAAGGTCGAGGGGAAATACTTTCCATTAAAATATGATCCGGTTCTTTCAAGAACAGCCGGGATGCACGAACAAAGAGCAGCCGAAAGAGACTTATTTCACGCCGCATACACAAGACCGCATGTCGAAGCCGGATCGCGAATAGCGAGAGTTGCGGGTAACAAGCCCCCTATTTTGCTTTCGTTGAATGTAATTAATATAAAACTAACAGAACTGATTCATGATATTACGCATCAGCTCCCGGTAAGGGACTTGCAAAAAATACTGACTAATGAGAAATATAGAGGCATGGTTGATAATACTCTTGGGAAAGCATATTATGACCAGATGATGCCATGGTTAGCTCATGTTGCAAAACCTAGAAAACTAAAAACAGAGGGGGAAAGGTGGGCTGACAAGTTAAGAGGAAACACAACCATAGTTGCTTTGGGCTTAAAAGTGTCTGTTTCACTAAAACAAGCCGGTTCCATAACCCAAACTGTTGATGAATTAAACTTACTCACCGGAAGCAAGACAAAAGGCGTAACTCTAACCGCAAGGGCGATGTCAGATTTTTACCGAGACAGAAAGCACATGGTAGACTTTATAAACGAGTCTTCCCCGCAAATGGCAAATAGAAGGAAAAGCTGGAATAGAGAACTTGTTGAATTATATAATGAGTCAGACATTAAGGATTTTGGGAGAAGCGAAGCTGCCAGGGATGCTTATTTTTGGATGATTCAAGCAGTTGATTCAATGGTAACAATGCCAAGTTGGTATGCTGGGTATTTACACGGAATGGATGTTTACCATGGTGATCACACAAAAGCTGTTAAGGTTGCTGACAAACTTGTACGAAAAACACAACCGTCTGCTAATCCTGGTGATTTATCCTTGATACACAGGGGTGGTAAAGACAGGTCTTCTTATGTAAAGTTGACGACTATGTTCTACACTCACTTTTCGAACTTTCAAAACAGGATGTGGCAAACTAAGCAGCTTCATAAATTGGGACAAATTGACAGAGTTGAAGCATATGCGAGTTATTGGTGGTTAATGGTAGCGCCTGGATTATTAGGTGGGTTTCTCGGGAGACGCGAGATCCCTAAAGGCTGGGATTGGCTAACAGATGTAATCGGTTATAGTTTAGCGGGCTTGCCCGTGGTTAGAGATATTATGGGGCCATTCCTAACCGGCTATGATTATACAATTTCACCTGTGGTAAGAGGGCTTGAGTCGCCTATTAAGGTTTATCAATACGCAAAGGGTGGAAAAATAAGCAAGGCTGCGAAAGAGTCTGTAAGATTGTCCGGTTATATATTTGGCTTACCATCAGACCAGGCTCTAATTACAATGGATGGTGTGGTTGACTTAATGTCCGGAGAAACAAATAAACCTCAAAGGATGTTTTTTAGAAAGCCATACAAAGAAAAGAAAAAAGTGAAAAGGAGCTTATGAAGAATTTTTTTTTGACAGAAGCCAACCTTGATAGCATCGGGATATTATAATGCCATTAAAACATCTAACATATACCGCTACAGGGCGCAAGTTTAATGTAGTTGACAAGGACGATAAACCAACTGGCGACAAGGTTTCTAAGTTTGGTTGCGGCCAGGTTAACGTCCTTGATGGCAAAGACTATAAGCCGTACCTGTGGGATTCAGATCACCAGATATGCAAGTTTAATAAGTATGAAATCCGGCTTGTTACTGGTGGCGTTGAAGTTTGGGAAGGCAACACAAAGCTGGTCGGCTTTGGAGCGCACCCTGAAATTGAAGACGAAGCGTACCCTGGGGATTTTGACAGAAAAACTGCAACGGTTTCTGGGCTAGCTACGAGTCTTGCTACTAATAATGATTCTGCAGATAGAATAGAAATATCTTATGATGTTGATACAGACGATTTCAAAGCTAAGGTTTCTTTTGAGGTTGGAGGGGCCAGGGGAATTATCTTTGGTGTTGTCAACACGGCTAAGGTCCTGGACAAAAAACAAAGGACCACTCTGGAATTCGACCAGGAGTCTACCCTACAAAAAGCTGTTTT
>Ga0209345_10002028_pt1 | contig 23199 bp, 26 predicted proteins | sample Cruoilmetagenom7_FD_187294 | JGI IMG/M metagenome (GOLD analysis project Ga0209345, IMG submission 187294) | Oil polluted marine microbial communities from Coal Oil Point, Santa Barbara, California, USA - Sample 7 (SPAdes) (version 2) | ecosystem: Environmental > Aquatic > Marine > Oil seeps ...
CTTCCCGAGCGGCATTTCGTCTTGCGAATGACCACCGAAGTCGTCGTTGTCTGAGCCGTCGTATGGGCGTTCGTTGAAGACCATTTTGTAGATGACGCCTTTGGGCATCACGATGTAGTCTTTGGGTCCGAACTTGAGCGTGCCGAACATGGTGTAGAGGGTGCCCGATCCGAAGTGGACGAAGAGGCACTCGTCGCCTTGCCCGTTTTTGAAGTGGTAGTCCATCTGTTCGTGGGGTTGGCAGACGGACATTTCAACATCGCTGTTCCCGAAGAGGACGACGCGGCCTTTGACGGGATCGCCGCCGCCTTTGGTTTTTTGGGTCATCACATGGTGCATGCGCATCGTGTTGATGTTGACGAACTCCTGCTTGGTGGAGTACAGCGGTTTCCATCCGGTGACCTGTGTCGGTGGATGGATGTGGTACATGATGCTGCTGGGTCCGACGAAGCCTTCGGTGCCGAAGAGTTCTTCGGAGTAGAGGGCGCCGTCTGGACGACGGAACTGCGTGTGGCGTTTCTTTGGGAACTTCCCCATTGACATGTAATACGGCATCGAAAGTCAACCTCGTTCTTCCCGTCCGGCGTGCTCAAAATGAGTCCCGGCGGGAGGTGCCATGGAATTTCTGCTGGCGAACTCGACGATCCTGATCGCTTGGAGTCGCATCAGCTATTGGGATAATATCAGGTAGATCGAGGATTTATGCGCTGATCGCGATTGATATCGGACCTGGAGAAAAAGGGGTTTGTACCCGCTTACAAGCGTGGATCGGTGCGGATTTGTGAAGTGATCCTTGCTTGAAGTCCGAATATGGAGATACGCGCCGCAGCGATTGTGTGTGCGTATAATCTCCGTACTGTAGCGATTGAGCTTCCACTGGTCCCGCGGGGACTGCCAGTGCGAGCAGAAGAGAACTCAAGACCTTGTTCAACAACGCGTTTGATAACCAACCGACGAATGACTCTGGCACCACGATCCGATTCGGGCCGTACATGTCCGTGCGTCAACTCGCGGGCGTGCATCGGTGTGATCGATTGATCATGCTCCACGATCGCAAGCGTACGAACCACCTGTTGTACCGGTTCGGGCATCTGACCGATTCGGTTGCACGCCGACGGGTCTTTGATCGATTCTTAAAGACCGCCCACCTCGACCACGCTCATATTCTCAAGGTCGAGAATGTTGGGTACGACGATACCGGTCGCTTGTGTGTGATTACCAACTACCCAGGGAATCAGGAAGGGCTCGTCACGCTCGGCGATCTTCTTGAAGCTCGCGGCGGCCGGTTGGAGTTCAGCGAAGCGATCCGTCTGATGGGTCAGCTTCTGGATTCATGCGTCCACGCTTCGGCGCAGGGGATTTACCACGGGCCATTTACGATGGACGAGTTGCTCGTCGATCGTCACGGCTGCACGCTGGTTGAACTCTTCGGGCTTCAGCAAGCACTGCACAATCAATATTCAGTACAAGATGCTCGCGCTGAGCAGACACGCTCGATCATCGAGATCGGGTATTTGCTCGCGACCGGCGCGCCGTATTCTGACGGGGTTTCCATCGGTGAGGCATCGCCCGCTTCCAAGCTCACCAAACGCAACGAGCGGCTGTGGGACGCGTGGTTTGCGCTCGCGCTCGATCCGGTCAACGGGTTTGAAACTTCACTTCAAGCGATCGACACGATGCCAACGGATGCGGAACAGATCGCACGCTTGGCAGAGCTCAAGCCGATGACGCCTGCGTCTTCTGGGAAGCTGACTTCGAAGAAGGTTGCTCCGGTTCGCAAATCGGGGACCGTCTTCGCTCGCTTCCGTCGATCGAATGAAGCACGCCGGGATTGAATCCCAGCGGCGGTTCACTCAAGACTATCTATAAATGACTGATTAAGCGGTTGCTGCATCGAAGCGGCGCTGAATTTCTGACCAGTTGATGATCTTCATGAACTCGCTGATGTAGTCGGCGCGTCGGTTCTGGTAGGTCAGGTAGTACGCGTGCTCCCAGACATCAACCCCCAGCAGCGGGACCGCTCCAGCGAACATCATGTCTTGTTGGTTCTGCATCTGCGTGATGAGCAGGCGGCTGGACATCGGTTCGTAGATCAACCATCCCCAGCCTGATCCCTCGACGGATTTGGCGGCGTTCTGGAACTGCGTGGAGAACTTGTCGAAGGATCCGAAATCTCGTGAGATCGCTTTGGCGAGGGTGCCCGATGGGGTGCCGCCGCCACCTTTGTTGGTCGGCGCCATCCCGGTCCAGAAGAGCGAGTGGTTGATGTGACCACCGGCGTGGAAGGAGAGCTGGCGCTGCCAGTGTTGGAGTGTGCTCGCGTCACCACCATCGCGGATGGATTCGAGTTGATTGAGCGCGTTGTTGAGCCCCTTGACATATCCGGCGTGGTGCTTGGTATGGTGGATGGTCATCGTGATAACATCGATGTGTGGTGCCAGCGCGTCGTAGTCGTATGGGAGATCGGGAAGCGTGTACTCTTTGGTCTTCTCATCGAACCCCAGGTCCAGCGTAGACAAAGTCGAAGCGGGGGCGATGGACGCGAGTCCCGCGACTCCGGCAGCGGTTGCGGTCATTGAAGTGATGGCTTGGCGGCGGGTGAGTTCGGTATTCATGTTGGTCTCCTGTAGTTGGAAAGAGCAATCGCGATCGGCGGTGATCTATTCCACACTCTAGGACTGACGACCCTCAATCGCGGCAATCAGGCAAGTTGCGCCCAAAAGCATCAACTCATCGAGTTCCGGGTCGTCTTTGAGTACCGATAGACCGAGCCGATACACGAACAGATTGAAATGCTGACGGATCATGGCGACGGGTTCTTCGGATCCTGTGCGGAAGAACTCGTACCGCTGCGGGAACAGCACGGCAAAGTCCCCACGGCGGAGGATCGACATCATCAGGTTCTTTTCTTTGAGCATGCCGATCTCCGTGCCTTGGTCATCGAAGATGAGCCATTCGTCGCGGAGGAAGGTTGATTTGAGCCCCTTGCGTCGGAGCGAGCCGATCTGGGTGCCGTCGGGCATGGTGATGTCGTAGGTTGCGCCGAAATCGAGGATGGATCGTGCCGCGAGTGTGAGGAGTGGATCGGACATGGACTCGTCGGTGTAGAGTCGGATGTCCTCTTTAAGTTTGAACGCTTTTTGTTTGCAGTAACCGACGACGGAGCCGTTCTCGTCGTAGATATGGAACGCGGCTCCGAAGAACTTGAGGACTTTGCGTCGGACGGTGTACTGCTCGCCTGGTCTTGCTTTGATGGGCATGATGAATCCTTGAATGATGGTGATTGGATATGAGTATACAAAAAAAGCCGGGCCACATGGGCCCGGCTTTGAAGTGCTTGGGTATTCGAAGCAGCTTATTCTGCTTCGCCGACCTGCCAGCGTTTGAAATCGCTGAGGGTCGAACCTGATCCGACGAGGTCTTTGATCTTCTTGGAGCTGTCCATGACGAAGTCTTGCTCGAGGAGCGCGACTTCTTCGAAGAACTTGCGCATGCCGCCTTCGACGATTTTTTCAGCGATGGATTCGGGCTTGCCCGATTCGATTGCTTGCTCGATGCGGAACTTCTTTTCCTTTGCGACGAGGTCTTCTGGGATGTCGTCGGCGCTGAGTCCGAGTGGGCGAGGCATCGCCGCGGCGACATGCATCGCGATCTGGCGGATGGTCTCGTCGGCGAGTTCGCCTTGGGCCTGGATCAGCACGCCGGTCTTGCCGTCGTGGTGGATGTACTGGCCGTAGGTGGTCGCGCCGGCGTCACCGGTGAGGAGTTCGATGCGTCCGATGGAGATGTTCTCGCCGGTCGAGATGCGGAGGTTGTCGATGATCGACTTCATCTCGTCGCTTGGCTCCATGGAGGTTGCGTCGAGCGAGAGCGCCATCTGAGCGAGCTCGTCGGTTGCTTTGATGAAGTTGTCATTCTTTGCAGTGAAGTCGGTCTCTGCTTTGAGCTCGACGATGCACGCGGTGGAGCCGTCGTCTGAAACCGCGATCCCGATGCGGCCTTCGCCTGCGATGCGATCGGACTTGGTTTCCATTTTGCCTTTGAGCTTCTTGCGGAGGAGGTCCTCTGCTTTCTCAAGGTCTCCACCGGCTTCGGTGAGGGCTTTTTTACATTCCATCATTGCGAGCCCGGTCTTGTTGCGAAGGCTCATAACTTCTTTAGCTGTGATTCCCGCCATGTCTGTACTCCGGCGTTTTGCGTTTGGGTGACGCCGCCCCTGCTTGGGCGAGCGTGTGGTGGTTGTGATGACGATTCAAGATCCGGTGTGGATATTGTTTTGTATATAATGGATTCAGGACTCGGCTGATGCTGGTGCGGCATCGTTGACTGCTGCGGGTGCTTCCGCTGGGGCGTCTGCTGAGTATTGTGCTCGGCGTGAACGCTTTTGAGCGCCGTCTGCTGAGCCGTCTTCTTTGTCCTTGGTGGTGACAACGCGAGACTGCTTACCGTCTGCGATTGCTTTGCAGAGCTCGCGGACGACCACATCGATGGAGCGCATCGAGTCGTCGTTGCCTGGGATCGCGATGTCGGCCATGTCCGGATCGCCGTCGGTGTCGATGAGACACACGGTTGGGATTCCGAGCTTGCGTGCTTCGCGGAGTGCGGTGGTTTCACGCTTGACATCGATTGCGACGATGACGCCTGGGAGCTTGCTCATTTTGCGGACGCCGCCAAGGTTGCGTGCGATCTTCTTCATCTCGCGACGGAGCTGGGATTCCATCTTCTTGGAGTAGCTCTCGAAGTTGTCTGCTTCTTGAATCGCTTCGAGTTCTTCGAGGCGTGAGAGGCGGCTGCGGATGGTGCGGAAGTTGGTGAGGGTGCCGCCGAGCCAGCGTTCGGTGACATAGTGCATTTCAACATCGGACACGCGTTGGATGATGACATCCTTTGCTTGGCGTTTGGTCCCGATGAAGCAGACATCTTTGCCGCTGGCGACGACATTCTGGACGAGCTTGCGAGCGAGGAGGAGGCCTTTGACGGTTTCCTTGATGTCGATGATGTGGATGCCGTTGCGCTTGCCGTAGATGTATGGACCCATTTTCGGGTTCCATCCTGAGGAGCGTTGCCCGAAGTGAATGCCTGATTCGATGAGGTCTTGGACGAGTGTGCTGGCCATGATATTGATCCGTTTCTTTTTCAGCGACACCGGCGGTGATCGGACCGCGAGAGGGCGCTTCAGTGACAGATAATGAGCCGCGGATGCGGTTCGGATTGTTACAAACTATTCAAACTGTGCCCAGCACCGATCATGCTGGGTCTGAAGTATAGATACCTGTTTGGGTTAGGGCACATTGGGATTCGGGAATATTGGTTGTTTTTTGGGTCAATATCGCGTTTGTGGCTATCTAAGGACTTTTACCCATCCTCGTGTGGAGTTCTCGGAGTTTGGGCTCAGTTGGCTCCAAGATTGGACGATGACCAGTCCAGATGTGCTCCTTTATGGGAGCATTCGGGAGACAGGAAATGAGCAAGAGCGGATTGATCATTCGGACAAACGAGCGGCATGAGATCTCACTTCCGGCCAAGGCCAGGGTTGCGTTTTCACATGCAGATTTGGTGAAACTGAGTAAAGCGGCAGGAACCCACGATGGGTGGATTGATGTTCACCTGATCGATTTCTCCAATGCGGGGATTGGATTCGTTTCCACGGTGTTTTTCCCTCGTGGTGCGATGATCGAGATTGTTGTCCCGAACGGGGATGACTCGACACAGGACGCGATGATCAAATGCGAGATCCGCGTGATGCGGGTCCAGATGACCGATCGGCGTCCGGCGTACCTCATCGGCGGAGCGTTTATTGATGTAAGCGAGCGGCTCCAATCACAAATCGAAACCTTGATGAGCCGATTCGACGGTACAGGAGGTCAGCATGCTTGAAGCAAGCGAGTTCATCCTGCAATCATTGATCGAAGAGGGCAAACTGAACGATCAGGATGTCCAAGAGATCCGGGCGTACGCGAACGAGAACAATGCGGGTGTCGATGAATCGGCACTCAAACTCGGAAAGTTGTCGGGCAAAGACCTCGCGATGTCCAAAGCGACGGTGTGCGAATACCCGTTTGTTGATCTGGAGATGTTCGATATCGACATCACCAACTCCAGGCTTATGCCCAAGAGCATGGCTGAGCGGAACAGCGCGTTCCCGCTTTTCGTGACTGGTGAAATCGCAACGGTCGCGATGCATGAACCTCTGGATTTGCAGTCCCTTGATGAACTTCGTCAGACGCTCCGGATGCAGATTGATCCGGTCGTGGTTGATCTGCAAAAACTGTCTTCATTGATCACGCGTGCTTATTCGCTGGACATGAGCATTGAGCAGGAGATTGACAAAGCCGACGATCTCGCGGTTTCGATCGAACAAGAGCCGGTGGTCGCGGCGGTGAATCAGATCCTGTTCTCGGCGGCGGAGATGAATGCTTCGGATATCCATGTGAATCCGGATGACAAGGTGCTCCATCTCCGTTACCGCGTGGATGGTGTGCTGACGACCTACCGCGGTCCCGCGATGTCGCTCCATGAGGGGATTATCCAGCGTCTGAAAGTCATGGCACACTTGGATGTTGCCCAGACGCGCCGGCCTCAGGATGGGAAGTTCCGGTTCGTTTTTGGCGGCAAGCCGGTGGATGTTCGTTTGTCTTTGATCCCGACAATCTATGGCGAGAACGCCGTTCTTCGTTTATTGAGCAGTGCCGCGAAGATCGGGCAGATTACTGATCTCGGGATGCCCAGACGGATTGTGGAGTCGTTCGAGGGGATGATTCACAAACCGCACGGCATGATTTTGGTGACTGGGCCAACCGGTTCGGGCAAGACCACCACGCTTTATACGGCACTCAATCAGATCAATACACCCGAGCGGAACATCATGACGATCGAAGATCCGGTTGAAATCCGGCTCCCGATGATCCGTCAGGTGCAGGCCAACTCCGCCATCGGTTTGGATTTTTCATCCGCGCTGCGTTCGATGCTCCGTCAGGACCCGGATGTGATTCTTGTGGGTGAGATCCGTGACAGCGAGACCGCAAAGATCGCGACCCAAGCGGCGTTGACCGGTCACCTTGTGTTCTCAACTTTGCACACCAATGACGCTGTGGGCGCGATCCCTCGGCTCCGTGAGTTCGGGGTTCCCGCGTTCGCGATCAACAGCGCGCTGCTTGGTGTGCTGGCGCAGCGACTGGTCCGGAAGGTCTGTGCGGAGTGTGCCGTGAGTGATACTCCTGAGGAGTCTGAGCTTCGTGCACTCGGGATCGATCCCGATGCTGGCTACCAGTTTGTGACCGGGAAGGGTTGCTCGAAGTGTCTGAGTACGGGCTATAAGGGTCGCGTCGGCGTGTATGAGTTGTTTACAGCAACTTCCGAAGCTCGGAATCTGATCGAGATCGGAGCATCCTTTAAGGATCTTGCTGAAGCGGCTCGCCGGGACGGCATGCGGTCCATGCTCGAATGCGGGGTCGAGAACGCGAAACTCGGGATCACCTCAATCGAAGAAGTCAGCAAACTGCATGCGACAGCTGTCGACATCAAGGGATCTGAATCGGACAAACTGAAAATGAGCGCGTAGTTGGAGATTGAAACATGAGCGTTAAAAAATTCAACTACAAAGCGATCGATCAGGAGGGGAACACCATCCAGTCATCGATCAATGCGCACAACGAGAACGCGGCGTACGAGATGCTCACCGAGCAGGATCTGACCGTGCTGGATATGAATGAGGTTGTCGCTCGATTCGGAGGTTTGGTATCAAATGATCGGATCACCCAGCTCGATATCGCGCTGCTGACTCGTGAGATGAACGCATTGCTCGAAGCCAACATCCCGCTGTCGCGTGGGTTGTTGTCAATTGGTGAGCATGAGAAGAACAAAAAGCTCCGTGACATGGTGATCGATATCGCTTCGATGATCGAAGCGGGCGAGAAGATTACACACGCGTTTGCCAAGTATCAGGATGTCTTTGGCGAGGTCTTTGTTGAGACGCTCAAGTCTGCAGAGAAGTCTGGCAAGATGGCGTCGGTGACGGCGCACCTTGCGGATATGCTCGAGCGGAATGTGGAACTCCGTCAGATGGTCCGGCGAGCTATGTCGTACCCGGTGATCGTGATCAGCTTTGTCGGGTTGGCTCTGGGCGTCATTGTGGTCTTTGTGGTCCCAAGATTCGCCACCATTTTCGAAAGCAACGGGGTCGATCTGCCGCTGACCACTTATGTCGTCAACGAGATCGGGACATCGGTCTTGCAGCACTGGTGGGTGTACCTGCTTGGGTTTTTGGGTTTGATCACCGCGGTCATCAAATGCTGGAAGAGTAGGGCGGGGCGATACCGCATGGAGATGATTCTTCACAAGGTCCCGTTCATCGGGAAGGTACTCACCGCGGTCACCACCGCGAGATTCTCCAGTGTGCTGAGCATCGGGCTCGAGTCGGGCATCGAGGTGATCGAGTCGATGGAAATCGCGGGCATGTCCACCGGGCGTCCGGTCTTCCAGAGAGAATGCGCCGAGATGTGCATCGAGATGCGCAACGGCGGATCCATCGAGGACATCATCAATGAATCAAAGGTGCTCCCGAACTTCGCACGCAGACTCCTCGGATCGGGTAAAGATTCCGAAGAGCTCGCCAAAGCGGGTCGGATCATCGCGCGGCATTACGACCGGATGTCCGATCACCTCACCAAAAACATCAACACGGTAATTGAGCCGATGATCACCATCGCGATGGCGGGGATCGTGCTGCTCATCGCGTTGTCGGTCTTTCTCCCGATGTGGCAGATGATCAGCATCAACAAATAGTACAAAGGATACAGATGGCACAGAGAGCATTTACACTGGTTGAGTTGTTGGTCGTGGTTGTCATGCTGGGCATCCTGGCGGCGATCGCGGTCCCCCGTTTCAGCGGCGCGACCGACGATGCACGATCCGCATCCACCCAGAGCACCCTCGCGGGTGTCCGATCCGCCGTAGCGACATTCCGCATGAACGCGGTCATCAGCGGGAATGATCCGTTCCCGACCCTGGCGGAGCTTACCGGCGCGACGGTTGTCAAGTTTGATATTCCTGCAAATCCCTACACCGGCGTGCCGGGTGTGCAGTCGGTCAACTCCGCGCAAGCAAACAACCGTTCGGTCGTCGCTTCAACATCCGCAGGATGGAACTACTTCGTTGACAACACGGCAACGCCTCCGGTTGCGATCTTCTATGCCAACTCCGGTGACACCAGCGCGGTGGAGGATGGAGAAGGCGGATTCCTAGGAGCAAACGAACTGTGAAACGAGTCCGCGCCAACTCATGCTCCAGATCGAGCAGGCTAATCCGGTCGCGGCGCGGTGGTTATACCATCCTTGAACTGATGCTCATTGTGGTGATTCTGGGTATTGTCGCAAGCACGGCGATCCCGGTGATGAATCAGAGTATTCAAGCGAGACAGGCGGCGTCGCGAGACGAAGTATTCCGTTTGCTCGAGTTCGCTCGCGGGCGGGCATTGGCATCGGGCATGCCGGTGGGGGTGGTGGTCAATACCAGCACCAGCTCGATGCGTCTGGTCACGATTAACTCCGATGGTGAGGTGCTCGATGTGGTTGATCCACTCGATGGCAGGAGCAAGGAATCAGACCTGACCGCGATGTTTGCCGGTGTTTCCATTTACTCAATGGTCAACGGTGATGGAGGCAGTGGGGATGGCACCATCTGGTTTGATTTTCGGGCTGAGCCCCATACACGCGATGAGGAATCGGGAGCGTTTGATGCTGTATTCTCTCAGAATGCGACGATTACACTGAGCACGGACGCGCAGATCGTTGTGCATGCCGATTCCGGATTGGTGGTGCAGCAATGAACCAGCATCCGAACCAGCATCTGAGCAAGCGTGTGAGGCGTGGATTTACGCTGATCGAAGTGGTCACGATGGTGTTGGTGCTCGCGATCGCGGTGCCTCCGACGCTTGAGATTCTGATGGCCAACTCGGCAACCAGAGCCAATGTGATCAATACCGGGCGAGCAACGATGCTCGCGAGCAATATCCTTGAAGGGGTCCTGGCGGATGTGTCTTCGAACGATCCTTTGCTGGGGTTTGATGCGCTGGCTGATTCCAATGCCTATTTGAACACGCCGACGACCGGGTTCTACGACCGGATGTCGATCGCGACAGTTTCGTTCACGGATCTTGGGTTGAGCTACACCGTTTCAATCGGGGAGCTGGTCGCATCTGATGGGCTCGTGTCTATGGATTCAGCAGACAATATTTTTCGCACAGTTACGGTGGTTGTCGGGTATCCATCCGCCGATGGCCCAGCGTACAGCTTGCCGGTCTCAATCATGGTGTCCACTCTATGAAACACGCGACCATCCAAGGCCGATTTGTACGCCACAACGCGACCCAGCGTTCGGGATTCTCATTGCTTGAACTGCTTGTCGCGTCCATCGTGATGTCGATCATCTGCGTGGTGGTGATGCCTGTGATTATGTCTTCGACTGACGCGTATGCGGTGGCGCGTGATACGCGATCGGATACTGATCGTGTGCTGTACGCTCTTGAGCGGGCGGCACGGATTGTTCGGGAGGCGCCGTTTGCTGCTGATGAATCGGGCCTCTCGGTTCAGACGGCAAACAGCACGCAGTTCATACTCACCAACGGTAGCGGATTCCGTTTGAGCGGGACCGATTTTGAACTTCTCAAGCCCGGCGGGCAGGCCTCGCTGTTGTGCGAAGATGTGACCGGAATTCAACTGACGTACTTCGATGATTCAGGTAACCCCTTGGTGATCGTGAATCCGGCGCAGGTGCATCGGGTCAATCTACGGATTGAGAGCGGATTGGTTGTGCTGGAGATGTACGCACTGCCCCGTTCGTGGATTGGGATGGGCGGATCATGAGCAGTACACAGACCCAATCAAGGCGTGGATCTGTACTCGCGGTGCTTGTTGTGGTGTTGGCATTAATGGGATTGATCGTTGCGGGATCGGTGCGACCGATGCGGGACGAGTCTTCATTGGCGGCGATGCGTGTGGAGACTGTGCGCGCGTTTTATGCCGCAGAATCTGGCACGATTATCACAATCCAGGGATACCTTGGCGAGTCGGATATGCCGGTGGAGGGCAGCGAACTGACGATCAATAACCAAGTGATCCAGTTCACGCAGATGCCAGAACTCGGTGGAACAGCAATCGTGCACGGATTAAGCGGCGATGCGATCCGAAGAATCGAACTCAATCTTGAATGATCGGGATCGAGCTTTCGTCCAGATAACACCTGTTTAGTTCTTCTGATCACAGGGATGAAACCAAAGTGCTGTAAATAACCGGACGATACTACCGATCACTCGGACCTCCTGATTTTATGGAGAGGGGACACATGCTCAAGTCTAAAGAGAAACTCAACATCATCCTTACGCCAGACCATATTTCAATGGCGAGTGTTCGATCCGGAAAGGTTCAGCATGCTGAGCGGGTTGGATTGGATTCGTCGAAATGGGTTGATGCGTGGGATGATGGTCTCCGTCAACTGGATCAGCCACTCAGGCAACTCTTGGCACGATTTGGTGGTTCGAGTCAGGTCCGTCACGCGAGTTTGTACTATGTCAGCCCGGGATCGCACTGCCGGGTCGAGATTTCTGAGTTCGGAGAACAGGCATCGGTCGCCAAGATGCTCAGCGGTCTCTTGCAATCTGTTGGTCGAAACAACCCGGCAGACTCGATCTCGCTCTATTCAAATGACAGCACGACACTCGCTGTCGGCGTAGCGGATACCGAATCCAATCTCCAGAAACTGTTCGCGTGGTTGAACCGAAGCAAGATTGTCGCTGACCGGATGCTCCCATGCCAAGCGGGGGTGATCCAGAGCGCGCTGACCGATGCGGCTCGCGTGGACAACGATACTGCGATTCTGTATCTCTCCGATCGTTCGAGCGTGATTACTTACATCCAAGATGGTGAACCCAAGTTGTTCCGTCTCATCGACCTTGGATACGACACCCTCGCCGCTGTCTATACACGATTGATCGAAGACGCCTCCTGCGGCACGCACAACCAAGATACAAAGTCAGGCGTTGATGACACCAAGCCCGGTGTGCCTTCGGCGGATCACGGTTCATTCCAAGACAGTCTCAAAATGCTCTTTTCCACGGGGGTCCCGATCGGAAAGAATACCAACAAGTCCCAAGCGGGACAGGTCATGGCCGCGATGGCGCCGATCCTGCAGCGTTTGAGCATCGAGATCAAGCAGACATTCCGGTTCGCGGGTTCGCTTGAACGGATCCCATCGAACCTGCTCATCTGCGGTCCTGGATCGGCGATCCCTATGATCGGCACGGCGCTCTCGCAAGGGCTTGACCTGCATGTCGATACGGATCCACGATCCAATGAGTATCAGCCGAGCGAGTTGTTCGGTACGGGGACCAGCGAGCACGCACTGGCGTGCGAGCCCAAACTCGACATAGCACTCAATCCATCGGTGGCACACGAAATCCGGGCACGAGCGGCGTTGGGGAGATCCGTCAAGGTTGGAGCGTTCGCGGTCGCGATGTTCATCGGCGGCGAGTACTTTCTCGCGACTCAGAGCTCAAGCATGCTCAATCAGGAGGTCGCGGTTCAGTCTGAGGCGATTGGTTTAATCGAACTCGACGGGAGGCGTCGGGATTCGATCAGCATCATGGCTGGAACGATCGGATCTGCCGCGACCCTCTTCGAAGATTCAATGGGCAAGCGTGTCGATTGGATCGGCGTGCTCAACTCGATGCCGAAGAACGAACACTCGTATATCAGGGTGTCGGAGCTCCAATGCCGCATGAACGCGATGCAGCCGGTGATGAACATCACGGGGATGTCGGTCGCGGGGCTGGAAGATTCATCTGATGCGAGCCAGAATCTGTCAACATACATCGAAGAACTCAGGAAGATCCCTCAGGTGGAAGCGATCCAGATCGGGAGTACATCCAGATCGAAGACCGAGGGTATGGCATGGGGGCTCAACTTTGTTCTCACCGTTGTGATCAAGCCGGAGGACGGCCAGTTCAGCAATCTCACTCAGTTGAGTGACGCCGGGGAGATGGTGCACCCATGATGACTCAAGAAACTCAAAAACAAACGGCTATGAAAGTCCTGCTCGCTTCCGGTCTCGCGTGCATCGCATGGATGTTCTTGGTGAAGCCAGTGATTTGGAATGTCATAGATCTCAAGGAAACCCTCGCTTCCCAAGAATATATGATTGAGAACTACCAGCAGAGAGTCGGAGATGTCGGCTCGGTCGATTCAGCCCAGGTTCAGCAGCGTTTGAGCGGGATTCTCGCTTCGATGGCCAAGGTGACCAGCGAAGGCGATTCGGGAACAGCGTTGCACTCGCTGATTAACGAAGCCGCCGGACGCAACGGGGTTTCAATGGCTCGGATTGAAACGATCAAGCAGAGCAAGATTTCCGAGCGGATCGCAGGAACCGATCAAGAGGTCAAGGGCATCAACCATCATGTTCGGCTCGAGTTTGAGGGTGAATACGGGTCGGTGATCTCGTTTATGAATGAAGTCGTGACCGGTTCGGTCCCGGTCATGTTTTCCAGTTTCCGTTTGTTACCAACAGGAACCGAGAGCGTGCGGGTCAATGCGGAGATCAACTCAGTCATGCTGACATCAATCCCATCGGACAACAGCTTCGGAGGTGCAAGTGATGAAGAATAAATCGCATTTACTCGGATACCGGATCGGTGCCATCGTGTCCCCGGTTCTCGCGGTTCTTGCATTCCAGTTCGTCCAAGGCGAGCCCGCGAGTGCATACGCGAGCATGCATGAAGTCGAGTTCCGGATGCTCCCCATCGTCCCCGAAGGCTTTGGTGAAACGGCTCAGGTTCCTGAATTGGTCAGCGGCACGACTTCGCCCTTCTGGTTCGAGGAACTCGAGGTGGTCGAGCCGACGCTCCCGAAGTATGTGCCCCCGACCGCTCAGATCGAAACACCGGATCCAACCTTCATGCTCTCGGCGGTCCTTCCCTCGGCATCCAAGTCCTACGCGGTGGTCAACGGGAAGCCGTACAGCACTGGAGACACGGTCGTTGCGGATTGGACAATCGTGAAGATCGCGGGGCAAGAGCGGTACATCATCATGGAGCATTCGAGCGGGCGACGGATACGCGTGAAGATGAATCGCTGATGGCCCCTTGATGCACTGGCCAACTCAGACTACGCTTGGATCTCCGGGCGTATAGCTCAGTTGGCTAGAGCGTTGCCGTCACATGGCAGAAGTCGTAGGTTCGAGTCCTATTACGCCCATTGAATAAAAAACGCCGCAGACCCAATGGGTTGCGGCGTTGTTCTTTTTGATCCACACGCGAGTCCTGCGCCGCTCTTTACCAGCCCAACTTTACCAGCCCAAAAGGTACCCGAAGATCAGCGGGGCGACGATGGTCGCGTCGGACTCGATCACGAACTTTGGGGTGTCGATCGCGAGTTTCTCCCAGGTGATTTTCTCGTTGGGGACCGCTCCGGAGTACGACCCGTAGCTGGTCGTGGAGTCTGAGATCTGGCAGAAGTACCCCCACAGCGGGACCTCTTCTTGAAGGTCCTGGCGGATCAAAGGCACCGCACAGATCGGGAAGTCGCCCGCGATGCCGCCACCGATCTGGAAGAACCCGATGCTGGACTTTGCGGACGCTTGCTTGTACCACTCGATGAAACTGGTCATGTACTCAATCCCGGACTTGATCCCGGTTGCGTCTGGGAGATCGCCGGACACGACATGGGACGCATAGATGTTGCCGCAGGTCGAGTCTTCCCATCCCGGGACGACGATGGGGAGGTTGCGTTCCGCGGCGGCAAGCAGCCAAGAGTTCTTGGGGTCCGCTTGATAGGAATCCTTGAGTTCACCTGAGAGCAGCATCTCATAGAAATGCTCGTGGGGCAGCTTGCGGTTCCCGGCTTTGGCATCCGCGATCCAGCGTGGGAGCAGTGTCCGCTCCATGACGCGGAACGCTTCGTCTTCCGGGATGCAGGTGTCGGTCACGCGGTTGAGGCCGCGATCCAGCAGCTTTTGTTCATCTTCAGGGGTGAGGTCGCGGTAGTTGGGGATCCGCTCGTAGTGATCGTGGGCGACGAGGTTGTAGACATCCTCCTCGAGGTTCGCACCGGTGCAGGAGATCGCGTGGACCTTGTCCTGACGGATCATCTCCGCGAGTGAACGCCCGAGCTCAGCGGTGCTCATCGCGCCGGCGAGTGACACGAGCATCTTGCCACCGCTCTGGAGGTGGGCTTCAAAGCCACGCGCACTGTCGAGGGTTGCCGCGGCGTTGAAGTGTCGGTAATGCTCTTCCATGAAGGATCGGATGGTCATCGGTGGGGTCCTCGCAATCAAAGTAATTTGGTGGGTAGTCTAGACCGATCCTTGATCCGCAAGCGTGCATTGAATCTATACTTGATCATGAACAAAGCCGCTCTATCCACATCAGTTGCCCCCACAGCAGATTCCGTGCATTCGTCTGATGGTTGGACCAGTCAGGACGGTGCCGAGTTTTATCGCGTGCACCAGTGGGGGGGCGGATATGTCGGGGTCAATGACGCGGGTCACCTGCAGCTCCAACCTGGCGGCGAATCTGGTCCCAAGGTCGATCTGCACGAGATTGTCACCGGGCTCTATGAGCGTGGGATCAACACCCCGGTCCTGCTGAGGTTCAGCGACATCATCGAGCACCGTCTCAACGCGATCAACAACGCGTTCCAAAGCGCGATCAAGGACAACGATTACAAAGGTGCTTACCAAGCGGTGTATCCGATTAAGGTGAATCAGCAGCACCAGATCGTTAACGAGATTGCGCATTACGGCCGTGGTCTTGGGTTCGGGATGGAAGTCGGTTCGAAACCCGAACTCCTCGCGGTCATGGCAATGACCACAACCAACCCGAACCAGCTTATCGTCTGCAATGGTTTCAAAGATGCGCAGTACATCGAAGCGGTGATCCTCGCGCACAAGCTCGGACGACGCATCATCCCCGTCATCGAAAACCTGCGCGAACTCGACCGGATCATCGACACCGCAAAGCGCTACGGCGTCCGTCCGACCATCGGTGCACGCGTCAAACTCGCGACCACCGGCTCGGGACGGTGGGGGTCATCAACAGGAACCAAGAGCAAGTTCGGGATGACCATCACCGAGCTGCTCCGTGCTGTGGAAACGCTCCGAGAGCACGGCATGGTGGATTGTCTTGACCTGATCCATTGCCACTCGGGATCGCAGCACCAAGACATCGGGACCATCAAATCTGCAGTGACGGAGTTGACACACACCTTTGTCCAGCTCCGCAAACTCGGAGCGAAGCTGACGTACCTGGATATCGGAGGCGGTCTGGGTGTGGACTACATGGGTGGCCGTGCTGATGCGGCATCGTCGATGAACTACACACTTGACGAGTACGCATCGGATGTGGTGTACCGCGTGGGATCGGTCTGCGATGCTGCTGATATGGAGCATCCGACGATTGTGACAGAGTGCGGACGAGCGATGGCGGCGTATTCGTCGTTGCTGGTCTTTGATGTATTGGGTTCGTCTGGACCCAGCGACATCATCAACCCGCCTGTCGAAGTTGGAACCATCAAGCACGATGCCCCGCAACCTGTCCGAGACCTCGACGCGACCCTCCAGATTGTGCAAGGCGATGCGCCGCACCTAGTCGCGAGCTACCACGATGCGATGCGCGCGAGGGACGAAGCGACAACGCTGTTCTCGCTCGGATACCTCACGATTGAAGAGTTGGCATTCGCTGAGCGGTTGTTCTGGACGATCTGTCAGCGCATCCAGATCGCGTGCCGCGGACTCGAGGTGATTCCCGATGAACTGAGCGATATCGAAGAACTCATGAGCGAGGTGTACTTCTGCAACTTCTCGATCTTCCAATCACTCCCGGACTCGTGGGCGATCGACCAGTTCTTCCCGATGATGCCGATCAGTCGATTGAACGAAAGGCCTGATCGTCGAGCGATCCTTGCGGACATCACCTGCGATTCGGATGGACAAATCAACGACTACATCAATCCCGAAGGCGGCTTGGCTCCGACCCTCCCGGTCCACAAACTCAACTCCGACGACATCTACTACATGGGTGCATTTCTCGTCGGCGCGTACCAAGAAACACTCGGCGATCTCCACAACCTCTTCGGAGACGCGCACACCGTGCATATCAAACTCGATGAGAGCGGCTGGGCGATCGATGAACTCATCCGTGGCGACACCGTCCGTCAAGTCCTCTCGTATGTGCAGTACGACGCAAGCGATCTGGCAAGAGCACTCGAGCGCGAATGCGAGCAAGGCGTCCGCGCCAAATCACTCACCGTGTCCGAAGCTCGCACGATGCGTCGTTTCTATGAATCCGGGCTCGAAGGGTACACCTACCTCGATCCCGACATCGAACTCACTTGATTGGTAATTCAAACCAACTACTGAAGGAATCCAAGTTGTCAAACTTCCTTGATATTCCCGGTGACTACAGCCATCCGGAGACATCTTCGGTGCACATCATCCCCGTGCCGTACGACATGACCTCGACCTATCGCAAAGGCGCGGATCGCGGTCCTCAAGCGATCATCGACGCGTCGGCGCAGGTGGAGTGGTTCGATATCCCGACGCGGAGTGAGCCGCACCTCAAAGGCATTCACACACAAGAAGCGGTCGCGTGTTCTGAGCCCGACCCGATCCATCTGGCGCCGATGGTTCGTGACCGCGTCGCGGCGGTGCTCGAAGCGGGCAAACTCCCTGTGGTGCTTGGCGGGGAGCATTCCGTGTCGATCGGCGCGTTTGAAGCCGCGGCAGAGAAGTTTCCGGGCAGTCTCACCATCGTCCAGATCGACGCGCATGGCGATACCCGAGAATCCTACCACGGCTCAACCCACAACCACGCATGCGTCATGGCGCGTGCCCGCGACCTCGCCCCAATCCTGCAGATCGGTATTCGAGCGATCGACAAGGTCGAAATGGATGCGATGGAGCTGAGCAGGACCTTCTTTGCCCATGACATCCTCAATGCACCAGATGACGGCTGGATGGACACGGTCACCGACCAGCTCAGCGACCATGTCTACCTGACGATCGATCTTGACGGCCTCGACCCCTCGATCCTCCCATCCACCGGCACCCCCGAGCCGGGGGGGCTGGACTGGCGGACCGTCAACACCCTGATCCGCAAAATCGCTGGGAACGCAAAGATTGTGGGGTTCGATGTGGTCGAGCTGTGTCCGACGGACCACCACGCGAGTGATTTCACCGCCGCCAAGCTGGTTCTCAGGGCGATCGCGGAGTGTCAGAAGAGTCAGGACTGAGATGGCCCCAGTTGATATGGAGCTCGGATTGGATGTAAAAACAACAAATCCCCGTCAGAAACGGGGATTGTGAAGCACGCGCGGAAGGATTCGAACCCTCAACCTCCTGATCCGTAGTCAGGTGCTCTATCCAGTTGAGCTACGCACGCATGCTCGCCTCGAGTGATCTTGGCGAGGGGTACGGTAAGCCCATATTCGGGGTTTGGCAAGTTGAATTGTGGTTCTTGCTTGATTTCTTTTACTCGATGGTGAACAATATCGACCCAGCGTGGGGTTCCCCGCTGGTTGGACTATCAAGGCAACATTGCCGAAGGATGAAGACTGTATGGCTCACTCGAACTCTGCAAAGAAGCGTATCCGTCAGAACATGAAACGCCGCGCCCTCAACCGCTGGCGTATGCGCAACATGCGTGTTGCGATCAAAGCTTTTGATGACAGTCTCTCCAATGGCGGAGACGCGGTCGCTGCGTACCGCAAAGCCGCTTCAACTGTCGACCGCACCGCTCAGAAGGGTGTCATCCACCGCAACCAAGCAGCGCGTCGCAAGAGCCGCATGAACAAGCGCCTCAAAGCACACGCCGGCTGATCAGCTTGGTGAACACTTTGAATCAATAGATGCCCGACCATACTGGTCGGGTTTTTCTATGCTTATGATCAATCCCCTTTTCCAATGTGTTTTTCAAAGTAAACTGAGAGTCCCTGCTGTCACCCATGCCACCATCGAAGCATACAACCGAGTCGATGCTCCCGAATCAATCAGGAGTCGCTCAACGGCCAACACTTGGGCGAGACAGCTACTTCGCACAATCCATGAGGCCGCTACCAATGCTGGTCTTCCTGCTCCCGATCATCCTGCTTTATGAGCTTGGATCGCTCGGGGTGTTTGGGCCGGTGAAAGACTCGCTCGAAGCACACCGGATGCTTGTCCGGTTCTTTGACCTGTTTGGTGTGGTCGGTCTGCATCTGCCGGCATTGGCATTGGTGACGATGCTGGTGATGCAACATATTTTGAGTCGAGACCCGTTGAGGTTTTCCGTGTCGGTGTGGCTCAAGATGATCACCGAGTCCGCGTTCTTGACGGGGCCGTTGATCGTGATGGTGATGGTCCTCAAACCCATCGGTGCGGGTGAACTGGTGATGCAGGGGGCGGCAATCGTCCCGGATCAATCCCAAGCAAGCCAGTTCATGCTCGCGCTCGGAGCGGGGCTGTACGAGGAGATGCTCTTTCGACTGGTGTTGATCACGATGATCCACTTTCTCATCGCTGATGTGTTTGGATTCAGCGAGACGAAGGCGTTCTTCGTCGCGATCCTGCTTTCATCAGTCGCGTTCGCGTGGTACCACGATCAGATCTTCATGCTTGATGGATCACTCAACTTTCGGATGGCCTTCTTTTACTTCCTCGCGGGGATGTATTTCGGGATTCTGTTCCTGATGCGAGGGCTGGGGATCGCGGTGGGGGTGCATCTCTTTTATGATCTCTTGGTGCTGGTGATCATCCCATCTTTTGATGGGCGCTCGAGTTGATGCGTCGATTCACCGATCGAAGTGGCAATGAATGCGTCTTCAGGGTCAATTCCCAAGGCGTATGACTTGACGGGGGATAAATGGGGAATACAGTACCCCCGTCCGATCGGCCCCATCGTCTAGCCTGGTCCAGGACACCAGGTTTTCATCCTGGTAACGCGGGTTCAAATCCCGCTGGGGTCATTCTTCCGCTTGAGTTCCGACTCTTGCGATGTGTACAGACTCTTGTGATGCGAATCCAAGAGCACCCCGAACAGTTCTAGTCGATATTTTGAAAAGACCTTTGAGGTCCGGATAGGTTGTTTTGTTATCTGGATTCGTTGAGTCTCGCGAGATAGGACGGTGCTTTAGTCTGAGCTCGTTATCCGGACCGGGGTATTTTTGCCCTGCATTTCAAATCCTGTGCTCTGGCTAAACAGCCCTCCCTCGCCCGCCGATACATGGTCTCTGGAGGTGCAGCAGATGCCCAAGTTCGATCAGTCTCATTTCTCGCTCGATATCAATAACACGGATGATCTTGAACTCATCGGGATGTTTCTTGATGAGCTTCCCAATCGCATCGAAGCGCTCCATAAAACCGCTGAGTCCTGCGATTTCTCGCAGTTGAATCGTCTGGCACATCAACTCAAAGGTGCGGCACCGAGTTTCGGGTTCGATCCCATCGGAGCGGCGGCGGCGTGTCTTGAAGATCGGATCAAGACAAGCAATATCGAGATGCTCGAACTTGATCACATCCGGTGCGAGTTTGACGCACTGGTCTCCGAATGCAACTCATACCTGAAATACATCGATTCCTGAACGCCCTCGCTTGGACACCAACTCCTACGGAATGACGCTTCGGTTATGACAAGCAATCCTCAATCTCAACTTGACCAGAATCCGGTCGTCTTGCTTGTAGACGACTCGGAGTTTGTGCATCGATTGTTGAATGCTCGATTGAAGACTGAATCCATCCAGATTGTGAGTGCTGTCAACGGCGTCGAGGGTCTCGAACTTGCCAAGAGCAACCCCCCGGCGTTGATCCTGCTGGACCTTGAGATGCCAGTGATGGACGGGTTTGAAACGCTCAGGCAGCTGATGGAAGACCCGACGACACGCAATATCCCTGTGATCGTGCTTTCTGGTCAGGACACGACCCAGGACAAAGTGACGGCCTTTGATTTGGGCGCCAGTGACTTTGTATCCAAGCCATTCGAACTGACCGAACTCCGTGCAAGACTCCGCAGCGCGCTGCGAATCTCAACGCTGCTCCGCATGCTCGAACAACGGGCCCAAATCGATGGGCTCACGGGTCTTTATAACCGTTCTCACTTTGATATGCGTTGGAACGAGGAATACGAGAGCAGCATCCGGCACGGGAAGAGTCTCACGCTCGTCATGATCGACATCGATCAGTTCAAGTCTGTCAACGACACCTTTGGCCACCCTGCCGGCGATGCCGTGATTGCTGGATTGGCCAATCTGCTCCACAAGCACTTGCGTTCGAGTGACATCGCGTGCCGGTACGGCGGCGAGGAGTTCGCCCTCATCCTGCCCGACACCACCCCAGAAGACGCCAAGGGGCTGTGCGATCGGATCCGAATCGCATGTGAAGAGATTGATTGGCCCAGACACCCCGAACGCAAGGTGACCATCTCGCTCGGGATTTCGGGTTGTATCGATGGACCAACGCTTCCAGCAATGGAGTGGATCGAGCATGTCGATTCCAATCTGTACCAAGCGAAGGAGCGGGGCCGGAACCGGATTGTCTGTGATCAAACCAAGGGCCAACTCGTTCAACTCCCCAAAGCCGGCTGAGTCTGCGGCGTGCTATGATCTTGGGAATGACCACAAACCCAAAGAACCAACCCAATCAAGAACGGCTCGAGAACCTCGAAGAATCCATCGGATACCTCGAAGTCGACAGCGGCCGCGCACGCGAGCAGTTCGATGAACTCAGCAAAGCGGTCCACGAGCTCAGCACACGCATGCAACGGCTCGAATCGCGTCTGGTCGATCTCAACAGCCGAATAGAGACCGCAGATCCCGGATTGGTCGCCCCGCCGCACAGTGCGGGTCCTGATATCACGCGCGATCCGTTGTAGTTCTCCTGCGTATACTCTCTTGATGGACATTAAACTGATTAATCGTGTTTCCCGATCCTTGCGTCCAGTGGGGGTCTTGCTCTGTGGCTTGGGAATCCTCACCGCTTCTGCGGGCTGTAATAGGGACCTCCAGAAACGCCGTGTAGAGCTCAAGGAATCCAGCGGTGCCAATCCCGATCTCGAGGAACGGTTTGGGCTGACAAGCGATGCACAGGACCCCAGCGAGCGTGATAAAGAGATGGGGTACGGGAAATGGAGACCCAAGCCCGAGCCTGAGGGGACCAGTTCGCCGACCGATCCGGCCCGCCGGAAGCCGTTTTAAGACGCAGCAAGAACCTGTAGCGTCCAGTATACTGAACACCAGCACGGATGGAGTCTCAATGACACAGCTCTCGGATCGATATGCAGAAGTGATGGAGCGGGTCGCTCAGGCGGCCCAGCGGTCTGGGAGATCGCCCGAATCGGTCTACACCATCGCGGTCACCAAGTATGCTGAGCCTGAGGATATCCGCGAGCTGATCGCGCTCGGACATCGTGATTTTGGCGAGAACCGTGTTCAGCAGCTCGCCCAGCGTGCGGGCGTAATCGACGAATGGTTCGATCGGATCCGCTCGCTGCCGCGGACCTCTTCGGATATTGAACCCATCAATGTCAATGACCCGGTCCGCTGGCACATGATCGGTCATCTCCAACGCAACAAAGCACGGAAAATCGCGGACTGCACGCGCCTGATCCATTCGGTTGATTCCCTGCGATTGGCGGAGGAACTCCAGGTTGTTGCGAACAAAATCGACCGGGTGATTGATGTGCTGGTCCAGGTCAATGTCTCAGGCGAGGAATCCAAAACTGGATTGCCAATCGCGGCGTTGGGCGCAATCGCAGAACAAATCGACACCATGATCAATGTCCGCGTTCGCGGGCTGATGACCATGGCCCCGATCACCGACGACCCAGAATCCTCGCGACAGCACTTCGCCCGCTGCAAGGAAATCTACGACGATCTGGTCAAAGCCGGCGTCGGAGAAGAGCATTTTAATCTGCTCTCGATGGGGATGTCGGGTGATTTTGAGGTCGCGATCGAAGAGGGCGCGAACCTCGTTCGCGTCGGCACCGCGATCTTCGGCGAGAATCTCAACGAGGAATCGCTTGAGCACGCTTCAGATTCAGCAATTTCATAAAGATCGAGGGTAGCACCCAGCGTCAGCCGTTGGCTGAGTACTGATTCGCAAGCATCGCCAGAGCCCCGTTGGGTTTCCGGATCTGGATCATCTGCGCTTGCAGATTCCGTCCCGGACACGCGGTGCTGCGGAGTT
>Ga0209345_10002029_pt1 | contig 23199 bp, 18 predicted proteins | sample Cruoilmetagenom7_FD_187294 | JGI IMG/M metagenome (GOLD analysis project Ga0209345, IMG submission 187294) | Oil polluted marine microbial communities from Coal Oil Point, Santa Barbara, California, USA - Sample 7 (SPAdes) (version 2) | ecosystem: Environmental > Aquatic > Marine > Oil seeps ...
CCCATGCCTGATCCGGGCTAGCCCGGATCAGGCATGGGCTCTGGCAGCCTGGAAATTCATCCGCTTGCGATATTCACCGGGTGAAATATTGGCCCAACGTTTAAAGGCATGGTAAAAATTAGTGGGTTCAGAAAATCCAAGGTGAGCAGCAATTTCATCCATGGTGATGGTAGGGTCTTCAAGATACTGTTGGGCCAGATCAAAACGTACCCGTTCCCTTAGCATAATATAAGACGTGTTTTCTTTTTTAAGTCGGCGTTGCAATGTGCGAGTCGTGATATTAAGTTTCTGAGCAACTTCTTCCATGGATAACATGCCATGACCAATATTTTCAAATAAATAGCTAGTAACCTGTTTTTCAAGACTTTTGTGAGAATGAAGATTAATCAGTTGTTTCTCAGCCTGAATTCTCAGATTTTTATGTAATGGAGGGTAAGCGCCCAATAGGGGTGCATCCATAGTGACCGTTTGAAATATTAATGCACTCTGGGATTGGTTAAAAGCAATGTTAGTGTTAAAGATCTCTGAGTACAGATGCCTATATTCAGGAGCAGGATGAGTAAACTCGGCTCTTACCAGTTTAAAACCTTTTTCAGTTAAAGATAGGGCAATTTTGTAGATGCCAGCTAAAAACATTTCGCTGTAAAGAGGCTTCATCATTAGCGGAACAGGATTAATGGGGGAGTAAATCACCGAGGTTTCATGGTTATGTTCTTCAAGTCGAAAGTCCATGAAAGGGTGTACCAGCTCTCTAAAGCGCTGAAAATCAAGCAGGGCCTCGCGAATGGAGCCGGATGTCGCTATCACCGAGCCCACAAGATCAAGGGTGTCAAAACGTGCCACATTTCCAATGTATAAGCCAAAAGCAGGATTACCAGTGGCTCGGCCACAAGCGGCATATAAAGAATCAAGTTTTTCAAGGGTGATGGTCGCGTTGGGATCGCCTACCTGCTCTAGTCCAATGCCTACTTCCTGTAGTAATTCATCTGCGCTGACACCGTGTTTGATGGCTAGATTTATTAACCCTGGGATAATGACAGTATTGATGGTTACACTGTGCTGTTCCATGATGTATACCTATGAACATATTGGCCGGGTAAAGGTCCTTGGAGCCGAGATTATTATTTTATTTTTATGTCTGCTATTAAAAGCCCATGCATTTTTTGTTTTTAGGCGACATTTCAACATGTGATCTACCTAACATAACGCAGTAATTACAACTAAACAACAAAAAAAAAACCTTTTTTGTAAGATTGTGATTTTTTTTCAGAAGTAAGCGGTATAACTATATGATATTTAAGTAGTAATAATCATTATAAATGATAATAGGACATAGTAAATTTAAAAAGTCCTCTGATATTACTTCGGCTTTCAGTCGTTTTTCACTGGTTTTGATTAATCTATATTCAGAATATGTGCAAGATGAGAGTGTCATAAAGTTACAGGGTAAGGCGTTTTTAGTGAGTATATAATGCCTTCAAGACCATAGGCTTAATAAACGAAGTTAGGCCATGAAAGTCCACATAAACCACTGACTTGTTAGAAAGCGCCTCCCCGGGCGACAGCACCCAAAGCATTCGCTGCGCTCACGGGGCAGGCTCCACCCAAAGCATTCGCTGCGCTCACGGGGCAGGCTCCACCCAAAGCACTTGCTGCGCTTAAGAGGTCTGCTCCAGGCGTTTTAGGCTATACTTGGGTGCGCCTGGACAAATTTAAATCCGCACATCACCTTTATGATGATAGCCCGCCTAACGACATGTTTTGGGAAATATGCGACTTTGAAATTCCCCATGCGCAGAAATTGATAACATTTTTAATCGCGCGCAATTGCGTTTTTCGGATATTAAATTCAGACTAAAGGAAGACTCTTGCAAAATAAAAGTAATAAAAGCCTGGCCAGGCTTTTACCCGCCTTACATTTTCTCAGACCTTACCTTGGACGTATTTTTCTAGCCATGATCGCATTGTTGTTTACTGCCGCGGTAATGTTGTCAATTGGCCAGGGCGTGCGCCTGTTAATCGATCAGGGCTTTACTACGGGTTCTCCTGAGCAGCTAAAGAAATCCTTACTGGGCTTTGGAGTTTTGGTCGTGGCTTTGGCATCAGGAACATTTATGCGTTTTTATCTTGTGACCTGGATTGGCGAACGCGTTATTACCGATATTCGGCGAGCGGTCTTTGATCATGTAGTTGACCTTCATCCGGCTTTTTTTGAAACTAATCTAAGTGGTGAAATACAGGGAAGGATTACGACCGATACCACATTGCTTCAAACAGTAATTGGCTCGTCGGTATCGATAGCCTTACGAAATATCATCATGTTTTTTGGTGGAATTATTTTACTTTTTATTACCAATGCCAAATTAACGGGCATTGTTTTACTGGTTGTGCCTTTAACGATTGGACCGATTATGTTTTTTGGGCGCCTGGTGAGGCGTTTGTCCAGAAGTAGTCAGGATAAAGTGGCTAATGTCGGTACTTATGTTGGTGAAACCCTGCAAAACATTAAAACTGTTCAGGCATTTAATCATCAGGAATACGATAAAGAGATGTTTGCAAACCACGCGGAAGGTGCATTTGATGTTGCAGTCAAACGTATTCGTTATCGTGCGATTTTGATTACGGTTGTTATGGTTTTGTTAATGGGATCTATTGGCGGAATGCTCTGGGTGGGCGGTACGGATGTCATGGCCGGCGATATTACCACAGGAGAGCTGGCTGCTTTTGGTTTTTATGCCATGCTAGTAGCTGTCTCGGTTGCTGTAATAAGTGAAGTGTATGGCGAATTGCAGCGAGCCGCTGGTGCGACGGAACGCTTGATGGAATTATTACAGGCTGAAAGTGTCATATTTGATAATGGAAATATGCATTTTCAGATGACGGATGTAAAAGGTGTTTTAAAATTAAATCAACTTGGTTTTCATTACGAGTCCAGACCAGATCACCAGGCGCTGGATGATATTTCACTGACAATTCCTTCCGGAGGCCATATTGCTATTGTCGGGCCTTCGGGTGCGGGTAAATCTACCTTGTTTGATTTAATTCTGAGGTTTTATGATCCTCAAAATGGCAGCATAGAACTCGATGGCATTGAAATTCGTGATATTCCCTTGAAAGAGTTGCGCGAAAATATTGGCATAGTGCCGCAATCGCCCGCATTGTTTACCACTACCGTGAGCGAAAATATTCGTTATGGTCGACCCGATGCCAGCGAGGAAGAAGTTAAAGCCGCAGCTAAAGCTGCTTATGCTGATGAATTTATTGAACGCTTGCCTGATGGTTACGATAGTTTTGTAGGCGAGTCTGGCGTCAGGCTATCCGGAGGCCAGCGTCAACGTATCGCTATAGCCAGAGCCGTGTTAAAAAACCCCAGAGTTTTATTGCTTGATGAAGCTACCAGCGCTTTAGATGCAGAAAGTGAACATGTGGTTCAAAAGGCTCTGACCCAGCTAATGAAAAATCGTACAACTTTAGTGATTGCCCATCGCCTGGCCACGGTAGTTCATGCCGACAAAATTATTGTATTAGATAATGGGAAAATTGTGGGTTCCGGAACCCACCGGGCTTTGATCCAGTCTAATGCCCTGTATGCCCGCCTTGCAAAATTACAATTTAGTGATGCTGATAAATTTGCCAAATTTGGTGGTGATTCCTTTCATGAAATTGAGAGCAAGACTGTTTAAGTTTAACCTGGAAATCGTAGTTGAACTCGCTTGAGAGTGCGTTCGTAGGTTGAAACGTTAGAAACAATGAACGTTTATCACGCCCTCAATATTGCGTAATGCAACTAGAACATTTTCATCTGGTTTGGTGTCAATATCAATCAGGTTGTAAGCCACAGCCTCCCGACTTTTGTTCAGCATGTCGATAATGTTCAGGTTGTTATCGGCGAGTACTGATAAAACCTGTCCAAGCATTTTAGGCACATTTTTGTTAGCCAGGCCTATACGGAAGCCTTCCGTTCGCTCCAGCATGACACTGGGAAAATTAACAGAATTTTTAATGTTGCCATTTTCAAGAAAATCCTTGAGTTGGTCTGCGGCCATCACGGCACAATTTTCTTCGGCTTCTTTGGTGCTGGCACCAATGTGTGGCATCAATATCGCATCATCTCGACCTATCAGTGTGGGCGTTGGAAAATCAGCTATATAAAGGCCAAGTTGAGCACTTTCCAGAGATTCTTTAACGGCCAGATCATCAACAATGCCCTCTCGAGCAAAGTTGATCAAACGGACTCCGGGTTTAGCATATTGTAAGGTATCGGAGTTAATAAGATGACGTGTGCTGTCCAGTAAAGGCAGGTGCAAGGTGACGTAGTCTGATTTTGTCAGCAAGGACTGCAGGTTATCCATTTTCTCGACCTTACTGGATAAACGCCACGCGGCTTCCACTGACAGGGCGGGATCATAACCCAGAACTTTCATCCCTAAACCAAGGGCCATATCGGCTACCATTGAGCCAATGGCACCCAGTCCAACAATACCCAAAGTTTTGCCTTTTATTTCCTGTCCTTTAAATTGCTTTTTTTCTTTTTCAAGCGCAGCGTTCAAGGTATCGTTGGCTTGAGAGGTATCTAGGCCGTTGACGTAAGACACGCCATTAATAATACCTCTTGATGACAATAGCAGGGCTGTTAATACCAGTTCTTTAACGGCATTGGCATTGGCACCAGGGGTATTAAACACAGGTATGCCCCGATCTGTGCACGCCTCAATGGGGATATTATTGGTGCCTGCTCCAGCTCTTCCAATAGCGCGAACGGAATTGGAAATTTCTGATTCTGCCAATTTATGGCTACGCAACAATAAAGCATCCGGGTGCCCCAGATCACTGGCCACCTCATAGTCTTCCCGGTTGAAGCGTTCCAGGCCTTTGACGGATATATTATTGAACGTTGCTATCTTAAGCATCGGATTTTACCTTTTGACCATTGTAAACTGTGTATTAATTGCCGGCGGCATAGACTAAAAGCCCCGAGGATATTTGTAAATGCCTTATGAGAAAAATAATCTCGCTTTTAATCAGGGAGCCGATGTAAATAAGGGTTTACTGAAATCACTTACTCTCTTTTGTGTGATCAGAAAAGTTTAAAAAATTAAAGTATATCAAAGGCTTGGAAAGGATTTTATGATCAGGTAATGGCTTTCAGGACTGATTCTTGTTACCTTTAACGTCTTTAGCATCCTTTTCGACATTCTGGCACATGGCCAGGGCAGGTTGATCAAATTGAGGTTTGCCAATAATTTTAGCAGGCACTCCAACCACGGTGACATGGGGCGGCACATCATGAAGAACAACGCTGCCCGCACCGACTTTTACACCTTCACCAATTTCTACATTGCCGAGTATTTTTGCTCCTGCAGCAACCAGAACTCCGGATCTTATTTTGGGGTGGCGGTCACCGGCGTCTTTGCCGGTGCCTCCCAAAGTAACGGATTGCATAATTGAAACATTGTCTTCTACAACAGCGGTTTCGCCAATAACAATGCCCGTAGCATGGTCAATCATAATCCCCTTACCAATTTTAGCCGCGGGGTGAATATCAACACCAAAGACCTCTGAAATTCGGTTTTGCAGGAATAACGCTAAGGTATGGCGATTTTCCTGCCATAACCAGTGTGCTATACGATAGCATTGCAGGGCATGAAAGCCTTTAAAGTACAGGAAAGGGGTGGAAAATTCACTACAGGCTGGGTCGCGCTCAACCACTGCCTTAATGTCACAACGTAAGGCAGCGAGAATGTCTGGATCCACTCTTAATGCTTGCTCAATGATTTCACGAATAACAATGGCGGGTACGGTGGGGCTGTCCAGTTTGTTTGATAGATGAAAACTCAGAGCAGAGGCAAAAGTAAAATGATTGAGTATGGTTGAATGAAAAAAACTGGCAAGAAATGGTTCTTCCTGAACCATCTCACGAGCCTCGTCATGTATTGATTGCCATAGCTCGTCAGCTATTTTTATCTTTGACGAATTGGAATCAGCAACGCTGGTCATTTCTCACCTTTTTTAAAAAATTCTCATAATCCACGATTTTTTGGTTATTAGCCAATATTTAGGCCTGTATTCTACTAAAATATTACCAATCTTTCGAGTCATAGGGCTCAGTAGAGATTTTCTGTATCAGTAAAATTATTACTTCATTAAGTCTGGCCGATTCAGCCCTGGCCAAATGATACCCCACCGGATTTTAAATACAGACGCTCCTGCTCGCTGGACTCCCGGTTCAATATGTCATTTCGATGGGGGAATCTACCAAATTCGGCAATAATATCGCGATGTTTGACAGCAAAATCACGGGAAAATGACATATGGCTTAACATTTCCGGGGTGCTAGTCGAAACAAGGTTGTTGAACAATTCAACACAGGTATTTTGGTCTTCAATTCGTTCGCTGTGTTCAAGAGGCATAAAAAAGAATGTCTGATGAACGGGGTGTAGTTCCCTGTATTGTTTGTTTTCGAGTCCTTCCAGGCATAGTGCAAGCGCAAAAGAATCGTAAGCAAAGGCATCAGATGTTCCACGAAAAATATTTCTTGGGAACTGGTCGGTCAGAATAATAAGCGCCAGTCTGCCTGAAGGCGTATTTCCCCAGTTACATAAATCTTTATTTCTTGCCTTTAACAATAAAGGTTTAAATTTTTTTGAAATTTCCAAATCCGTATCTGGATCAAATCCGAACCATAAAGCGCCTTTTTGTTTCCAGTAATTAGCATCCAGGCTGGTTGCATCTTCGCCAAACCAGAAGTCTAATATCAGGCTTACATCATTCATTGAAATATCCTTTTTGGCTTGTCATTAGCTAAGGCAAATTGAAATAGTTCCTGAAGCTACACCAGGCTTTGCTAAGAACAAAATCAAGCCCCACAGCACTTTTTATACTTTTTATCGCTACCGCAAGGGCACAGGTCATTTCTACCAATATTACCTTTGGATAAATCGAGATCACCTTTATTGTACACAAAATACCATCTCTCATTTTCTTTTCTAAAATTGGCATTTTCTTTATGGTGTTTTATTTTGTCATTATTTTTGTAATGTGCAACAAAAGCCACTTTGCCATATTGATCAGACTTTTGGCCATCCGGTGAGCTTGCAATGGTTAGCCCGAGCCAATCGGCTTTTTCGGCCCACTCTCTCATGCTTCGGGCATCTATGAATGCCCGTTGAGTGGGTAAAGTACTATCAACCAAGTAGTCAATTAGGACTAAAACATAAGCGCTATAACGTGAGCGCATTAGTTTTTCAGCCGTATCGGGTGTATTAATACCCTGGTGGAAGGGTTGGCAGCATGATGAATAAATCGCTCCGTTTGGTTCCTGGCAAGGGCATAGTTGGGAATCCAGTTGAGTCATTTTTAGAAAAGCCCTTCAATTATGGGGGAATGGTTGGCGGATATGGCCACTATACTTTATGATTAAAGTTAAAGTCGAGTTGCTTATTGCTTGAATTTAAATCGATCAACCCGAAGCTCAGATCAGGTTTGAGCAGCAAAAAACATACAAAAACGAAAAGAAGAGTATTTATCATTGCCTCAATCACAAACGCTTTATTGGCATGACTACGAAACCTTTGGCACTGATCCGCAAAGGGACAGGCCCTCGCAATTTGCTGGTCTGAGAACCGATCTGGATTTGAATATCATTTCTGAGCCACTGGTGATTTACTGCCAGCCCTCTGCAGACACTTTGCCACAACCGGAAGCCTGCCTGATTACAGGCATTACCCCGCAGATAGCCATGGAAAAGGGGGTGCCTGAATTTGAGTTTATAGACCAGATTCATCAACAATTATCCTTGTCTGATACCTGCAGTCTTGGTTATAACACCTTACGTTTTGATGATGAAATAACCAGAAATGTTTTATATAGAAATTTTTATGACCCCTATGCAAGGGAGTGGCAAAATGGGAATTCTCGCTGGGACATTATTGATTTAACCCGAATGACCTTTGCGCTAAGGCCTGATGGAATACAGTGGCCTCGATATGACAGTGGAGATGCCTGTTTCAAACTGGAAAAGCTCACTGAAGCAAATGATATAGGGCACGAGTCTGCCCATGATGCTTTGTCTGACGTGAAGGCCACTATTGAGTGGGCCAGGTTGATTAAAAACAAACAACCCCGGCTCTATGAATACCTGTTTAATTTACGTAATAAACATCAGGTTGCGAAATTATTGAACGTGATGAATCCAAAACCATTGGTTCATGTGTCATCAAAATATCCTGCAAAACGCTATTCCAGCGCAGTGATTTTGCCTTTAATTACAGACCCTAAAAACAATAATGCCATTGTTGTGTTTGACCTAATGCAAGATGCTGAACTTCTTCTGGATCTGGGTGTTGATGAAATAAAGCAGCGAGTATTTACCTCTGCTGATGAATTGCCTGAAGGCATGGATAGAATTGCTTTAAAAACCGTACACATTAATAAATGCCCGGCTTTGTCTCCGATTAAAACCTTGAGATTGGAAGATCAGGACAGATTGGGTATTGATTTAAGCATATGTGAAAAAAACAGAAATAAACTTTTGAATAATAAAAACTTGAAAAGCAAGATTTTTCAGGTTTTTGAAAAACACGATTACGAAGCAATAAAAGATCCTGATTTAATGATCTATAGCGGTGGTTTTTTCAACAACAATGACAAAGTTAAAATTTCAGAAGTAAGGTCAAGCACCGCAGAGCAGTTGGTCAATAAAGATTTTGGTTTTCAGGACTCTCGTCTTGAAGAAATGCTTTTTCGTTATCGGGCAAGAAATTTCCCCTATAGTCTGAATGAAGAAGAATCCTTGTTATGGAAAAGCTATTGTCAAAAAAAATTAACTTCAGAAGTGGGTGGTGGATCAATTACCTTAAAAGAATTTGAAAATAAACTAGAGGTTTTAGTTGAAGAATTAGCGGTTAATAAAAAAGCTAATAAAGAATTAATTGATAATAAGTTAAAAATTCTCAAAGAATTGAAAGATTACAAAGATAAATTAAAACAACAGTTTCAGTTATAGGCGCTCCAATAAAGTTGAAAGTTAAAAACCCCAACTCAGTAGCCATGTAAGCCAAAAAACTATGAATGTTTTAAAAGAATCCACAGAGTTAGCGAGCTTAAAACCCCTGGAGCAAGATATTCACCTCTTAGGTGATATTTTGCTGGATGTAGTTCGGGAGCATGAAGCTGAATCAAGCCTGAATATTATTAATGAAATTCGTCAAAATGTTCATCACTCTGAATTGGGTAAGTCAACGGACAAAGAGGCTTTAAAAAAAATACTGAGGGAAATGGGTGATGAAAGCATGTTGCCCGTTGCCCGATATTTTGGCCACTATCTGAACCTGGCGAATATTGCCGAGCAGCAGCACAGAGTAAGACGCTTACGAGAATACAAGCAAAAAGATAATTCTATCGTTAAACGAAAATCTTTTGATCATATTATTGATAAGCTTCTGGAGGAGGGCCTTGAAAAAGAAGAGATATTAAATTCAGTTAACAATCTTTCCATTGAGTTGGTGTTAACGGCTCATCCTACTGAAATATCCCGCCGCACTATAAGTTTAAAGCACGATAAAATTGCCCAATATCTAAATAGATTTGAACGGGTAAATCTGAGTGAGTACGAACAATATTTATTAAAAGATGATTTGCAACAGGAAATTACTTCTCTGTGGTGTACCGATGAAATTCGGCATCATAAACCTACGCCTGTTGATGAAGCCAAATGGGGTATAACGGCTATTGAGCAAACCTTATGGGAAACAGTGCCTGATTTTTTACGAGAAATTGATCATGTCCTGTATGAAAAATTGAAAATGAGATTGCCCGTGGATACCAACCCGATACACTTTGCTTCATGGATGGGGGGTGATCGAGATGGTAATCCGAATGTTACAGCAGATATAACCAATGAAGTCTGTTGGCTCTCGCGATGGGAAGCAGCTGAATTATACCGGAATGATATTCATCAATTACGAGCAGAGCTTTCCATGTCGGAATGTAATGATGAGTTACGTAGTTTGGTTGGAGGTCATCCAGAACCCTATCGTAAGTTGTTAAGAGAGGTTCGTGATCGACTTGAATTAACGCGGGAGTGGCTTGAAGCGAGGTTGAAAGGGCAGGTAAATGATCATAGCAATATCTATAAAGACGCTGAAGAACTCAAAGAACCTTTGTTAGTATGCTACCGATCATTGATTGATTGTGGCATGCAGCGCATAGCTGAAGGTAAGCTCACTGATATTATTCGTCGAGTTTCCAGTTTTGGTATTCACCTGATGCCACTGGATTTACGCCAGGAATCCACTCGCCATGGACAAGTGCTTGATGCGGCCACCCGATATATTGGCATGGGAAAATATTTGAACTGGAGTGAAGAGCAAAAACAAAAATTTTTAGTTAAAGAGCTATCTTCTGGCAGGCCTTTAATACCGAGAGGTTTTTTTAAAAAAAATCTGGATCAAAGCTGGTGCGAGGAAATCAGCCAGCAGGCCGACTACCGCATTGAAGATGTATATGAGGTATTAGAAACTTTACAGATTATACCTCAGCACCCCAGAGATAGTTTTAGTTCCTATATCATTTCCATGGCTCACTCAGCCTCTGATGTCCTGGCCGTGCTCTTGCTACAAAAAGATGTGGGTATAAGCACACCTTTGCCCACCATGCCTCTGTTTGAAACTCTGGACGACCTGAATAATGCAGCAAGTACTATCGATTGTTTGTTAAATATTGATGAGTATAAAAAAATTATTTCGGGTGTTCAGCCGGTCATGATTGGTTATTCTGATTCAGCAAAAGATGCCGGTTTTCTTGCTGCATCATGGGCCCAGTACCGAGCTCAGGAGGAGCTCATTAAGGTATGTGAAAAACATGGTGTGAGTCTACGTTTGTTTCATGGTCGAGGTGGTTCAATGAGTCGCGGAGGTGGGTCAGCCCACGAAGCATTACTTTCCCAGCCACCCGGGGCTGTAAAAGGATTTATACGCATAACTGAGCAGGGTGAGATGATTCGATTTAAATTTGGCTTGCCCGGAATTGCATTACGCACTTTGGAATTGTATACAAGTGCCACTCTGGAAGCGACCTTGTTACCGCCACCAGAACCAGAAAAGCAATGGCGAACTTTAATGGATAGCATTACCACAAGGTCTGTCTCAGCTTATCGTCAGGTAATTAAGGATGAAAAATTTTTAAATTATTTTTATACGGCTACTCCTCAGCAGGAACTTGAACATCTTTCCTTAGGCAGTCGGCCTTCGCGACGCAAGATCAGTACGGGTCTGGATGGTTTAAGGGCCATTCCCTGGGTTTTCGCCTGGACTCAATCCCGCTTGCTGGTTTCAGCCTGGTTAGGAACAGATGAAGCTCTGGAGCAAGTTGCTGAAAATAAGCAGAATGAACTGATTAAGGAAATGATAGATAAATGGCCCTACTTTGCCACAGTGATCGATATGCTGGAAATGGTATTGGCAAAAACTGAATCATCCGTTTCAGAATTTTATGAGCTAAAATTGGGTGATGAATCCTCGATAAAAGTTGGAGAAGAATTGCGTAATCGGTTAACGGTAGTGATAGCTGCAGTGATTAAGATCAAGCAATGTAATCAACTACTGGATAACACACCAGTGATTCAGTATTCAATAAAACACCGTAATCCTTCGGTTATTCCCTTGCATTTTTTACAGGCTGAAATTATGCATAGAATTCGGAAAGAAGAAAATAGTAGTAACGATAGTCTTGAGCAAGCATTGAAAACAACCATAGCAGGTATTGCTGCAGGAATGAGAAATACAGGCTGATAAATATGGTAAGAATCAAAAGGCTAAAACAACAATGATTAAATTAGTATCTTTTGTTCATTTAGGTGCTGCCGAGGCACTGGTTGATTGTCTTAATGTTAAAGACATATCTGCAAATATTAGTGAAGGTGGTAATGGTTATCTTGTCTATATAGATAAAGTAGATGATTTTTTACCGGCACGTAAAATAGTTTTAAATTTTTTGCGTGACCCTGATCATAATAAATATCGGCTTGCATTTTGGGAATCTGTCGAAAATCAGGGTATTGGAGATTCTCATGTTATTCCAAATTTTTCATTGAAATCGGTATTGGGTCGTGTACGGTTTTTTACCTCTCTGATCATTATTGCCTGTATAAGTGCTTACTTTTTAATGGATGGCGAGGGTGCTGAAAAAATATTGAGTCTGCTTGGATTTCCAGATTTTAATCAGCCACTGGAGCGGGGTTTTGGTTTTAATTTAATAAAACTATTCACGCCTGTTTTCTTGCATTTTTCAGTACCCCATTTGATTTTTAATTTAATGTGGTGGTGGTACTTAGGAGGGCAAATAGAAAAAAATCAGTCCAGTGTTCATCTTATAATAATAATGTTAACCATAGGAGTGATTTCAAATATTGCCCAGTATCTGGCATCAGGACCTGATTTTGGAGGTTTATCGGGAATCATTTATGGGGTACTGGCCTATTGCTGGATTTTGGGGAAAATTCGTCCCCAGAGTGGTTTCTTCTTATCTGATATGCTGTTTATTTTTATGGTGATATGGTTGATAATCGGCTACGTCGGATTCTCGGATCCAGTCATGGGTAAAATGGCTAACACGGTACATTTAAGTGGGCTGCTTTCTGGATTGTTGTTGGGTTTAATTTTTTCCCTCAAGAAAAAATTCGTATAAATTTTTTAAATTCCTTCGGTCATTCCCTTGCATTTCTGCAAGTGAAAATTAAGCATAGGATTTAACCTGGGAAACACAATAGGCGCGAAAAAGATATGTAAGATACTGTTGGAGCATTGACTTTCGTGATCCAACTGCGTTTTTTAGGTTAAATATAGAGATTTCACCTGTTGAGTGAGCCCGCCTCCTCACTCGATAGCACGCTTGTTGGATCCGCTAACTTCACAAAAAAAGCTCGAAATAGCTGGCGAGCCTGGTACAAACTGTCTTTTCGCGTAAAGGCAACAAACCCAGCAATCATGCCGGCTACAAAGTAAAATGTAGCGTATTCATGAAATATCCGGGCTAGAGTCTGCCCCGGGAAGCGTGTTGGGTATTATTCACTTTTTTTACTGTATTTCGAACCCTATAAACGCACTCTCAAGCAAGTCCAACTTCGGTTTCCAGGATAATGATGATTGAATTAATGTCCATCGATAATTTGCGAGCTGCCCAGGCTCTGACCGATTATCTCAATACCCAAAATGTGCCAGCAACAGTGAGTAAGCAGGGTAGTGTATATCTCGTGAGTATTGTGAATGCTAAGGATCATGATAAAGCGATGAGTATTGTAAAAGAGTTTTCACAAGACCCTAACAATGAGAAATTTCGCCTGGCATCATGGGAATCTACCAGCGATCATTATTTTGAAAATAATCAATATGCTTCGGGTTCATTGTTAGACGAAATTTTCAGCCGTTCGGGCATTGTTACCATTTCGATTACGGTTATTTGTGTTGGACTATACGCTTTAATGGCATTCCAGGACGCTGAAAGAATATTCGCTCTGCTAAGTTTTCCGGATTTAAGTGCTTCGCAGGGTATGAATTTTCAAGTATGGAAATTATTGACACCTGTTTTTTTGCATTTTTCAGTTCCTCACTTAATTTTTAATTTAATGTGGTGGTGGGTCTATGGAGGACAAATAGAAAAAAACCAGTCAGGTATTCAATTAGTAATGTTGGCAGTCAGTATTGGGGTGATTTCCAATACCGCACAATATTATACATCAGGACCTAACTTTGGTGGCTTGTCTGGTGTGGTTTATGGAATATTGGCCTATTGTTGGGTCTGGGGGAAAATAAGACCTCAGGATGGTTTCTTCTTCCCCAACTCACTATTTAATTTTATGATGATCTGGCTGCTAATAGGGTATACAGGACTCCTGGATTCCTTAATGGGGAAGATGGCGAATTCAGCACACCTGGGTGGCCTGCTTTCTGGATTGCTGCTGGGTTTTGTATTTGCTAGCAGAAAACGTTTTATCTAAAGGGCACCTCTTAAAGGGCACCTCTAAAATGCATTTTCTCCGCGATGGCAGCGTCACACGTTTTTTGCGCCTGCAAAACTGGCATACCGTTCATCCTGTACATAAGCTCAGTGCTCGAATCCTCATGCATGTCTTATACACTGCGGTTCGACCTACGGGGTTTTCTTGCTCTCACGATAAAATTATTATTAGAGCAGCCCTAAATGTATAGAATTCCTTTGCTTGCTATCTGGTTGTATAACATTTTGTATAATTTAATAAGGTATATGCTATAAGTAGCCGTTGTTAAGGGCTTTTTTAAAATGATTATAAGTCACTTTTTTACTTTTAAATCAAATCTATGGCCGATGATTATTACGCTGAATATTTCTTTTCTTCATCAGAAGAATGCTCACAGTTAAATCGAGAACTTCTCAACAAATTTATATAATGCTTGGTGACCTGCTACGCAGATTGCCTTGTAATCAATTGTAAACAATCTGTAATAAACTATTATTATAATAACTATTGTCTAAAGCCGAAAATACAGTTGGTAAATGCTTCTTTAAGCCTGGAGAGATTTATGAATTACCGCAGTCAAAAAAATCTGATTTCTCTCTTTATATCATCCATTTTGTTATTCAACTTATCGGGTTGTGGTAATGTGAGTGATAGTTCAAATGATATAAGTGGATCTGGTTCTAGTTCAGATGATTTTGCAGATCATTCATCTGTTGCTGGTTCAACTAAATCTACGGATGTTTCTGGAGTTGTGAGTGGGGGACTGGTTTCAAATGCCCTGGTCTTCATTTTAGCTACAGATAGTCAGGGCATACCTAATCTGTCCCTGGGGTCCACCTATACCAATAGTGACGGGTCTTATACTGCACGTATTCCTGCGGAATATTCTGGAGCAATAGAAGTTTTGGTCAGGGCTAATAATAACCGTGAGTCAATTCCAACCATGGTATGCGATGCGTTGCCCGATTGTGGCACCGCACCATTGTCAGGGCCGTATGATATTAATAATAATGGCAAAATAGATTTTGGAGAACTATTTGAGTTGCCGGTTAATTTTGAAATGCGAGCAGTGTCCTTCATTGAATCAGATAATGATCTCATCAATCTGAGCGTGACACCAATGTCAAATCTTGCTGCTATATTTGCAGAACAATTTCCGCTTGGACTTGATAATCTTTCAATAAATAATGCAAATGCTTTGGTCGCAACTTTATTAGGTATTAACTCTGATTTTATTTCTTCAGCGCCTGCAGACATTACAGGTAGTCTGACTGATGTGGATTTCGAAAATATTGTTAATGGTATTTGGGCTGGTGCTTTCCTGGCTATGGCCAATAATGTTAATGAAGTTGATTATGTTTTCAGAAATATTTCAAACAATTTTGTGATTAACAATGGACAATGGTTATTATCCAGCGAAAATGAAAGCGAATTAACCTTTGCTGTTCTGCTTCTGAAAGCGATAAAAATCACAGAAGCATTGATAGATCAAAATGAAGGCTTACCTGAATTTAAAAGTTATTTGCTAAATAAATTGGCACTTGCATTTGCTTCTTCAGACGAGTTTTCCAGTAACGAAGTGAGCCCAGGGCTTGGATTAGAACCTCAAGCTAAAGTGGATTTATTCCTGGACGATGTGGAGTTACTAAGTGGTATCCTGAATTTAAGTGACCTGGATACATTTGGTTTTTCCAGTCAAGTTTTATCAGTACAGGAAGCTATGCTTTCAGATAAAATCAGTTCAGCCTTACTGGCAACCGGTAAATATGCATTAGTGCTATCTGTTATTCCCGATTTTGCTAACGATGAAGAAGTTTTGCCTTACGGCTGTACTTTTTTAACGGGTTTCGCGGGTTCAATATGTAAAAGTATTGCTGATGAATATACACTTGCGGAAATTTGTGAAGATGATATTAGATTTTATGGGATTGATCTCTGCAGCATGATACAACCCTATATGATAGTTGAAATTCCTACACTTGAGGAAGAGATAACGGCGGCTTTTAATATACTAACCCGTGAGTTAGTAGTGTCAGGCAATATTAATGATCAAGATGTAAGTCTGCTTTTTACTGCTCCAGAACTGTATAGCGGTGAAGATATTATTGCATTGGTAGAAGGAGAAATATCCAATGGTGTTGAGACCTTTAATGTGCAAGGTCAATTTGAAATTGATATATCTTCTGGTGAAATGTCACTAAGTGAAATAGCAAACCTTTCAAGTGAGCAATTAAGTGGATTTTTAATATTGGCAAACGACGGGAATACCGTGACTATTTCATTTGGACAAACATCAACTTATTCCATTGGTTTCGATACTATGCTCGATAATAATGAAATGGCTCAAATACTTGTCATGGGCAGATTGGATGGTTTCGAACCAATACCTGAATCCATGAATATAGAATACAGTGGACGTTTACTGGAAATTACCAAAAATTCAGACGAATCTATACTAAATATAAACAATCAGGATGGTGTAGTAACAGAGCTTTACCTGGATTTAGTAGGCGATGGCCAACAGGGTGCAATTTTTATCGACAATGTTCTTTATTCTGAAGTAATACGTGAAGGTGACCTTTTCACTGCCTTTGGCTTGAACAATGAAAGTGTTAATATCAGTCAGTTGTTTCAGTAAAAGCACGTCTAATAATTGCGATAAGCAACTGCCGTATCGTAATCTGAATTTTAATCTTCAATTCTGCCACACGGTGTAGTGTGTAATGGAAGCTTTGCTTCACATCGGCTAAGCTATGGGCCTAATATAATTAAAATCTGGCCATAGAATGAATTTCAACCTATCTGAAGAACAAGAGGCCTTTCAACAAACGGCACAAACCTTTGCCGAAAACGAATTGGCACCCCATGCTGCAAGATGGGATCAGGAACAGATTTTCCCGGTGGATGTTATTAAAAAATCAGCGGACCTGGGTTTTTGTGGTCTCTATTCTGAGCAAACCTTTGGGGGTATAGGCTTGTCTCGTCTTGACAGCAGTATTATCTTTGAGCAACTGGCAATGGGTTGCACTTCAACATCGGCCTACCTGACAATTCATAACATGGTTACCTGGATGATTACCCGTTTTGCCAATCCGGCATTACGTGATCACTGGGGACCTAAGCTCGCCAGTGGGAAATTATTGGCCTCTTATTGTCTCACTGAACCGGGCGCAGGTTCTGATGCGGCCTCTTTAACAACACGAGCAGAAAAGCAGGGTGACTATTACCTGGTAAACGGCAGTAAAATGTTTATTTCCGGCGCTGGAGCTACCGATGTTTTGGTAGTGATGGCGCGTACGGGAGGTGAAGGTCCCAAAGGTATATCAAGCCTGTTGATACCCGCAAATAGCGAAGGTATTGTTTATGGCAAGAAGGAAGACAAAATGGGTTGGAACAGCCAACCCACCCGGATGATTACCTTTGAAAACGTCAAGGTGCCGGTAACAAACCTTATTGGTTTAGAAGGTGAAGGTTTTACTATCGCCATGAAGGGGCTTGACGGTGGACGTATTAATATTGCCAGTTGTTCTTTAGGCGTAGCCCAGGCCGCTCTTCAACAAGCGCAAGCCCACCTGAATGAAAGACAACAATTTGGTAAAGCCCTTGCAAGTTTTCAGGCCTTGCAATTTAAACTGGCGGATATGGCAACCCATTTAATCGCTTCCCGGCAGTTGGTCAGGTTGGCCGCTTTTAAACTTGATTCCGGAGATAAGGAAGCAACAACCTACTGCGCCATGGCGAAACGATTTGCCACTGATCATTGTTTTGATGTGTGTAATGAGGCATTACAAATACACGGCGGTTATGGTTACATTAAAGATTATCCCTTAGAACGCTATGTTCGTGATGCTCGAGTTCACCAAATACTTGAAGGCACCAATGAAATTATGCGCTTAATAATATCAAGAAGGCTATTGATGGAGGATGCTGTAAAGATTATTTTATAGTGAAAATAATATAAGGAACGCCTTTAAACATACAAGAGAATCAATATGACAGACCAAGCCGCTTTAAACCAGTGTGACAAATTAAAAGTGGAAATCATTGAACATACTGCGATGATTACTATTAATAACCCTCCAGCCAATACCTGGGATGGCAATAGTTTGCCTGCTTTGAAAAATATTGTTGAGACTCTGAATAGAGACTCGAATATTTACAGCCTGGTGTTAACGGGAGAGGGCGATAAATTCTTTTCGGCAGGTGCTGATCTGAAAATTTTCGCTGAGGGAGGAAAAAAATCCGCTATCACAATGTCAGATCATTTTGGTGAGGCCTTTGTAACCTTAAGCGAATTCAGGGGTGTATCTATTGCCGCTATAAATGGTTATGCCATGGGCGGAGGGCTGGAAGTGGCTTTGGCCTGTGATATCCGTATTGCTGAAGAACAAGCTCAAATGGCATTACCTGAAGCCAGTGTAGGTTTATTGCCCTGTGGTTGTGGCACGCAATTTTTATCCTGGTTAGTGGGTGAAGGCTGGGCCAAACGCATGATTCTTTGTGGTGAGCGTCTGGAGGCTAAAAAAGCCGAAAAAATAGGATTGGTAGAAGAAGTGGTCGCAACGGGGCAGGCCAAACCTCTGGCTCTGGAATTAGCAAAAAAAGTCGCATCTCAAAGTCCCTCCAGTGTTCGAGCCTGCAAACCCCTGATTCAGGCAGCCCGACATCAGCCCATGTTCAGGGCGTTATCTGTCGAGGGTGCTGCATTTGTACAATTGTTTGATACCCAGGATCAGCGCGAAGGCGTAAATGCTTTTCTGGAAAAACGTAAACCTCAGTGGAAAAATTCCTGAAATTTTTTTGTTTACTACCCTCTATATCTGAACCCGAAACTGAGTGAATTTAAAAATAAATGACTTCCCCTGTTATATTTGAAGAAAAGCATACCGCTAATGGGTTGGTCATCGGTGTGGCTACATTAAATGCCCCTAAGGCACTTAATGCCTTAAGTCTTGAGATGCTTGAGTTATTATCTGAAAAACTATCTACCTGGGAACAAGATGATAAAGTTGTGTGTGTTTTACTTCAAGGCGCTGGCGATAAAGCATTTTGCGCAGGTGGTGATATCCGAAAACTATATCAGTCCATTGTGGAAAGCCCCCAGGGGCCTAATGCCTACGCTGAAAACTTTTTTAACGTAGAGTATCGACTTGATTATGCGATTCATCGTTACAGTAAACCACTTGTATGTTGGGGGCATGGTTTTGTTATTGGTGGTGGTTTGGGGCTGATGGCGGGAGCCCGTTACCGGGTAGTTACTGAAACCACTCACATTGCCATGCCTGAAATTGGCATAGGTCTCTATCCTGATGTGGGCGCATCATGGTTTTTGACCCGTATGCCGGGTCGTACCGGCTTATTTGTTGGATTAAGCGCCTGTAAACTGAATGCTGCCGATGCCCTGTTTGCCGGACTTGCGGATCGTTTTATAAGTAATGATAAAAAGCACATTCTTGAACAGGCGTTAATAGCGGCAGATTGGCAATTAGAAAGCAAAAGCCAGCATCAGAATTTGAATCATCAAATAGTGTCGGCGCTATTAAAAGAACTTGAATCTCAGTCTGACAAATCTAATCTAGAATCAAAATTGCGTCATAAATTGGATTTGATTAATAAACTATGTGACTTTAATGACCTTACAGCTATTAGCGATGCTATTATCAACCATGAAACGGGTGACCCCTGGTTTATTAAAGCTCAGGAAAAACTTAAAGCAGGTTGTCCAACAACGGCTTACCTGGTTCAGGAACAAATAAAAAGAGCAAAATATTTATCTCTGGCTGAAGTATTTCAAATGGAGTTCATTATGGCGATGCAATGTTGTTTCCACCCGGATTTTCCCGAAGGTGTAAGGGCTTTATTAATAGATAAGGATTACCAGCCAAAATGGCAGCATGGCTCCATCGCCAGTGTGCCGTCATCCTATATAGAGTCGCATTTCGAAAGTCAGGGTATAGACCATCCCCTGACGGATTTAAAATAGAGGCACCCTTCGGTTAAGCTGTTGGCTTAAAACTTCTCAGGACTACTGCTTTTGGCAACCTGGGCGTCGTGTGTTTTCTTAGCTTCAACAAGTTGTGACATGACCGAATCCAGATCATCCTGTGTCCAAACATGATCCGTTTGAAAAGCTTTGATAATGGCCGGTTGTTGCATGATAGCGACCTGCCCACGGGCAACATGAATAATTTGCCCGGTGATGCCATTGGCCTGTTTAGATGCCAGCCAGCTCACCACCGGGGCAATTTGCTGTGGCCCATGAACGGGATCATCCGGGTCAACTTTCATGCCTCTAGCTTCGTAAATATCCAAAGTCATGCGAGTAGCGGCACCCGGTGAAATTACATTTACACAAGTGTCGTACTTTTGTAATTCAAGAGCCAGTACACGACTAAAACCAGCAATGCCCGCTTTCGCAGCTCCGTAGTTCGACTGACCAAAATTACCCATTAAACCTGACACTGACGAGAAATTAATAATTCGACAGTCCATACGACTGGTTTCCCGAATATAACGAGCGAAAGGCCGTGTGCAACAGTAGTGACCTTTTAAATGCACTGCAATAACAGCATCCCAATCCGCTTCTTCCATTTTAAAAATAGTTTTATCTCTTAAAATGCCGGCATTATTAACCAGAATATCCAGGGCACCATAGTTCTTAATTGCGGTATCAAACATGGCCTGCCCACCTTCTACAGTGGCTACAGAATCATAATTGGCGACGGCTTCACCACCCGCAGCCTTTATCTCGGCGACGACTTCGTCGGCAATTTTTCCTTCTCCAGTGCCATCAGTATTTGCCCCCAGGTCATTAACCACAACTTTGGCGCCGGCACTGGCCAGATACAGGGCAATCTCTTTACCAATTCCGCGGCCAGAACCAGTAACAACAGCGACTTTACCTTTTAATACGGGATTAATAGTGTCAGGCATTTATATAAACTCTTATTACCAAAATTTAAGCGAGTTAACTGGAATAATTCTATAAATTGCAGTTGAACGCGAGGAGGGTCTTTTAAGACATTCGTAATTTAACTGCTTTTTCAGAATTATAGGCCGCTATCGCAGACATGAGAATTTGAATCTTTTTCAGTATATTCAGCTACCGTTAATTTAGAAACCATGTCTCCCAATTCTTTAGTGCAGCCTTTCAAGACCTTAACGGTGGGTGATCTTATTATTTCATTTCTGAAAGCGATGGCTTTTTTCTGTGCCGTACCACGGTTGCCACCCTCGCACAGGGATTTTACTTCCTCTCGAAATTTTTTCGAACGCGTTTCCAGCGCTTTTAATTTAGATTGGTCCACGTTTGCCATGCAATTTTGTGTCTTTTCCAGGTTCTTCAAAAATTGTTGCATATTTTTTTTATCAATTTGGGGCGTTTCAGCAAAACTAAAAGTTGCTGTTAATAAAAAAGAAATCAATACTGCATTTTTTATAGCTACTTTCATAATTACCTCAAAGAAATAGTTTTAATGTTTTAGTGACTCCATGAAAAGAAATCATAAGCGAAATCAACCGAAATTTAAAGGTTTATCAGATAGCGTAAGATTTTCTGGTAGCCTTTGGGTTAGCGATAATATAGTTTTTCAAAGTGATTTGTGCTAAATCCGCGCATCTTCTGCTGACCAAATAAGAGCAGGGGAACACCGGACCCTCCGTATCGTTTATGTTCGATTTTTGCTCTGGAGGATTTTTCAATATCATATTCATTAAAAGGAATATTGTTTTCTCGAAAGTATCGGCGCGCTTTTTTACAATAACCGCACCAGGTTGTGCTGTACATTACAACTGTCCCGGATCCCAGACCTTTGTAGCCTGGCAAAGCCGAACGAGCTTTTAATTTATCCCTTTCAGTAATTTGCTTCAATTCGTTTGTGTGTGTCGGGGCTTTGTCGGTGGTTTTGTGATTTTCCTTCAAATTTATTATTTTAATATTGGAGTTATTAGTGGGCTTTTGGTTTGAATAATGCGTTCTGCCATTTTCATCCATCCAATTATAATACTCACCTGAGAAGCAAAAAGGCGTAAAGCCTAACAGTATCAGGCAAGTTAATGATAAAATCAGTTTCCTGGGGAATATGAGCATAATCTTTAAGGCCCTACAAAGCGTTAAACAAACAGCCTGCTAATTAATGAAAGCTTTATAATAACAAGCCCACGAACAAGTGGAAAAGTACTAAATACCAGATTAGCGACTTTTTGCAGTTGTTTAATTTATGCTCACCTTAGACTGTGAGCAAGTTCCGTTTTTTCGATTTATATGGAACTTCCGATAAAATTCACTGGGTGACATAATAAATAGAAGGCTCTGCATTTGAAACTGGATTAGTATAGGTGATTCCAGGTAATAATCCCTTAAACACAACGTTTCATCAAAAAATGATTAATCACTAAATTAACTACTGGATTTAATAATGAATAAAAGTGTAAAAAGAATTCTTGTAACCCTCATCACGATCTCAGGATTAATGGGGATTTTAATCCCTTCCAGGGTCATAGCCGGCAATTTAGGCATGGATTTTAATGATGATGTTGCAAGAATATTTTTCATGCAAAAATTCAGGCGTAATAATTTGAGTGGGAATGTTTCACTTCTTCATCAAGAAGACGGTGGAAATGTCATTGCTGGGGGATTACATGTCATTGAAGAGTATAGAGAAGGTACTTATTTAGGCTTAGGTGTCCAGTTGGAGGTATTTGATGCTGATCTTGAAAGTAGCTCATTATTTGACGACTCTGGAGTAGCGCTGGCTGTTGGCGGATTTGGCCGTTGGGCTTTTCCAACTTTATCAGCCCTGGGTATAGGAGCCGACATACATTATGCCCCTGGTGTTTTGGCGTTTGGAGACACTGAAAGTTATCTGGAATATGCAGTGCGGTTGGAGTTTCAGGCATTAAGAAGCACGAATATTTTCCTGGGCTACCGACGTGTTGAAATAGAGATGGAGGATATTGGTGATATAGAATTTGAGAAGGGAGCCTTTATTGGTGCTCGTCTGACTTTTTAAGTTTAAGGAATTTCTTAGGTTTATGGAACTTCAAAAAAAACATGTTAGTAAAAAATACCATCGAAAAAAAATTGTCTGAAGCCCTGGATTTATTGCACCTGGACGTGGTCAATGAAAGCCAAAACCATAATGTACCTCCCAATTCGGAAAGTCACTTTAAGGTAACACTGGTATCCCAGGAATTTAATGGACTCG